>OGXT01001872.1_pt1 | contig 18473 bp, 10 predicted proteins | sample 1576361 | NCBI WGS metagenome assembly OGXT01 (sample SAMEA3541514, study PRJEB24748) | human gut metagenome | biome: human gut; feature: human-associated habitat; material: faeces | place: China | collected 2012 | reverse complement strand
GCAGCTCGCCCACGCAGCGCAGGCGGCGGTTGCCCAGATGGTCGATATCGTCCTTCTGCACCAGGCCGTGGGCCAGGACGTTCATATAGTTGATGGAGGTGAGGATATCGTCGGTGATGATGTGCTTGGGCACCAGGCGGTCCGCCTGCAGGCGGCACTGCTCCACCAGTTCCTCGCCCTGATACTGACTCAGCAGCTCCTGCAGCACGTCGAAGCGCACCCGCTCCTTGATGCCGCACGCCGTCTTGGGGTCAAAGTCCACATAGCGGCTCATGTCGCACATGCGGTTGGTGAAAATGCGGATGACCTCGCCGTTTTCCAGCCGGACCTTCACCATACCCACGCCGATGGCGTCCAGGGTGCGGCAGTCGTCGCCGGAGAGGACGTGGCCCTCCTCCAGCAGAAGCTCGCCGGTGGCGGGGTCGGCCACGGGCTCGGCCAGCTTCTGACCCTTGGCCTGGGCCCACAGGGTCAACTTCTTGTTGAACTTATACCGGCCCACGGTGCTCAGGTCATACCGCCGGGGGTCGAAGAACAGGCCCTGCATCAGGTTCTCGGCGGAGTCCAGCGTGGGGGGCTCGCCGGGGCGCTGCTTGCGATAGATCTCCAGCATGGCCTCCTCATAGGACTTGCAGGTGTCCTTTTCCATGGTGGTCACGATGCGGGGATCGTCGCCGAAGCGGTCCAGAATCTCGCCGTCGGTCTTCAGGCCCAGGGCCCGGATCAGGCAGGTGATGGGGAGCTTGCGGTTCTTGTCGATGCGGACCCAGAACACCTCGCTGCTGTCGGTCTCATACTCCAGCCACGCGCCCCGGTAGGGGATCACGGTGGACGTCAGCAGAGGCAGGTCCGTTTTCAGGTCGATCTCCTTGCCGTAGTAGATGCCGGGGGAGCGGACGATCTGGCTGACCACCACGCGCTCGGCGCCGTTGATGACGAAGGTGCCGGAGTGGGTCATCAGGGGGAAATCGCCCATGAAGATCTCCTGCTCCTTGATTTCGCCGGTCTCCTTATTGTGCAGGCGCACGCTGACCTTCATGGGGGCGGCATAGGTGGCGTCCCGGGCCTTGCACTCCTCCACGTCGTACTTGGGCTTCTCGTCCATGCTGTAGTCGATGAAGCTCAGCTCCAGGTTGCCGGCATAGTCGCTGATGGAGGCCACATCCGCAAATACCTCCCGCAGACCGGTATCCAGGAACCACTGATAGCTCTTCTTCTGGATCTCCAGCAGGTTGGGCATCGCCATGACCTCTTCGTGTCTGGCAAAGTTCTTGCGCAGGGTCTTGCCATAATACTTGTCCTTGGCCATCTTCAATACTCACGCCTTTCTTTTCGCATTTTCTCCGTGCTTTTCCTTGGGAACCGCTCTCCCGGGATTTTGACACGCTCGGCCCGGTTGTTTGTTTTCGCCCGGGCCCACTTGTAATTTCGGGGGAAAGCTGGTATCATAACAGCAGATTTGAAATGGGGCATCAGGCCCCATTTTCTCAATATAGCGTCTTATTGTACCACAGGCGCGGCCCCTTTGTCAACATAAAACCCCGCCGGGAGCCCGATTTTTTCGGATTCCCGGCGGGATTTTTCGCAGGCACCGTATTTTTATGCTGCGCAAGGGATTTTTCGAAATTGCGGGCATTTCCCGCGCGATCCGTCGGACGGAGCCGCGGACGGTCCGCAAATGCGTAGCCTTGCAGCGCGCCGGAAAGCTCCATCCCCGGGTGTCTGGCCCGGGGCCGTTTTTTTGACCGGAGAATGCCGGAAAATTTGGAAAATATTTTGGCATTTTATGCCGATACGTCATTGCATTAAAGCCCAAAAGCTGGTATAATATGTAAGTCGCGCTGAGCTTTTATGCAGCGGCGGACAATATATTTTATAGGAGGAACGAGATGACAGCTATCAAACGGTGCTGCGCACTGGCTCTGGCGGTTCTGATGATCCTGACCGCCCTGCCGGTGACGGCATTCGCCCAGGCAGCTGAGCAGGAGGTCAACGCCTCCCTGCAGGAAACCACGGTCAGCGGTATCGCCAACGATATCGCCCGCCAGGTCCTGCGCAGCGGCCAGAAAAACGGCGAAAAAATTCAGATGGAGAACACCGCGAAGCTCGACGACAGCGACGAGGTCGAGATCATCGTGGTGGTCAACGACTCCGTGGCTGACCCGGATTCCCGGGCCCAGGTCAACGCCCTGCTGCGCACGCAGAAGAGCGCCCTGGCTCAGATCAACCGGGCCATTGACGGGCAGGTGGAGCCCCAGCGGCAGTATACCACCCTGCTCAACGGCTTTTCCGCCACAGTGACCTATGGCCAGTACAAGGCCATCCGGAAGCTGGACTGCGTGCAGTCCGCCTTCATTTCCCCCACGTTTGAGCTGCTGCCCGACACCGCCAACAGCAACCGGATGATCGGCGGCGGTATCTATAATACCACGGGCTTCACCGGCGAGGGAATGCTGGTGGCCATTCTGGATACCGGCGTGGACATGGGCCACGAGATCTTCAAGACCGCCCCCAAGAGCCCCTCCCTGACCCAGGAAAAGCTCCGGACCCTGCTGGAGACCTATGATTTCCAGGTGGAGAGCATCATCAAGGGCATCAGCGTGTCCGACCTGTATTACAGCGCCAAGATCCCCTTCCAGTTTGACTACGGCGACAAGGACAAGGACGGCATGCCCGGCGATAAGGGCAGTCACGGCACCCACGTTGCTTCCACCGCCGCCGGCAACACCGGCGTCAACGAGGCCGCCATGGGCGTGGCTCCCCAGGCCCAGATCATCAACATGAACGTGTTCAAGTCCACCGGCGGCGCGTCCTATGCGGACATTCTGGCCGCTCTGGAGGACTGCATCCTGCTGGGCGTGGACGTGGCCAACCTGAGCCTGGGCTCCGACTGCGGCTACATCGACTATGACAGCGAGGACGCCTTCACCAAGAGCCTGCTGGACGTGTTCGAGCGCACCGGCGAGAGCGGCGTGTCCCTGGCTGTGGCCGCGGGCAACGCCTATAACGCCGCCTATGGCGACGCCTTCGGCGGCAAGGCCCTGGCCTCCAACCCCGATTACGGCCTGGTCAGCGAGCCCTCCACCTATGGCGAGTCCCTGTCCGTGGCCGCCGTGTCCAACGGCATGGTCAAGGGCCCCTATGTCACCGTGGGCGGCAAGAACCTGGCCTATCAGGACAGCGCCACCATCAGCGAGGACGAGAACGCCAAGCCCTTCCGCAGCCTGTCCGCCCGGGGCTCCATCGAGTATGTGGTGGTTCCCAACTACGGCGCGGAGGAGGACTATGCGGGCCTGGACCTGACCGGCAAGATCGCCCTGGTGCAGCGGGGCGGCGGCATGTACTATGAGCAGAAGGAGCGCAACGCCGCCAACGCCGGCGCCATTGGCATGCTGGTGTACAACAACGTCCCCGGCATGCTGTATATGTCCATCACCGACTGGAAGATCCCCTGCGCCTTCATCTCCCAGGCCGCCGGTGAATACATGAAGCAGCAGGAGGCCAAGACCCTGTCCGTGGCCTCCGCCGACGCCCTGGTGGAATCCCCCACCTATGGCATGGCCGACTTCTCCAGCTGGGGCGCTACCCCTGAGCTGACCCTGAAGCCGGAGATCACCGCCCCCGGCTCGGGCATCTATGCCGCCGTGCCCGGCGGTTATGAAAGCATGGACGGCACGTCCATGGCCTCCCCCCACGCGGCCGGCGGCATGGCCATCGTCCAGCAGGCCCTGAAGGCCCGGGACAACAGCATGACCGGCGCCCAGCGCAAGCACATGACCGACACCCTGCTCATGAGCACCGCCCATGTGATCTATGACGACAACGGCGTGCCCTATTCCCCCCGGAAGCAGGGCGCCGGTCTGATGAGCATCAACGACGCCGTGAATACCCGGGGTTATCTGTCCGTGGAGGGCATGGAGCGTCCCAAGCTGGAGCTGAAGGACGATCCCGCCATGAAGGGCGTGTACACCATGGACTTCACCGTCCACAACACCGGCAGTGACACCCTGTATTACGACGTGACCCCCATCGTCCTGACGGACACCACCGAGAGCTACGTCAACGGCAATCAGCAGGAGTTCTCCACCATCAGCGGAAGCTCCCGGCTGCTCCCCCACACCTTCACCACCAACTGCGGGAATAACCGCGTGTCCGTGGCTCCCGGCAAGACCGCCGACGTCACCGTCACCGTCACCGTCACCGACGAGGGCCGGGCGATGCTGGCCCAGTTCCCCAACGGCAGCTATGTGGAGGGCTTCGTGACCCTGACCCAGGTGGCCGCCGACGGCAGCGCCCTGACCGATCCCATTGACCTGGGCCTGCCGTTCCTGGCCTTCTACGGCGACTGGACCAAGGCTCCCATCATGGATTCCACCGATTACTGGGAGACGCTGGACGGCTCTGCCAGCCAGGCCCAGGCGTACATGAACACCGCCTTCTCCTCCTCCAGCGAGAACACGGTGGACACCTATCTGGGCGACAACAACTACACCACCGTTCCGTATCTGGCGGACCGCAACGCCATCTCTCCCAACAACGATGACTTCATGGACAGCCTCACCGGTATCTACACCGGCCTGCTGCGCAACACCAAGAGCCTGAAGTATACCATCACCGGCGCCAACGGCCAGGTGTACTACAGCAAGGACTGCGAGTATGTGGGCAAGTCCATCTACAGCTACGACTATTACCGCATTGTGCCCGCCGGTGTGGACGCCGAATATGACGGCATCGAGCCCTGGTACGGCACCGACGCCCACAACGCCAAGCTGCCCAACAACACCAAGGCCACCGTGACCATCGAGGCCACCCTGCCCTATGGCGACGGCGTGGGCGCCAACCAGAAGCACTCCTGGTCCTTCCCCATCACCATCGACACCGAGGAGCCTCATGCCGACAACCTGAAGGTCACCGAGTCCGAGGGCCGGTACTATCTGAGCCTGGACGTGTCCGATAACCAGTATGTGGCGGCCGTGGTGTTCTACAACATCAAGAACAGCGAGATGCTCTATGGTATGCAGGGCTTCGGCGAGGACAAGCCCGGCGTCACCAGCCACATCAAGGAGTATGATATCACCGGCTTCGGCGAGACCTTCGGCATGATCGTCCACGACTACGCCGGCAACTCCAAGGTGTATACCGTCCGTGCTCCCGGCAACCCCGACGATCACGGCACCATCACCCCCACCAACATCCTCTGGACCGAGAACTTCAACGAGAAGTGGCTCCCCGACGACTGGAGCGTCCAGAGCAAGGGCGGCTCTCTGAACACCTGGTACCGCGACGAGGACTACATGGCCGCCGTGGATCATGACGACGACAACCAGCAGGACGAGTGGCTGATCTCCCGCACCACCGATATCAGCGGCGTGGATACCGAGGTCCACATGGTCTTCGATTTCTACACCACCTATTGGTACACCGTGGAGTATAAGCACTGCAACCTGCAGGTCATGGCCTCCGGCGACGGCGGCGAGAACTGGCAGGAGATCTGGAACCTGCAGCGGGATTCCGGCCTGTTCACCGCCTGGACCAAGACCCAGGCCAAGGTGACCATCCCCGAGAGCCTGCAAAGCAGCAAGGACCTGCGCTTCGCCTTTGTCTACACCGGTAAGGGCGGCTCCACCCTGTCTATGGACAACGTCCAGCTGTACGCCGAGGAGCGGGACAACTATGTGTCCGTCACCGCCACCGCCGGTGAGGGCGGCACCATCACCCCCGCCGGTCAGACCCTGGTGAAGAAGGGTACCAGCAAGACCTTCGACATCGCTCCCGCCCAGGGCTATGAGATCGTCAACGTCAACGTGGACGGCGCCGATCTCGGCCCCATCAGCTACTACACCTTCCAGCGGGTGGGCGTGGACCACACCATCTCTGCCACCTTCCAGAAGGCCCAGCCGTCCGGCGACACCGTCACCCTGACCACCACCGCCAATGAGGGCGGCACCGTGGCCCCCGCCGGTCAGACCAGATACGCCCCCGGCGCAAGCGCCGAGATCACCTTCACCCCGGACCCCGGCTATCAGCTGGCCTCCGTGAAGGTCAACGGCCGCACCGTGGACGTGACGGACGGCGCCTACACCCTGGTCATGGACCAGAGCTATGCCGTGTCCGCCGCCTTCGAGAAGATTCCCGACGTCCCCGTGGTGATGTTCCAGAACGACTTCGAGGACGTGGCCGGCGACAGCTTCCCCTTCCACGGCTGGACCGTGAAGGTGCAGGATACCAGCAGCACATGGAAGCAGTATACCTATTACAACTGGAAGAATGAGGGCAATGATTCCAAGCACGCTTACATCAGCAACGACTGGAAGGGTGCACAGGATGAGTACCTGATCTCCCCGGTGGTGGACCTGTCCGGTACCCGTGACGGCGTGCTGACCTTCGACTTCGCCTACGGCGAGTACGGCATCAAGAACAAGACCTTCACCGCTACGGTGGAAGCTTCTACCGACGGCGGAAAGACGTGGAACGCTATCTGGAACTTCCAAGACAGCTATACCGGCCAGCAGGCCAGCAACTACATCATTTCCGGCAGCGCAGAGGTTCCCGTGCCCGCCGAGTACAATGTGGACGGCGTCCAGTTTGCCTTCCGCTATGTCCATCCCAATGAGGACACTACCGGCCAGCTGGCCATCGACAATGTGAAGCTGATGGCGGTGGAGGACGGCCCCGTAGCTCAGAAGTACACCATCACCGCCACCGCCGGTGAGGGCGGCTCCATCACCCCTGCCGGTGCGGTGTCCGTGAAGGAGGGCGCGTCCCAGACCTTCGCCATCGCCGCCCAGGAGGGCTATGCCATCGCCGATGTGCTGGTGGACGGCCAGAGCGTGGGCGCGGTGGACAGCTACACCTTTGAGAATGTCACCGCCAACCACACCATCGCCGCCCTGTTCACCAAGACGGCCTCCGACGTGCAGTTCGACAACGACTTCGAGTCCGAGACCTTCCCCGGCCACGGCTGGACCCTCCAGTCCACCCGCAGCGACAGCCCCTATACCTGGTACCAGGGCACCAATAGAAACCTCAACACCACCAAGCAGGCCCGCATCGACATGGATTACTATGAAGATCCCTGGGGCGGCGGCTGGAGCGTGGGCAGCATCCGCAAGCCCCTGCTGCCTATGGCCGGCGGCAGCGACAAGCTGCAGGATGAGTATCTCATCTCCCCGGTGGTGAACCTCACCGGCAAGACGCCTACGCTGAGCTTCGATTACCTGCTGTTCAAGTCCGTCATCGGCAACTACTGCTCCGTGACCGTGGAGGCCACCACCGACGGCGGCCAGACCTGGACCACCATCTGGACCGCAGCCGATCTGGAGCCGGTAAGCGGTTATTGGTTCATGGGCACGGCCAACGTTGCCGTTCCCGCCGCCTTCTGCACGGACAATGCCCAGTTCGCCTTCCACTTCTATAAGAAGGCCAACCAGGGCTATGACGATACCGACGCCATGTTCGCCATCGACAACGTGACCATGACCTACGGCGCCACCGATCCCTGCGCCGATGGTCATACCCTCACCGCCGTGGCGGAGGTCCCCGCCACCTGCGAGGAGACCGGCGTCAAGGCCCACTGGGTGTGCTCCGTCTGCGGCAAGCTGTTCAGCGACGCCGAAGGCAAGAACGAGACCACCCTGGAGGCCCTGACCATCGGCGTGCTGGGCCACGACTATGGCGAGGCCGCCTGGACCTGGACCGGCTACGAGTCCGCCAAGGCTACCTTCACCTGCAGCCGTGACGCCAGCCATGTGGAGGAGGTCACCGCCGCTGTTACCAGCGAGATCACCACCCCCGCTTCCTGCGAGAGCACCGGCGTCCGGACCTATACCGCCACGGTGACCTTCCAGGGCAAGAACTACACCGACACCCGCACCGAGACCCTGCCCTCCCTGGGCCACGCCTGGGGCGAGCCTGTGTGGACCTGGACCGGCTTCGCTGCCCAGGCTGTCTTTGCCTGCGCCCGTGACGCTGGCCATACCCAGACGCTGACCGCTGCGGTGACCAGCCAGGTGACCACCGAGCCCGGCTGCGAGAGCACCGGCGTCCGGACGTACACCGCCACGGTGACGCTGGAGGGCCGGACCTACACGGATACCAAGACCGAGACCCTGCCCTCCCTGGGCCACAAGACCCAGCTGGTGGGTGCGAAGCCCGCCACCTGCACGGAAGACGGCTACACCGGCGACGAGGTGTGCACCGTGTGCCAGGAGGTCGTGAAGAAGGGTGAGGTTATCCCCGCTCTGGGCCACAAGACCCAGCTGGTAGGCGCCAAGGCCGCCACCTGCACGGAAGATGGCTACACCGGCGACGAGGTCTGCACCGTGTGCGGCGAGACCGTGAAGAAGGGCGAGGTTATTCCCGCGCCGGGCCACAAGACCCAGCTGGTAGGCGCCAAGGCCGCCACCTGCACGGAAGATGGCTACACCGGCGACGAGGTCTGCACCGTGTGCGGCGAGACCGTGAAGAAGGGCGAGGTTATTCCCGCGCCGGGCCACAAGACCCAGCTGGTAGGCGCCAAGGCGGCCACCTGCACCGAGGATGGCTACACCGGCGACGAGGTGTGCACCGTGTGCCAAGAGGTCGTGAAGAAGGGCGAAGTCATCCCCGCTACCGGCCACGATTACAAGGACGGCAAGTGCACCAACTGCGGCGAGACCGACCCCAACTACAAGCCCGCTGAGCCCGAGAATCCCGGCGTCAAGACCGGCGACGAGGCTCACACCGCTCTGTGGCTGGCTGCGGCCTCCGTATCCCTGCTGGCTGCCGCCGCCCTGCTGCTGGGCAAGAAAAAGCACCTGAGCTGACCCTAAAAAGTCAGGTAATAGCAATAGCCCCGGGACGCGATAGCGTCCCGGGGCTATTGCATAGAACCTTTGATTCTCTGCGCTCCATAAAAAAATCCGCAAGGCTGTGCCCTGCGGATTTTTTTACTTGATTCGGTTACAGATACTTGCGCATGCCCTCGGTGGCCACGGAAGCGTCGGCGGTGAGGGTCACGGTGAACTTCACGGTGTTGGCGTCGCTGAACTTGTCCAGCCAGTGCAGGAACTTTTCCACGGCGGCGAAGTCCTCGCTATGTACGATCTTGCAGAGGTTATCCACATAGACGTGGGAAATATCGTAATTGCCCGCATACAGACCGCTGATGAAGCCCCGCAGGCACTCAAAAGAATCCAAGTGGTATTCACCGGCGTTGACCAGGCGCACGGAGGACTTGATGTCGTAGGTCATGTCCGCGCCGGGCTCGATGCAGACGACACAGCCGCCCTCCTCGGCCACGGAGGCATGAACCAGCTCGATGAGCTGCTTGGTCTTGCCCGCGCCGTTGTCGCCCATAATCAATCTAACCATAAGAGATCACTCCTTTTGCATATATGTATACCATACCATAACTTGACGGAAATGGCAATGGGAAAATATACGGTTTTTTACCGGCCCAGCTTTTCCCGCAGGGCCTGGCCCATGTCCTCATAGCCGGGCTTGCCCAGCAGGGCGAACATATTCTTCTTATACGCCTCCACCCCCGGCTGATCGAAGGGGTTCACGTCCAGCAGATAGCCCGACAGGCCGCAGGCATATTCAAAGAAATAGATCAGCTGCCCCAGGGTGTCCGCGTTCAGAGCCCCGCAGCGCAGGATGATGTTGGGCACGCCGCCCTCCTCGTGGGCCAGCAGGGTGCCGTCCATGGCCTGGGTGCGGATAAAGTCCATGGTCCTGCCCGCCAGGAAGTTCAGCCCGTCGCCGTCGGCGGCGTCGAAGGGCACCGTGCTCTCCTGCTCCTCCGGATCGAAGCGCACCACCGTCTCCAGCAGATGGCGCTCCCCCTGCTGGATATACTGGCCCATGGAGTGCAGGTCCGCCGTGAACTCCACGCTGGCCGGGAACAGGCCCTTGTTCTCCTTGCCCTCGGACTCGCCGTACAGCTGCTTCCACCACTCGGACATGAACCGGAAGGACGGCTCATAGGAGGCCAAGATCTCGATCTTTTTCCCGGCGCGGTAGAGCTGGTACCGGGCCCCGGCGTACTGCCAGGCGGGGTTCTGCTCCATATCTCCGGCGGTGCAGACCTCCTGCATCCGGGCGGCCCCCTGCATCAGGGCCCGGATGTCGATGCCCGCCACGGCGATGGGCAGCAGGCCCACGGCGGTGAGGACGCTGTAGCGCCCGCCGATGTCGTCAGGCACCACGAAGGTCTCGTACCCGGCCTGATCGGCCAGGGACTTCAGGGCCCCCTTCTGCCGGTCGGTGGTGGCGTAAATGCGCCGGGCCGCGCCGTCGGGGCCGTATTTCTTCTCCAGCAGCTCCCGGAAGAACCGGAAGGCCACGGCAGGCTCCGTGGTGGTGCCGGACTTGGAGATGACGTTCACGGAGAAGTCCACCCCCTCCAGCAGCTCCATGGTCTCCCGCAGCTGCCGGTCGGACAGGCCGTTGCCCACAAAATAGATGTTGGGGGTGTCCTTGCGCCTGAGATTATAGTTGGGGGAGCACAGGCACTCGATGACGCCCCTTGCCCCCAGATAGGAGCCGCCGATGCCGATGACCACCAGGGCCCGGGAATCGCTCTGGATGCGCCGGGCCGCCGCCTGGATGCGGTCGAACTCCTGCCGGTCATACTCCTGGGGCAGGCGCACCCAGCCGGTGAAGTCGCCTCCGGCTCCATCGCTCTTCTGCAAGTGGTTGTGGGCGATGCGCAGGCGGGGCGCCAGCGCCGCCTCATAGGGCAGGGCGATAAATCGCCGCATATGGGTCAGGTCCACCTGGATCATAGGGATTACCTCCTGTGTAAATCGGATTTTTCATCACACCGTATCTTACCGCGTTTTCCCGGAAAATACAAGGGGATTCCCGTCGAAACGGTGAAAATCCTATCCGATCACATGGTCCGCAGCTCTGCCCGGGGCGCGGTCAGGTCCCAGCCGCGCCCATCCCGCAGCAGCAGCTCCGCCGGACCGCCGGGGATGTGCTCCGGGGCCCGGTCCACCCGGGCGTCCACCATCAGGAGCCGGGGCAGCGGCGTGCTTCTCAGCCAGTCCGGCATGGGCGGACGGTCCCGCAGCAGCAGCGGCAGCCGGAACAGCTGATCGTCGTTGCCGCTGAACATCCTATAGGCGGTCGTATCAATAAGATACCGCTGCGCGCCGAAGCGGATAGCCGCCGGACTGTTGGCCCGCGCCCATTCTCCGCACTCCCTCCGGGAGGACGCCATCAGCAGGCTGAGACTGCCGTAATACGCATCCCGGGTAAAGCCGAAGGCGTACCACTCCCGCCCGTCCGGCAGGCACAGAACGCTGCCCAGGGGCCGGACCTCCTGGATATTGCCGCTCTCCCAGGCCAGGATCTCCGGGGTCAGATATCGAAGAATATTTTGCATTATGATTACCCTCCTGAGTTTATCCTGAGTTTATATTTTATTGTATCGTTGTTTCCTCTGTGCCGCAATATCATTCCTGTTCAGTTTCCGCCAAGGATCACCCGCAGAAGCACATGGTCCGGGCCAGGCGCAGGAACATCTCCCCGAAGGTGAGCTTTTCCACGGTCTCCGCCGCCCGGATGGGTACCTCCAGCAGCGTTTCGCCGTTCTGGGTCACCGTCAGCGTACCCAGCACGTCTCCCTGCCGCACCGGAGCCGCCGCCGACTCCGGCAGGGTCACCGTCTGCTCCAGCCCCTGGAGCCGGGCCTTTTCCGCCAGCAGCAGGCCCTCCGCCGGGTCCACCATAGACTGCACCGCATCCCGGGTCCCCAATGTCACCGGCACCGGCGGCAGCGGCTCCTCCGGGGCGGCATGGATCAGGCCATAGGTGGAGAACCCATAGTTGAGCAAAGTCTTGGCGTCCTCGAACCGCTGCTGGCCGGTGGGGGATTTCAGCACCACGGCGATCAGCTCCATGCCCTCCCGCTCCGCCGTGGCGGAAATGCAGTATCTGGCGGAGTCCGTGGACCCGGTTTTCAGCCCCGTGGCCCCCTCATAAAAGCGGATGAGCTTGTTGGTGTTGGACAGCTGGAACTGTCCGTCCCGAAGGGTGTCCATCCAGATGGTGGTAAAGCGCCGGATGTCCGGGTGACGGCGGATCAGCTCCCGGGACATCACCGCGATGTCCCAGGCGCTGGTGACGTGGCCCTCCGCCGGCAGGCCGGTGCAGTTGACGAAATGGGTGTCCTGCATCCCCAGCTCCCGGGCCCGGTTGTTCATCTGCTCCACAAACAGCTCCGTGACCCCCGCCGTTTTTTCCGCCAGGGCCACGGCGGCGTCGTTGCCGCTGGACACGCACACCCCCTTCAGCAGGTCCTCCACGGTGATCTGCTCCCCGGGGGACAGAAAGATCTGGCTGCCGCCCATGGAGGCGGCATAGTCGCTGACGGTGACCACGTCGTCATAGGCCAGGGTCCCCCGGTCGATGGCCTCCATCACCAGCAGCAGGGTCATGACCTTGGTGACGCTGGCCGGTTCCAGGGCCTGGTGCTCGTTTTTTGCGTAGAGCACCTGTCCCGTCTCCTTCTCCATCAGCAGCGCCGCCTCCGCCTGCACCGGCAGCTCCACCCCCCAGGCCGGACACAGCGTCAGCAGCAGCACCAGCACCGGCAGTGCCCCCAGCAGCTTTTTCATGGCAAACCCCTCCCCGTTTTTTCTTCACCGTATGCGCCCGGGGGCAAAAAAAGAACGCCCCCAGCAGGGCGTTCTCTTTTTCAGGTTCACGCGTTGAGGATGCTCATGAACTCCTCGCCGGTGATGGTCTCCTTTTCGTGCAGGAACCTGGCCAGCTCATCCAGCTTCTGCCGGTCGTCCCGCAGGATCTGCAATGCCTTCTGGTGCTGGCGCTCCACCAGCTCCACCACCAGCCGGTCGATTTTGGTCTGGGTCTCCGGCGAGCAGGCCAGGGAGGCGTCGCCGCCCAGATACTGGTTGGTGACGGTCTCCAGGGCCACCATGCCGAATTCATCGCTCATGCCGTACCGGGTCAGCATGGCCCGGGCCAGCTTGGTGGCCTGTTCAATGTCGTTGGAAGCGCCGGTGGTGACGGAGCCGAACACCACTTCCTCGGCGGCCCGGCCGCCGGTGAAGGTGGCGATCTTGTTTTCGATCTCCTCCCGGCTCATCAGATAGTGGTTGCCCTCCTCCACCTGCATGGTATAGCCCAGGGCGCCGGAGGTCCGGGGAATGATGGTGATCTTCTGCACCGGGGCGGAGTGGGTCTGGCGGGCCGCCACCAGGGCGTGGCCGATCTCGTGATAGGATACGATCCACTTCTCTTTGTCGGTGAGGATGGCGTTCTTCTTCTGATATCCGGCGATGACGGTCTCGATGCTCTCCTCCAGGTCGGCCTGGGTCACCAGCTTCCGGCCGTCCCGCACCGCCCGCAGGGCGGCCTCGTTGACGATGTTGGCCAGCTCCGCGCCGGACGCGCCGGAGGCCATCCGGGCCACGGTGGAAAAGTCCACGTTCTCCGCCAGCTTGATCTTCTTGGCGTGGACCTTCAGAATTTCCTCCCGCCCCTTCAGGTCCGGCAGCTCCACCGGCACCCGGCGGTCAAACCGGCCGGGACGGGTCAGGGCCGGGTCCAGGGACTCCGGCCGGTTAGTGGCCGCCAGGATGATCACGCCGGAGTTATCGTCGAAGCCGTCCATCTCCGTCAGCAGCTGGTTCAGGGTCTGCTCCCGCTCATCGTTGCCGCCGTACTGGCCGCCGCTGCGCTTCTGGCCGATGGCGTCGATCTCGTCGATGAACACGATGCAGGGGGCCTTCTCTTTGGCCTGGCTGAACAGGTCCCGGACCTTGGACGCGCCCATGCCCACGAACATCTCCACAAACTCCGAGCCGGAGATGGAGAAGAAGGGCACCTGGGACTCGCCTGCCACGGCCTTGGCCAGCATGGTCTTGCCGGTTCCCGGAGGGCCCACCAGCAGGATGCCCTTGGGCATGGATGCGCCAATCTCCTGATACTTACCGGGGTCATGGAGATAGTTGACGATCTCCTGCAGGTTCTCCTTGGCCTCGTCCTCACCGGCCACGTCGGAGAAGTGGATGCCCTGGGTGGACTGCACATAGATCTTGGCATTGGACTTCCCGGCGCCGAACATCATGGAGCCGGGGCCTCCGGCCCGGTCCGTCAGCTTCTTGGTCATCAGCTGGCCGATGGCGATGAAGATGATGATGGGCAGGATCCACGTCAGCACAAAGCTCAGCAGAGGCGAGGTCTGCTCCACAATGTCCCGGGTGAACTCCGCTCCGGCGTCATACAGCCGCTGGGTCAGGTCCGGGTCATTCATGGGCCCGGTTTTATAGACCTTGCTGCCGTCCTTGTTGGTGAAGATGATCTGGTTGTCCTCCACCTCCACCTGGCCGATCTCCTTGTTTTCGGTCATAGTCATGAAGGTGCCGTAGTCCACCTCCTGCACCGCGTGCCGGGCCACCAGGGGCACCAGCAGAAAGTTGATCAGCAGCAGCACCACCAGGGCGACGCCGTAATAATAGATCAACGGTTTTTTCGGGGGCTTTACTTCTTTCATATGCCGTCCTCCTGCGTCAGCCGGGGCCGAATCCCCGGAATTTTGGGATATGATACCACGCTGTCCCACGAAAATCAACAGGATTTTGTGAACAAACCGGGGGGTTTTCGAGGAAAAGAGGACGGGGCGCTGCCCCGTCCTCTTTTGGCACTCAGAAGGTCTTGTTCACATAGTCGTTGTACTTCTTCACGTCCATCTGGCCCTGATAGGTGTTCTGGAACCGCTTCACCGTCAGGCTGTTGAACTGGACGATCTGGCGGTATTTCAGGAAGCCCACCACCAGGGGCAGACCGCCGGACAGATAGCTGATGGGGGCCTGCCGCCACACGCCGTAGCCAAAGGCCGCCACCACCACCAGGGAGATGATGACCCCGGCGATCTCCTTTTTGGGGTGGAGCTTTTTCACCACGTCCTCCTTCACCACGCCCAGGTCGATCATGGTCTTAGCGAAGCGCTTCTGCACCGTGAACAGGCTGACGGCATTGAGCACGCAGGGGGCCACCACGAAAAACGCAAACAGCGCAATGATGGCCTGGAAAATGAAAATCATCAATCCTTCGTTATCCAAAAATCTATCCTCCTATTATAATTAGTCCACAAATTTCACGGCCACGTCCTCCCGGGCGCTGGCATACAGCATGGTCAGGTAGATCACGTCGAAATCCACGATATCTCCCACCTGCGGGCAGGGGTCGCAGTCCTCCACGTCCAGGATGCAGTGGTCCGACGAGCCGCCCACCACCGTCATACCCGGCGTCCGGGGATGCAACATCATGATATCCCCCACGTCGGCCCGGCCGATGCCGGCAATGGCCCGGCGGCGGATGCCCCGGTCCTCATAGGTGGGCCGGTTGCAGAAGCAGTCCACCATAATGGGCCCCACCGGGTGGGTGGGCTTGTTCTTCACCTCCACGATCTGGGCCCGCAGGGTCATGCAGTCCATCCGCAGATAGTCCATGTCGTGAATGCCCCAGTCCACCTGTAAATCCTTGGCCACTAAGATGCCCTCGCCAATGCGCAGGTGGTTGATGCCCTCCGGCATGGTGCCCCAGTGGACCAGGGTGAAGGAGCTGGTGGCTCCGCCGGACACGATCTCCAGCTTCCGGCCGATGGCGTCCTCCACCCGCCGGGCGATATGTACCAGCTGGCCCAGATTCTCCGGCGTGGGCTGGATGGAGCCGTAGCACCCCAGGTTCACGCCTACGCCTGCCAGCTCCACATGGGGCAGGTCCCGCTCCACATGGACGCACACCCGCACCATCTCGTCCTGGTCCCAGAAGCCCTCCCGCAGGTCCCCCAGGTCCGCCATGATCACGGCCTTGTGGACAGCTCCCTGCCGGGCGCAGGCCTCCTCCAGGGCGTCCAGCGTGGCCCGCTCGCTCTCCAGAGAATAGTCGCACCACCGGGCCACGTCCTCCAGCTCGCTTTCCATGGGGATCCGCAGCAGCATATACGGCCCCGGCACCCCGGCCCGGCGGCAGCGGACGATCTGCTCCAGGCGGCTGCTGGCCAGCTGGGTGGCCCCGCAGTCCCGGAACATACGGCCCACCTCCGGCAGGCCGCTGCACCCCTTGATGACGCCGCACACCTGGATGCCCCGGGCGGTGCAGCGGGAGATGACCTCCTCCATATTGTGCCGCAGGCGGCTGCGGCTGATTTCCAGACAGGGATATTGCCGGTTCATATGCGAAAGCCTCGATTCTGGCAGATACATAATATATGAATTATAGCATACTCTTTCCCATCTGGCTACCAATTTTCCACATTTTCTTCCGCCGGTCAGAAATAGACGGTCACGTCCGGGTGCTGCTGCAGCTCCCAGCGCAGGTCCTCCAGAAACAGGGCCGCCTCCCGGGGCAGCTCCACCGCCCGGGGGGCGATGAGATAGCTGATACGGTCCGGCGGCGGGGCGGTGAAGCGGCAGATCTTGGCCCGGCCCGCCCGGCGCATGTGCTCGGCGGCAATGGCCGGGGCCGCCGCCCACACCCGGCGGGTAGGGGGCCACGCATCCGCCAGCTGCATGGTGTCGGTGTTCAGCAGGGGCCGGGCATCGGACCCGAACCAATAGTCGTTCCACACCTGCACCTCCCGCCGCTGGGACACGTTGATCTCCTGGGACATGTCCAGGTCGTGGGGGTTCACCAGCTCCGGATAGTCGCTGCCCTCGGAGCAGATCATATAGAACGACTCCCGGAACAGGGGCGTCACCTGCAGCTCCGGGTTGAAGCCCACGTCGTCCTCCACAATGGCCATGTCCAGCTCCCGGCGGGTAACGGCCTCCTGGGCCTGCTGGCTGGACAGGGTCTCCACCCGCAGAGCCACCGGCAGGTCCCGCTCCAGAAACCGCTTGTATACCGGCGGCAGCACATATTGGTTGGCGGTGTAGGCAGCGCCGATGCGAAAGTGGGTCCGGGCCTCGGCGGCGGCAATGCCGTGCATCTCGGCCATCAGTCGCTGCCACCGCTGGGCCAGGGGCAGAAACCGGGTTCCCGCCTCCGTCAGCTCCAGCCGCCGCAGGCCCTTGCCCCGGACAAACAGCGGCGTCCCCACCTCGTCCTCCAGGGTCTGGAGCCGGGCGGAAAGGGTGGGCTGGGTGATATAAAGCGCCTGGGCGGCGGCGGTCATGGACCCGCTGCGCAGCACCGTCAGAAAGGTTTCGATCTCCATATCCGTCATGTCGGAGCCCTCCTGGAATTATAGATTGCGACCTATATTATAAGGGAAAAGAACCGATTTTACAAATCCCTTTTTTCGTGTTATCTTATCACTCGCCCGAAGGGGAACCGCACCGGACGCGGCGCGGGAACAGCAGAAAGGAGTGTTCTCAAATGACTAAGACGAATCGCACCGGTATGGTAGTTGCAGCCGTTGTTGCTTCTGTATTGATGGCACTCACGCTGGTGAGCACGGCCACCGGCCACTTCTATGGCCTGACGGTGGTGCTGGCGTTTCTGATGCCGGTTCTGGCTTTCGTGGAGCTGGACCTGCTGTGCAAGCTGCTGTAACGCAAATTCGCTTTTCCATCCTTTTCCATTCCGCATATACCCTCCAAGTTTTTCTCTCTTACAAATGGTCCGCCGCTGCCGGGCGGCGGACCGCAAAAAACACCGCAGGGCTGCCGGGTCCTGCGTTTTTTGTGCCTTGTTAATTGTGAACAAATTGTAAACTTTAAAAATCATCTTTCCTTGCGAGTTCTAATATGGTATATTAGATGTCGAGAAAACGCGAAAACTATACCTTCCAAGGAGGTTTTTCCCATGCGCGAATATGTTCTCATGACCGACAGCTGCTGCGACCTGCCGGACCAGATGGCAAAGGACCTGCAGCTGGAGGTGCTGCCCCTGACCATGCACATGGACGGGCAGGACTATCCCAACACCCTGGATGGCGCGGCCATCAGCAACGAGGAGTTTTACCGGCGGATCCGGGCGGGCAAAATGGCCACCACCTCCGCCGTCAACGTGGGCCAGTTTGAGGACGCCATGTCCGCCATTCTGGAGCAGGGGAAGGATATCCTGTGCATCAGCTTCTCCTCGGCCCTGTCCACCACCTATCAGTCCGCCTGTATCGCGGCGGAGACCGTTCTGGCCAAGCACCCCGAGGGCCGCATCCGGGTCATCGACTCCCTGAGCGCCTCCCTGGGCCAGGGCCTGCTGATGTACCTGACCGCCCACAAGAAGCTGGAGGAGAACCTGACCCTGGACCAGCTGGGGGACTGGGTGGAGGAAAACAAGCTCCACGTCTGCCACTGGTTCACGGTGGACGACCTGAACTATCTGAAAAAGGGCGGTCGCGTGTCCGCCGCCACGGCACTGGTGGGCACCATGCTGTCCATCAAGCCCATCATGCACACCTCCGACGAGGGTAAGCTGACGGTGGTGGGCAAGGCCCGGGGCCGCAAGAGCAGCCTGAACACCCTCATCGACACCGTGGGCCGTCTGGGCATCAACCTGCAGGATCAGGTGAT
>OGXT01001862.1_pt1 | contig 18571 bp, 18 predicted proteins | sample 1576361 | NCBI WGS metagenome assembly OGXT01 (sample SAMEA3541514, study PRJEB24748) | human gut metagenome | biome: human gut; feature: human-associated habitat; material: faeces | place: China | collected 2012 | reverse complement strand
AGGCAGGCAGGCAGGCAGGCAGGCAGGCAGGCAGGCAGGCAGGCAGGCAGGCAGGATAAGTCCGGCCTTTTTGGGCTACACAAAAGAATATAGGCATACATTGGATACCGTTACGGCGCAGCGCGCCGGGGCGGTATTTTTGTGTTTGTTATAAAAAATCCGAAGGGGGATAACCAATGAAAAAATCACTTGCATTCTTACTTGTGCTTGCCCTGGCAGTCTGTATGCTGCCGGGCCTGGCGCTGGCGGAGGAAACTGCGCCAACCTTTGACCTGACAAATGATTTAGAGGGCATTAAGATTCCCGATGATTTGGTCACTTGCATCTGCACAACGACCAACGTGAGCAAGAAGTACGGCCAACTGCTAAACGGCTTTTCCGCTTCTATACTTACAAAGGAAGGGGAAGTCTGGACGGTTATTATTTCCGTCAAGCCCAATGTCTACAAAGACCAGTTTGACAAGGACACGGGCAGCACACATGTCCAAGATAATAATTACCCTAATGAATTCATTAACCAGATTCAGTTCAAGCTGAAATATGAAGAAGGCAAATGGGTGCTTGACGGCGAAATGCCCAAAAATAAAACTCTACACTTTACCTGCGACGGTAACCATACGGTGCCCCAGCCCGACAAGCCCAACCCGCCGACACCAGTAAACACTTCTAAGCCGTTCGTTGAACTGACTGGCGAAGAAGCTGTAAAGGTACACTGCACGACCAATGCTAAACACGCAGCCATGAGATGCGATCTTCTTGAAAACAGCTTTGACATTGGCGTGGTAACTAAGGAAGAAACTTCCGGAGAGTATTTCTGCAACATTACAGTACATGCCGATAAGTACGTTAAAAAGTACAACGAGTACCTTAAAGGCCATACCCTTGAAACAGAAGGTCAGACCGGCACGATAAAGCTTGAATGGGACAAAGAGAAAAAAGAGTGGAAGCTTGCCAATCCCAGCGGCGTTCCTGTCGTTTTCAATGTAAAGTGCGAAACTCAGCCGCAGCCCGACACCTTCCCCGGCGTTATCACAGTCAAAAAGACCGTTGACTCCAACGTTCCTGCCGATAAGGATAAGGAGTTCAAGTTTAAGGTCACCGTGCTTATTCCAATCGACCGCAATCCCGATCCCTCTGGGCCCCCCATCGCTAAAAGTGCCAATGCTGTTAAGGCTCCTGCTGTAAGGAGTGCAAATAAGACCGCCATCAAAGATGATTTTGAGGATGAAAACGGCATTCCGACGCTTTACTTTAACCTCAAGGATGGAGATATGATGACAATATCTGATCTGCCCGTGGGCCTCACCTACCGTGTTGAGGAGCTCGATGCCGATGGCTATACCGTAACGGTGAACAATGAAACGACAAGCAGCAAAGATGTCGGGCTTACAAAAGAGAAGCCGGAAATGACGCTTAACTTTAAGAACACCAAGGGCTCAACTCCCACTCCCACCCCCTATAATGGCGGCGGCGGACACAGCCACTACTATCCCACCACCACCCCAGTACCCGTGATGGTAATACCCCCCAAGACGGGCGATATGACGCTCCTGCAATATATCGCAAGGCTCTTAGGGCTGGTCAGGTAAAAAGTCAATACACCAAGGGGCGGCTGAATGCCGCCCCTTTTACCTGCCGCGAATTATTGCATATAAAAAAAGAGGCTCGCACACCGCGAGCCTATCGCCTTCACCCTCCGCACTTTTCCTTGCCCGGGGCGGCCGTAAGCCCTATCAGGGAGCCTATCATGCCTCCGTACACCGTGGCGGAGAGGGGGTCGGCTGCTATCATTCAGGTGCCGCCGAGACACCCTATAAAGCGGTAATATAAAAACCCGCAAAGCGCGCCTGACAGGGTAAAGCCTATAACGAGGGCATAGCCCAGCCGGCGCTGGCGGCGCTTATCCGCGTTTTGCCTGCTGCTGTTTTCCATATCCTAATCCTTTCATCCTGATATAATTACTGCCGGCTCAAGGCAGGGCCGGCAGCGGTGGGGGTCATTCAAACAGGTAGGAGAGGTAGCCGTAGCCCTCCTCCTCCAGCTTTGCCAAGGGGACGAACCTCAGCGACGCGCTGTTTATGCAGTAGCGGACGCCGTTGGGCGATTCGGGGTCCCCCGTAAACACGTGGCCGAGGTGCGAGTCGCCTGCGCGGCTCCTTACCTCCGTGCGGCGCATACCGTGGCTGTTGTCCTCCAGCTCCACCACCGAGGGCCCCTCGATGGGCTTTGAGAAGGCGGGCCAGCCGCAGCCGCTCTCGAACTTATCCGTTGAGGAAAACAGCGGCTCGCCGGTAACTATGTCCACGTATATGCCCTTTTCGAACTTATCCCAGAACTCGTTTGCAAAGGGGGCCTCCGTGCCGCTCTCCTGCGTTACCTTGTACTGCTCCGCGGTGAGCTTATCCCGTATGGCCTCCGCCGCGGGCTTGGCGTAGTCGCCGGGGTCGATCCTGAGCCTTGAGAAAAGCTCTATCTCGTCCCGCGGTATGTGGCAGTAGCCCATGGGGTTTTTTTCGAGGTAGTTCTGGTGGTATTCCTCGGCGGGGTAGTAGTTGACCAGAGGGCCTATCTCCACCTCGAATCGCTTGCTGCGCCCCCGCTCTATGGCGGCTATGCGCTCCACAGTCTTCTTCGCCTCGTCGTTGGTATAGTATACCCCCGTCTGATACTGGCTGCCCACGTCGTTGCCCTGCCTGTTGGCTACCGTTGGGTCTATCACGTAAAAGTAGGCCAGCAGCAGCGCGTCCAGGCTTACCTCGTCCGGGTCGTAGGTGACCTTTACCGTTTCGCGGAAGCCCGTCCTGCCGCCGGTTATTATGCTGTATTTGGCGTCGCTTTTGCCCGTGCCGTTGGCATAGCCGCTCTCTGCGTCTATGACGCCGGGTATGGACTGCATGAGCATCTCCAGGCCCCAAAAGCAGCCGCCGCCAGATATATGGTGTTTTTTTCATCGGAGAAATCCATCTTTTCCCGCTGCATCTGCGCCTCCGCTCCGTTTGTTTCAGCCTTTATAGAAGGGGCGGCCCTGCAGCCGCTTATGAGCAGCGCAAGGGCCAGCGCCCCTAAAAATATCCTTTTCATGCCTGCCGCCGCTTATCTTCCCGGCCTAACCGCAGCAGCCGAAGGACAGCGCAACGTCGATGTCTGGCGCCCCGCAGGAGGAGCCGGCCTCGGGTGCGCCGCAGGAGGGCCCTATGGCGGCCGCGGCCTCCTTCATCTCGGAGCCTTCCTCGGCCTTTTCCTCCATCATATCCTTTTTCGCGCACATGCACTTATCGGTGCACATGCCGTCCTTCATGCAGCCGCCCTCGACGCACATGCACTTATCGGTACACATGCCGTCCTTCATGCACATGCAGCCGTCCTTTTCCTTGCAGGCGCCGTCCATCATGCACTTGCTGCTATCGCCGCACATGCAGGCCTCGCCCATCATCTCGTCCTTCTTTTCCATGGCCTCCTCCGCCATGGCGTCCTTCTCCATGGAATCCTTTTCCGTTTCCTCCGCCTTCATCATGTCGTCCTTGGGCATTTCATCCTTCTTCATCTCCTGCGCGCAGGCGGTGAAGGCAAGGGCCAGCATCATGGCGACTACAACAGCTATAAGTTTTTTCATTTTAATTTTCCTCCTTGGTCTTTGTGTTATTCATTCCCGCGCCGAGGCCGCAGCGATAGCGTATGGCGTCGGTGGGGCAGGCTTTTATGCAGACGCCGCAGCGTATGCATTCGGTGTGGTTGGGGGTTTTCGTTATGTCAACATCCATGCCGCACACTCTGGCGCATTTTCCGCAGGATATGCACCTGTCCTTGTTGACCCGCATATCCAACAGCGAAACGCTGTTGAACAGGGAGTAGAACGCGCCCAGCGGACACAGCCACTTGCAGAAGGGGCGGTAGAACACCGCGCTCAGCGCGACCACCGCAAGGAGCAGCGCAGCCTTCCAGCGGAAGAGGCTGCCGAGGGCCGCCCGTATGCCGCTGTCCGCAAGGGAAAGGGGGATAGCCCCCTCGAGCACTCCCTGTGGACAGAGGTACTTGCAAAAATACGGCGGGCCCAAGCCAAAGCTGTCCCTGAGCAGCGCAGGCAGCAGCACTACCGCAATGACGAGAACGGCGTACTTGAGATAGCGCAGCGGCTTTAAGCGGCGGGTAGAGAGCTTTTTCACGGGGAGCTTATTGATAAGATCCTGAAACCACCCGAAGGGGCACAGGAAGCCGCATATAAGCCTGCCCAACAGTACGCCGAGGAATATCAGCATACCGGCGACATAATAGGAAAACCTGAACTTCGAGGAGCCTGCCACCGCCTGAAACGACCCTATCGGGCATGCGCCACCTGCCGCCGGGCAGGAGTAGCAGTTGAGCCCCGGCACGCACACGTATTTCCCCTTGCCCTGATATATCGCCCCTTTGACGAAGTTTGGCAGATGAGGGTTTGTGAGCAGCGTCGCTCCGGCCTGTAAAAAGCTCCTGAAACGGGATAGAAACAGGGAAACGCTCTTTTCTCTTTCCTGCTTAGCCAATGCCAACACACTCCAGACATATCCGTATTGCCTTGGCCAGCACTGTATCCGCCTCTCCCCGTAGCGCGCCGTATGCGGTAAATATTGCGGCGGCGGCGAGCAGCATGAGCTGCACCTTTGCCTTGTGTTTCATAAAAAAGCTCATATCGATCCTTCCTTTCCCGTTCATGGACAATATAATACCGCAAAGGGCATAAACTTATCGTTAAAACGATGAAATTTTATAAGAATTTTATCATAATAAAATCCTTGTAAAATAACAATACGCACAGATGCGCCCCGCCGGCATAAAAAAGGGGCGGCCTTATGCCGCCCGCCTAACACGGATTTTATGCCCAAGGGGATATTATCATATAAAAGCAGCGGGGTCGGCAAGCCGCGCCGCTATCTCCGCCGGGCGAAGCTGCCGGCCTATGAATACGCACTGCGGCTCCGTGCTTACGCCGTCGGCTCCGGTTATGCTGTAAAGGCCGTCCGCAAGGTCGAAGCGAACATAGCCGCCGCCCGTTTCCAATATGCCCTTGGCCCGCACTATGCCGCCGTACCGTCCCCGCAGCGCGTCCTCTAGCAGCATTATAAGCTCCGGCACGCTCATGGGCGCGGGGCTGCGGAAGGAGCATTCCTCGGGAAGCTGCGCTGCCTGGCCCGTTAATGGCATATCGCCGAGTATATCTGCGGATAGGGCGAGGCAATCCTGCCGCCCGGCATATCCCACGGGCCGCCGTCCAAATTTTGAAATATCATAGCTGTATTTTTTCGATAAGCAGGCGGGCCGGCTTTCCGCACCGAGAAGCCCCAGCCACCATTCCTCGCCCATGCGGGAATAATGCTCCGCAGCCACGCGGGCGGAGGGCGCTGTTTTGAGTAGCTTCTCCTTTGCAAGACGGAGTGAGCCGGGATCCTCATTTTCGCATTTTGAAAATATTATCTGCTCCGCCGCCTTGAGCTGGTCGGCGTAAATATCGCCGAAGCAGGCCATGCTTTGGTCTATACCCCGGGGCGAAACGAGCGTCACCGGGGGAAGCAGGGATATGTCGCCGTAGGTTATCCTGGAAAGGTTGTCTATTATGCGGGAAAGCAGCGCTGCGCCGGTGGGCTCAACTATCAAAAAAGCGGGGGAGAGCGCCGAGGCTATCGTCAGCACGGAGTTGGCGAAGCCCTCCCGCACGGTGCAGCAAACGCAGCCCTCCATAAGCTCCAGCACGCTTATATCGCCGGAGGAGGAAAGCTCGCCCTTGTCTATGTCGGTGTCGCCGTATTCGTTTTCAAGTATTACTATGTCTTGCCCCGTGCGGCGTATCAGCTCCTTTATGAAGGTGGTCTTGCCCGCACCGAGGAACCCTGAAACTATGAGTATCTTCATTCTTTTTTAGCGTTTTTCCCGCCAAGGGGAAGCGGGCAGGGGGAAGCCCCAAAGCCCGCTCAGCATTGCGTTATACCAGCCTTACGACGGGCTTTATGAGCTCCGCCGGCTTGTCCTTCATAAGCTGGAGAGCCTCGGGTATGTGCTCCCAGCCGTCGAATACGTGGGTCGCCATGGGGCTTACATCCAACCTGCCGGAGGCGACGAGGGAGCCTAACTTCTCCATCCTGAGCCTGCCGCCGGGCATAAGGCCGCCCTGTATCTGCTTGTGGCCCATGCCTACGCCCCATTCAACGCGGGGTATCTTTACATAGTCCCCGCTGCCCAGGTAATTTACAGAGCCTATCTTTCCGCCGGGCTTAAGCGAGGCCACGGCGGACTCAAAGGTATCCACGGTGCCGCCGGCAATTATCACCTTATCGACGCCCTTGCCGCCGGTGAGCTCCAAGGCCTGCTTTTCTATCGAGCCGTTCTTGTAGCTTATGAAGTCCGATGCGCCGTACAGCTTCGCCACCTCCACGCACTTGGGGCGGGTACCCACGGCGATTATGCGGGAAGCGCCCCGAAGGTTAGCGCCCGCCACGGACATGAGGCCAACGGGGCCTATGCCTATCACTAAAACGGTATCGCCGAATTGCACGTCGGCAAGCTCTGCGCCGTGCAGGCCGGTGGGCACCATATCCGAAAGCATACAGGCGTCCACTATATCCATTCCCTCGGGCATGAGCGCAAGGTTGCCGTCCGCGTCGTTCACATGGAAGAACTCGGAGAAAACGCCGTCCTTGATGTTGGAAAATTTCCAGCCCGCCAGCATGCCGCCGGAATGCATGGCGTAGCCCGCCTGGGCCTCAAGGGAGCTCCAGTTCGGCGTTATGGCGGGTACCAGCACCCTGTCGCCGGGCTTGAAGTCCCTTACCTCGGAGCCGACCTCGACCACCTCGGCGCAGCCCTCGTGTCCTAATATCATGTTGTGGCGCTCGCCCACGGCGCCCTCCCATACGGTATGCACGTCAGAGGTGCATATTGCTATGGCAAGGGGTCTGCAAATCGCATCATTCGGGCCGCATACCGGCCTGTCCTTCTCTATCCAGCCTACCTCGCCGATCCTTAACATGGCAAAACCCTTCATAAATAAACCGTTCCTCCTGATTATGATTTGGGCATACACCCTATGTGTGAAAATATTATCATAATGGATATAAGATTGCGGTTAAGAAAGGGCGGCAAGCGGGAAATACAATAAAAAACGGCAGCATCGCCGGAAAGGAGCCTTATATGCAAGCAGCAAGGATAGACAGGTATATAAAGAAGCAGGAGGGGCTTGACAGCCTCACGCGGGAGGATATAGAACGGATACAGTTGGAAAAGCTCAACCGCCTCCTTGGGGCGCAAAGGCTCAGGAACGGCTTTTATAAAGACCTGCCGGGGGGGCTGGGCAGCCTTGGGGAGCTGAAGGAGTTACCCTTTACCACGGGCAGGGACGTTGCGGAAAACGCCGCCGGCATGCTTATGACATCCCAAGCCGATATACGCAAGATAATAACTGAGCACACCAGCGGCACCACTGGCAGGGCAAAGCGCGTATTTTACAGCGAGGGGGACTGCGAGGATACGATAGGGCTTTTTATGGCGGGGCTGGGCGAAATGACAGGAGCGGGCGGCAGGGTGATGATATGCATGCCCTTTTCCGGGCCGGGAAGCCTCGGCGAGCTTATAGCGGAGGCGATAAGAAGGATTGGAGGAAGCCCAATCAGGGCGGGGGCGGGCTTAAGCTATGGCGCCATGAAGGAGATAATGGAGCGGCACAGGCCGGATTCCTGCGTGGCCATGCCGGTGCAGCTTCTTTCCACCCTCAGGGTATGCGGCAGGGGAACCCTTAGGAGCGCGCTGGTCAGCGGGGATAGCTGCCCAGCCCCGATAGCGGAGATGATAGAGGGTATATTGGGCTCGAGGCTTTTTCACCACTACGGCACACGGGAGATGGGCCTTGGTGGCGCGGTCACCTGCCCCGCCCATGAGGGCATGCATATAAGGGAGAACCACGTCATTGCAGAGATAATAGACGATGGGGGCAGGCCCGCCGCCTTGGGAAGCCCGGGAGAACTGGTGATAACCACCATAGGGATGGAGGCCATGCCCCTCATAAGGTACAGGACGGGGGACAGGGCGAGGCTCATGGAGGGCCGCTGTCCCTGCAGCAGCAGCCTTATGCGGCTGGATACGGATATATCGAGGCTCGCGGGAGGGGATGCGGCCAGCAGCGCGGTGCTGAAGGACGATAGGATAGCGGATTACGGGCCGGAAAAAGACGGGGACGGCATAAGGGTGCTTACCATCGGCAGGTATGACTGCGCCAAATTTATCAAGGGAATATTCGGGCGGCAGATCGAGGTGACGGCAAGGCCGGTCACAATGGAGGACGCCCCTATGTACGCCGGAAAGCGCGCGCCCCTGGCATAGCCCTGCGAAAACCCGATTCAGCAAGGCAATTTGGCGGATTTCCCCTTGCAAAGGCGGGATACTTAACACAGATTTTATGCCGCATTTAATATAATTAAATAGCGAATATGAAGGCGGCATATACAAAAGTTTCATTTCTGCCCTGCATAGCTGTTCTGTTATAGGTGATGAGACATTATACGAAAAACGGGAGCGATAACTGCCGCTGAGGGCAAATTGAACGACCACGAAAGGAGACTGGTACTATGATACGGAAAAAACTTGTTATCAATGGGGTGGCGCGGGACCTCGTGCTGGACGGGAGCGAGACCCTCGCAAAGCTGCTCCGTGAAAGATTGCTGCTGACGGGCTGCAAAATCGGCTGCGGAGAGGGGCACTGCGGAGCCTGCAACGTCATAGTGGACGGAAAGGTGACCCGTTCCTGCGTGACTAAGGTGACGAGGCTTAAGGACAACGCGGAAATAACTACGATAGAGGGAATAGGCACGCTGCACGACATGCACCCGCTTCAGGTCGCGTGGATGGCAAACGGCTGTGCCCAGTGCGGCTTCTGTGCGCCCGGATTTATAATGAGCGGCATCGCGCTGCTCAACGGAAATTGCAGCCCGACGCGCAAGGAGGTAAGGGACTGGTTCGATAAAAACCGGAACCTGTGCCGCTGCGCCGGCTATAAGCCCATGATAGACGCGGTGATGGATGCGGCAAAGGTAATGCGCGGCGAGCTTACCAAGGAGGACCTGGTATTCAAGCCGGAGGGAGACAGCATAAAGGGCACAAGGTACATACGCCCCTCCGCCGCACAGAAGGTCACGGGAAGCTGGGATTTCGGCGCGGACGACGCGCGGAAGCTGCCCGAGGGCACGCTGCGGCTCGCCCTGACCCAGGCTAAGGTATCACACGCCAACATAAAGGGCATAGACACCTCCGAGGCGGAAAAGATGCCCGGCGTATTCAAGGTCATAACTTACAAGGACATACTGGAGGCCGGCGGTACCAACCAGATAAACGGCCTCGTCATGCTTCCCAAGCACAACAAGAACGACGGCTTTGACAGGCCGGTGCTTTGCCGGGATAAGATATTCCAGTTCGGCGACGCCATAGCCATAGTCGCGGCGGAGACGGAGGAGCAGGCAAGGGCGGCGGCGGAGGCTGTTAAGGTCGATATAGAGGAGCTGCCGGCCTACATGAACGCAATAGACGCCATGGCCCCCGACGCCATAGAGATACACCCCGGCACCCCGAACGTGTTCTTTGAGACGAACTGCATAAAGGGCGAGGATTTCGACTGGGACAGCATACCCGATTCGCAGCAGGTAGAGATAGAGAGCTACTGCTCCCGCCAGCCGCACCTGCACCTTGAGCCGGACTGCGGCTATGCCTACATAGACGAGGACGGGATGCTCACCATACACTCCAAGTCCATAGGCATACATCTTCACATGCCAATGATAGCGGGCGGCATAGGTGTACCAATGGAAAAGCTGCGTATGATACAGAACCATGCGGGAGGCACCTTTGGGTATAAGTTCTCGCCCACCAACGAGGCCATACTCGGCGCCGCTGCGCTGATATGCAAACGGCCCGTATCCCTGGTGTTCAACATGTATCAAAACATAACCTACACCGGAAAGCGCTCCCCCGCCTTCATGCACGTTAAGCTGGCGGCGGACGAGAAGGGCAAGCTGCTGGCCCTCTGGGGCGATAATTTCATAGACCACGGCCCGTATTCCGAGTTTGGAGACCTGCTCACCATGCGCTTGAGCCAATTCACCGGCGCGGGCTACGGCATAGGCTCCATACGCAACAGGAGTCGCACGGTATTCACAAACCACGCATGGGGCTCCGCCTTCCGCGCCTACGGCTCGCCGCAGTCCTTCATGGGCTCGGAAATAGCCATAGACTGCCTCGCCGCAAAGATGGGCATAGACCCCTTTGAGATGAGGGCTATGAACTGCTATAAGGAGTCCGAGGGCACCACAATACCCACAGGCTTCCCGCCAGATGTATACTGCGAGGAGGCGCTCTTTGAAAAGGCGCGCCCGCTGTATGAGGCGGGCAAAAAGAGGGTAGCGGAGAAGAACGCCGGGTCTGACGGGCGGTATAAGTACGGCATAGGCGTTTCGCTCGGCGTATACGGCTGCGGTCTGGACGGCGTTGACGCCTCCTCCGCGCAGGCCGAGCTCAACCCCGACGGCACGGTAAGCATATACACCTGCTGGGAGGATCACGGACAGGGCGCGGATATGGGCGCGCTGGTATCCGCCCACGAGACGCTGAGACAGGCCGGCATAAGGCCGGAGCAGATACGCCTCGTAATGAACGACACAAAGATATGCCCCAATTCCGGCCCCGCCGGCGGCTCCCGCTCCCAGGTGATGACGGGCAACGCCTGCCGTCTCGCCGCGGAGAACCTTCTCGCCGCAATGCGCAAGGAGGACGGAAGCTACCGCACATACGACGAGATGAAGGCGGAGGGTATAGAGACCAAGGTGGACGGCAACTGGACCACCACATACTGCGCCGATCACCCCGTGGATCAGGACACCGCCCAGGGCGAGCCCTTTGCAACGTATATGTACAGCATATTCCTGCCGGAGGTGGTGGTGGATACCGAGACGGGCAAGGTAAAGGTGGAGAAGTTCACCTGCGTTGCCGACGTCGGAACGATTATGAACCGTCTGCTTGTCGAGGGCCAATTCTACGGCGGTCTTGTTCAGGGCATCGGACTTGCGCTGAGTGAGGACTTCGACGATCTGGAGAAGGAGACAACGCTTCTCAAGTGCGGCATTCCGTACCCGAAGGACACTCCGGATGATATCGAGCTGCACTTCAATGAAACCTACCGTCCCAACGGGTCTTACGGCGCGGCGGGCTGCGGCGAAGCCCCGCTAACGGCGCCCCATCCCGCTATACTCAACGCCATATACAACGCCACCGGCGCGCGTATCACGAAGGTGCCGGCAAGACCCGAGAGGGTGCTGGAGGCGCTCAGGGAGCTTGAAGGATAGTACGGCAGCTTTTTAAGGAGGGAGGCAGGGACGGTATATGACGCGTATAGACGAAAGAGTCTCTACCCATGTATACAAGGTCAAGCGCATATCCAAGGAGGAGATGGAGAGCATCGCCGGAGTGTGCGTATACGATCAGCCTCCCTTCTGCAACGCCGCCTGCCCGCTTAAGCTGGACGTAAAGGCCATGCTTAAGGCGGCGGCGGAGAACGACTTTAAAAAGGCGTTTAAAATTTATGAGAGCATAGCGCCCTTCCCGCTGATACTGTCGGCGGGCTGCGGCGCACCCTGCGAGGAAAAGTGCAGGCTATGCGAGCTCGGCGATGGCATAGCCATAGGGGACATAGAGCGCGCCGTAGCCTTATCCGGAGGCGCCGGGGAAAAGCGCAGCATATTCCGCGTCAGGAAAAAGAAAAAGGCGGCTGTGTTCGGCTCCGGCCTGTTTGCGCTGCTGCTTGCGGGGGAGCTGGAAAAAAAAGGGTATCCGGTAACGGCGATATGCGGCGAGGCGGACGAGGAGGAATACCTTAGGGTCGCCGCCGGGTTTTTGCGGGAGAACGACTTTTATACGGAGCTTAAAAGGCTCAGGGGCAAGGATATCGCCTTTGAATTTAACGCCGAGATGACAAGAGAGCTTTTTGAGGAAAAAAGAGGCGGCTTTGATGTGCTTTGCGCGTCCGAAAAAGCCGCCCTTGACATATTTCCCGGCGCCGTACGGGACGAAGGCATAATGCTCATGGAAAGTGAGGGGCTTTTGACCGGCGGCGGAGAGACTGTACTGGAGGCGGCGCTCGGGGCAAGGAAGGCGGCGCTTACGGCGGACAGGCTCGCCCAGGGCATAGACCCGCGCAACGCGAGAGGGGAGGAGGGGCCGGTCACATCACGGCTGTATACCAACCCCGACCTGGCAAGGGGGCTGATCAGGATAAAGGGCTGCGAAAGCGGCGATACGAGGGAGCAGGCGGCTGAGGAGGCTGGCAGGTGTATGCAGTGCCACTGCGACGAGTGCCTGCGCGGCTGCGCCTATCTTCGCCGCTTCAACAAGCACCCCGGCCTGCTGAGCCGGGAGATATACAACAATACGCAGATAATAATGGGGGACCACCCGCTCAACAGGGCGATGAACGCCTGCGCGCTGTGCGGGCAATGCACTGTCACCTGTCCCCACGGGTTCGATATGGCCCATGTATGCAGGACGGCGCGGGAAAACATGGTGGATACGGACAAGATGCCGCTGGCGGCCCATGAATTTGCGCTGCTGGATATGCTTTTTTCCAACGGAGAGGCATATCTTTGCAGAAAGCAGCCCGGGCACAGCCATTGCAGATACGTGTTCTTTCCCGGCTGCCAGGCGGCGGCGATAGCGCCGGAGGCGGTAATCGCCGCATACGAGGATCTCTGCACCCGGCTGAAGGGGGGCGTGGCGCTTATGCTCGGCTGCTGCGGGGCGATAGCACACTGGGCGGGAAGGGGCGAGATGTACGGCGAGGTCAGGGATAAGATAGCGGCGGAGCTTGCCGCACTGGAGGATCCCGTGATAATAGCCGGCTGCCCAAGCTGCATGAAGCTGCTCTCGGAGCAGGATATGGCTGAGACGGTAGGTATATGGACGGTGCTGAGGGACAGGGGACTGCCGGACGGGGCGCGGGGCGGTGGACGAGCCGTGCTCCACGATGCCTGCGGCGCGCGGGGGTATCCGAAGACCCGGTCAGCCGTGCGGCATATCATGGAGGAGCTGGGCTATCAGCTCATCGAGGAGGAATATTCCGGCGACAGCACCCAATGCTGCGGCTATGGCGGGCTTACCGCCTATGCGGACAGGGAGACGGCGGGCGACATGGCGAAAAGCTGCCTGAAAACGCCGGGTGCGCAGTATGTGAGCTACTGCATGGCCTGCCGCGACCGCTTTGCGCGGGAGGGCGCCGATTCGCGGCACATACTCGAGCTGGTGTACGGAATAGACGCCGGCGCGCCGCCGGATATAAGCAAAAAAAGACACAACAGGCTTACGCTTAAAAACAGGCTGTTAAGCGAGCTTTGGGGCGAGGAGGGAGAAAGCACGGAAAGGCCGTATAGGGTGGATTTTACGCAGGAAGCGCTAGAAATGATGGACGAGCGCATGATACTGAAAACGGATATATACAACGTGCTGGATTATATGCTAAAGAGCGGGGAGGCCGTAGAGGACGCCGAAAGCGGCATGCTCATAGCACGAAAGCGCTGCGGCAACGTGACCTTCTGGACGGCGTATACGGAAACCGCGGAGGGCTATACCGTGCATAGGGCATACAGCCACAGGATGACGGTGGAAAAGAGGAATTAAGGGGGGCGGCATGGAGAAGAAAGCCTATTACAGCATAGACCCCGGGGGAAAGCTCAAATGCAGAAAGTGCAACGTCCCGCTGGAAAAGGGCCGGGCGAGGTTCATGTATCTGGACAACGGCTTTCCCGTGGAGCTGCCGCTCTGCCCCGTGTGCGGCTTCGTATACGTTCCGGAGGAGCTTGCCGTCGGCAAGGTACTGGCGGTGGAAAAGGCGTTAGAGGACAAATAGAAGGGAGATAACCCATGAACGGACATCTCGGAGGCACACAAAACACGCTGCACATTATAGCGCTGTCAAGGCTCGCCCCGCCCGCTAAGATACTCGACATGGGTGCAGGGGCGGGAGAAACCGTGGGGCTGCTGCGGGATATGGGCTACGACGCCCGGGGCATAGATATAAGGCCGGGCAGCGATATGGTCGAGAAGGGGGATTTCCTCCGCTGCCCTTATCCCGATGCGGCCTTTGACGGCATAATAAGCCAATGCGCTTTTTTTGTGGGCGGCGACGTGAGCGGGGCGTTTTCGGAGGCATACCGCCTACTCAAGGGCGGCGGCGTGCTCATGCTTACCGACGTGTGCTTTGAGGACGTGGAAGGCATAGCGGGCAAAACGGGCTTTGCGGTAATGCACAGCGAGGATATGACCGCAAGGTGGCAGGAGTACTATATAGACGCGGTATGGCGCGGCGAGGAATGCCGCCATGAGCAAAGGGGCAAGTGCGAATACCGTATGCTTATATGCGGAAAGGAGTAGACATGGAATTGCTGGAAAGGGTGGTGGAGCTTAGCCTTGAGGGCTACTGCTGCTCACAGGTGATGGCGCTGCTGCTGCTGGAGCTGCTGGGCGAGGAGGACGACGGCTTCGTTCGGGCGATGGGCGGGCTTATAAACGGCGGCGGCTACTCCGGCGGGGACTGCGGCTGCATGAGCGGCGGCGCCTGCCTTATATCCTATATAACAGGCAAGGGCGGGGAAAACGACGCCGATCTTCCCGGGCACGTTTCCGCGCTGTGCCATTTTACGCACTGGTTCGCAGAGGAAATGAAGGAGCGGTACGGCGGCACGGACTGCGGGGAAATACTCGGCGGCGACCAGCGCCGCAAGATGGAGCGCTGCCCGGAGATAATGGCGCTGTCCTTTGAGAAGTGCATAGAGATACTGTCGGGGAAGGGGCTTATATGATGGGCTTTGGAAGGACGAAAAGCGTATGCCCGGTGTGCTTAAGGGTGCTGGAGGCCCAAAAAACGGTGGGCGAGCACGGTATATATCTCAATAAGACCTGCCCTGAGCACGGGGCTTTTTCCGCGCTTATATGGGAGGGGAGCATAAAGGAGTATTTCATGTGGAACGGCGAAAGCTCCGCCATCGACCCGCCGGTGAACGGCAAAGAGCCGCAAAGGGGCTGCCCCAACGACTGCGGGCTGTGCTCCGCGCACCTTAGAAAGGGCTGCTGTATGCTGCTGGAGCTCACCAGGCGCTGCAATCTGGAATGTCCCGTCTGCTATGCGTCGGCGGGGAAGTGCGGCGATGACCCGAATATCGAGGAGATAGAGCGGCAGTATGACTTTCTCATGGCACACGGCGGGCCCTTCAACATACAGCTATCCGGCGGGGAGCCGACCCTGCGGGAGGACCTGCCGGAGATAATATGGCTGGGCAGGCAAAAGGGCTTTACCTTCTTCCAGCTAAACACCAACGGCATACGCCTCGCGGCGGAGCCGGACTACGCAAAAAGCCTTAAGGCCGCGGGGCTAAATACGGTGTTTTTACAGTTCGACGGCATGAGCGACGCCGTATATGAAGCTCTGCGGGGCAGGCCGCTCCTAAGGGAAAAGCTCGCCGCAATAGAAAGCTGCGCCGCAGCGGGCTTGGGCATAGTGCTGGTGCCGGTGATAGCCCCCCGGGTGAACGAGGAGGAAGCAGGCGGCATACTGCGCCTCGCAATGACCCGCATGCCGTATGTGCGGGGGGTGCATTTTCAGCCGTTGAGCTATTTCGGCCGCTGCGCCCTGAAAAGGGCGGAAAGGCCTGTCACCATACCCCGGATGCTGCGGCTCATAGAGGAGCAGACGGAGGGAATGATGAAGTACGCCGATTTTTGCGGCGGGGGTGCGGAAAGCCCATACTGCTCCTTCCACGCAAGCTATATGCGCCGCGGGGACGGCTCGCTGCGGCTGCTGGGCAGGCGCGGCGGCTCCTGCTGCACCACCTCGGACGATTCCAGAGGCTCTGTCGCCGGACAGTGGAGCTGGGCGGAGTGGGATACAGAAGCCGCACAGAAAAAAAGCGGGGCGGAGACCGCCTCGCTTGATGAATTTTTAGAATATGCCCGGCGAAATACCTTCGCCGTTTCAGGAATGGTGTTTCAGGACGCTTATGACCTCGACCTTGAAAGGCTCATGCGATGCCATATCTGCGAGGTGGATCCCAGGCACGGCATGGTTCCCTTCTGCGCCTATAACCTCACCGATCCGGATGGCTTGGCGCTGTACAGGGAGCCGTAGCCGGTATGCTTACATTCCCGCGTCCTTTTCTATGACCTCATTTATCAGCTCCCACAGGGAGGCAAGCTGCTTTTTGCTCGTGATCGCGCCGACTATGGGCTGGCCGACTATGTTGCCGTTCCTGTCCACCACATAGGTCGTCGGGTAGGCGTATACGCTGGTGGTGAGCCGGCCCGCCTCGCCATCGGAGGCAAAATACACGTTGCGGTACGTTGCGCCCGCCTTGGACAGCACGTCCTTTGCCTCGGCTATCTCCTTTTCGCCGCCATCCAGCGTAAAGGAATTTATGCCGATGAGCTCGCCGCCCTTTTCGGCGAGCTCGCCGTTCAGAGCCTCCAGCTCGTCAAGCTCGGATACGCAGGGGCTGCAGGTCGTGAACCAGAAGTTGACGACGGTTACGGCGTTGCCGGAGAAAAGCTCGCTGCTCTTTACGTCATTGCCGTCCAGATCCTTGCCTTCAAAGGCGGGAAAGGTCTGCATGCTGCCGTCTGCGGGCATGCCCATTGCGCTGTCCAGAGCTTTTTGAGCCGCTGCGGGATATTTTTCCTCCAGCGCGATCAGCTTGTTCTCGATATCGCGTACCTTTTCCGCTTCCTTCTGAAGCAGGCTAAGCTCGTCAGCCGTAAACTGGTCCTTGGCGGAATCTATGGTCTTCAGGAGAAAGTCGCCGTAGTTTTTGCCGTCCTCCTGCAGGGTCATGCCCTTATCCGCCGCCATGAATACCTTTTCCCAGAGCGCGCTGTTTTGGGAGAGTATATCCTGCTCCTGCTTCATGAGCTCGCGGAATTCGTTTACCGCCTTTTCCTCGCCGTCTGCGCCGCATGCGGCAAGCACAAGCGCCAGAACCAGCGCCGCCATGATATAAACTGCCTTTTTGAGTTTCACTTCTATTTCCTCCTTGAGTTTTGTCTATATCGCCAGAACAGAATACACCCTGCGATATAAAGCCTCTGTTAAGAAACAAAACTTACCCGCATATTATACCACAGCGAAAGGAAAAGTTAACAGCGCGGACATATTTCTTACTTCCAGGCAAAGGTTGCAAGGCCGTAGATGTATATCACCGCCACGGCGATGGGCACTACATACTGGCATATTGGCCTCATCCAGTTCTTTACCTTCAGGCCGCTGCCGGAGTTGGCCTCCTGAACGAAGTTGTCCCAGCCCCAGCCGTACCGCTTGCTGCAGCAGAATATGGCGAAGGTGATGGAGCCCAGAGGCAGCAGATTGGTGCTTACGATGAAATCCCAGAAATCGAGGAAGGAGCTTCCCTTCGCAAAGGGCTGGAAGCCGGAAAGCGCCGTAAAGCCCAGCGCGGTCGTAAGTGAGAGCAGGAACATGCCTATGCCGCAGATGACGGAGCCCTTTACGCGGTTCCAGCCCGTGATCTCGCGCACGCAGGCCAATATGTTCTCGAATACCGCCAGCTCCGTGGAGAGCGCTGCGAATATCATAAGCAGGAAGAACAGCGTGCCCCAAAGGCGGCCGCCGGCCATGTGGTTGAACACGGTAGCCATGGTGTCAAAGAGCAGACTGGGGCCCGCGTTTACCTCTACGCCGAAGGTAAAGCAGGCGGGGAAGATTATGAGGCCCGCCGTGACCGCCACAAAGGTATCCAATATGATGACATTGACGGATTCGCCCAGCAGCGTATGGTTTTTGTCGAGATAGCTGCCGAATATGGCCATGGAGCCTATGTATAAGCATCCCGGATTTCAACTGTGTATAGAAGCGTATGCTTTAGTGATAATTCTCTACGGAGCATTTTCCGTGTATCGGAAGGTCAGAAAGGCTAAGAGAAAAGAATGATGTTGTAGACGATAAATCTGGTCGCCATTATGGTTGTTCAGAGCGAGCAAGCACAGCTTGTGCTTGCTCGCCTTATCAGCCACCGACCGTTTTGCTATCTCTCCGGCTCTGTTTCCGTTTCCGTAAGAATGCCGTTTTCGGTTTTTATCGGTTCTTGACCGCTTTGCGTGTTACGGAATAGCGGGACGGCTATCCCCTTGTTGCGCATCAGCTCTCATTCTGTTCCACGTTTTCGGCGGCGAAAAGACAGCAGCAAAAATCCGGGCGGTCAAGGGTTTAAGAGTGGAGATTTTTTCGCGCTGTGCGCGGAAAAATACGACTCGTCCCTTGACGGTATGGATTGGCGGAACGGCGGCAGAAGCAATAACTGCCATAGGGATAATTGGAAGTGTTATCCCGCCGCTCTGCTTTTCAGCGGTCAAGGTCTTGCTTGTGAGTGACTTTAACTCCTCGTTGTGGTATGCTGTGTCTGTGTAGGACTTGAGGTCCACATCAGACATGAGCATAGCTGCAATGGTTCGCGCATCGATACGGTCTGTCTTGGTTTTGCGAAGGCTCAGGCTTTTCCGGTAGAGGTTGGTGTGC
>OGXT01001853.1_pt1 | contig 18644 bp, 14 predicted proteins | sample 1576361 | NCBI WGS metagenome assembly OGXT01 (sample SAMEA3541514, study PRJEB24748) | human gut metagenome | biome: human gut; feature: human-associated habitat; material: faeces | place: China | collected 2012 | reverse complement strand
TTCCGATCTTGGGGACGGGTCACTTTTGTCCTTTGTGTTCTTTATAATATTAATTATAATTTTTTTCTATTTTATTAAATTCATAAAGGACAAAAGTGACCCGTCCCCAAATGTCCTTTATGAAAGTTCTTCTTCAGATAATTGAGAAAGTGCTATTTGTTTGTATGTTTCGCAGTTTTTCATAAGTTCTTCGTGTGTGCCCTTTCCTACAATTTTTCCTTCTTCTAATACTATTATTTGCTCTGCATTCATTATTGTGCTAATTCTTTGTGCTACTATTATAACTGTTTTTCCTTTAGTTTCTTTTGCTAATGCTTCTCTTAATTTGCTATCTGTTTTTAAGTCTAATGCTGAAAAACTATCGTCAAATACTAATATTTCTGGGTCTATTGCAATTGCCCTTGCTATAGATAAACGTTGTTTTTGTCCACCAGATACGTTGTTTCCTCCTTGTGCTATTTCAGATTTGTATTTATCTTCTTTTGCCATAATGAATTCTTCTGCTTGTGCTATTTTAGCTGCTTTTATCATTTCTTCGTCACTCATATCTGGATTTCCATATTTTATATTGCTTTCTATTGTTCCAGAGAATAACACACCTTTTTGAGGAACAAACCCTACTTTTTTTCTTAATTCTTTTAAGTCTACATCTTTAATATTAACACCATCTATTACAAGTTCTCCTCTTGTTACGTCATAGAAACGAGGTATTAAGTTTACAACTGTAGATTTTCCACTTCCTGTGCTTCCTATAATTGCTGTTGTTTCTCCTGGCTTTGCTGTAAAGTCTATGTCTGCTAATATTTCCTCATCAGCATCTGGATATCTAAAACTTACATTTTTAAATTCTACTAATCCTTTTTTATCTTCTTTAAATTGTTTTAATTCTTTTTTATTTTTGATACTTGGATTAGTTTCTAATACTTCATTTATACGTTTTGCTGAAACTGCTGCACGTGGAAGCATTATAGATATCATAGATATCATTAAGAAGCTCATTACTATTTGCATTGTGTATTGTATAAATGCCATCATATCTCCAACTTGCATTACTCCTTCGTCTACTTTATGACCTCCAACCCATACGATAAGTAGCATAATAGAGTTCATAATAAAGCTAAGTGCTGGCATCATTATACTCATTGCACGGTTTACGAAAATATTTGCTTTCATTAAATTTTTGTTGCTATCGTCAAAACGCTCTTCTTCACATTTATGCGTATTAAATGCTCTTATAACTGGAAGACCTGTTAATATCTCTCTTGATACTAAGTTTAGTCTATCTATTAAATCTTGCAATTTTTTAAATTTTGGCATTGCAATTGAAAATAATGCTAATACAATAACTATAATTGCTCCAACTGCTAATGCAATAATCCATGCCATAGAGTTATCACTACTGTTCATTACATGAAGTACACCACCTATTCCTATAATTGGTGCATATACAACTACTCTAAATAGCATTGTTATTAAGTTTTGAATTTGAGCTATATCGTTTGTGCTTCTGGTTATTAAAGATGCTGTTGAATACTCTCTAAATTCTTTTGTAGAAAAGCCCATAACTTTTTTGAATACTTTATCTCTTAATGTTCTACCTAATTCTGCCGCTACTTTTGCAGATAAAAGCATAACTATAATTGCACTTGCCATACTAACAAATGCTACTCCTAACATTTGAAGTCCTGCCATAAAAATATAGTTGTTTTGTATTTTATCTGTATCTATTCCTATTTGTTTATATTCATTTTTTACTTGAACTATTGCTGCTTGGCTTATTATTGAGTCACCCATTTTGTCTACTTGCTCTTGCACTGTTTCAAGTATTTTGTCTAATTGTTCTTCTGGCATATCTTTTAATATATCATTATTTAAATTTGATAGTATTAATAATGGTTTTGCAATTTGGTCATTTAAAGTTTCTTGCTCTTCTTCTGAAAGTTTATTTACAATGTATAAATCTTCATTTTCCAATGCTGGATATTTTTCTACATATTTTTCATATTCATTTTCTTTTAAAGAATTTTTTGAAGTTAATGTATATTTATTTAAAATACTTTCATCTTCTTTGGTACATAGCAAAAGTGCATCCATTTGGCTCTTTCTTATAACTTCTGGTGCTGGATTTTCTATTCCTCCTGCTTGAATTCCTGTATTTACAATTTTAGAAGTGTAATCTGGAAGTGTTAAATCTGCCCATGCTTGCACACACAAAAGCAACACAATTATTGCTACATACACTATTGAGGATTTTAAATTTTTTAATAACTTAAGCATTTTTTGCATTCCTTTCTTTCTCTTAGTAACTTAAGCATTATATGCGAAAATCCAAAATTTGTCAATAAACGAAATGTGAATTTTATGTGAACAGTAGCTTTTGCTTATAGAATTTAAGCAAAAAAAATCTCTAAGCAAAATAATGTTACTTAAAGATTTTTTGGTGTTATCCCATTATAATCTAGACTTTTGGGGTAACTTTTTTATAAAACTTTTATTAGTTCGCCAAGTTCTTTTCCTACTGTTGTTGGTATTTTTATTATTTCAAATTTTGAAGTTTTATCTCCAAATTTTATTTCTACCACATCTCCTACTTTTACCTCATAGCTTGGCTTTACTATTTTTCCATTAACTGCTACTCTGCCTCCATCTGCCGCTTCGTTCGCAACAGTTCTTCTTTTTATTACACGTGATACCTTTAAAAATTTATCTAATCTCATGTTTTATTTTAGTGCCCCATTTCTATAAATATTTTTAATGTTTTTCTTTTATTTCTTTTTCAATTTTAGAAATAAAGTCTGCTACTGCCATTTGACCAATATCTCCGTCTTTTCTTGTACGTACGCCTACTGCATTTGCTTCTATTTCTTTATCTCCAACTATTAACATATATGGAATTTTTTCCATTTGAGCTTCACGGATTTTGTATCCTACTTTTTCTTGTCTATCATCTAATTCAACTCTTATATCTTCATCTAATAGCTCTTGTTCTACTTTTTTACAATAGTCTAATTGTTTATCTGTAATTGGAAGTATTTTTACTTGAACTGGTGCAAGCCAAGTTGGAAGAGCTCCTTTTGTTTCTTCTAAATAGTATGCCATAAATCTGTCTATACTTCCTAATATTGCTCTATGAAGAACTACTGGAGTTTTCTTTGCTCCGTCTTTATCTATATATGCTAAATTAAATTTAGCTGGTAAACAGAAATCTAATTGGCATGTAGATAATGTATATTCATTTCCTACCGCTGGTTTTACTTGAACATCTAGTTTTGGTCCATAGAAGGCTGCTTCTCCTATTTTTTCTTCATATTCAATTCCTATATCTTTTAATACTTGTCTTAATTTATTTTCAGCATTATCCCACATTTCGTCATCTGGATGATATTTTACTTTATCATTAGGATCTCTTAATGACAATTCAAAATGATAATCTGTTATGTTTAATTCTTGGTAAACTTCTAGAATTAAGTCTACAACTGCTTTAAATTCAGACTCTATTTGTTCTGGTGTTACAAATAAGTGGGCATCATTTTGACAGAAAGTTCTAACTCTTTCTATTCCTTTTAAGGTTCCACTTGCTTCATATCTGCAATCTCTTGCTACTTCACCTATTCTAATTGGTAAATCTTTATATGAATGTATGCTGTTTGCATATATCATCATATGATGTGGGCAGTTCATTGGGCGAAGTACAAATTCTTCTCCTTCAACTTCCATTTTTGGAAACATACTATCTTTATAATGCTCCCAGTGTCCTGATGTTTTATATAAATCTACACTTGCTAGTGGTGGAGTTAAAACATGTTTATAACCTAATTTTCTTTCTTTTCCTTTAATATAATTTTCTAATAAATCCCATACCATGCAGCCATTTGGCAAGTACATCGGAAGTCCTTTTCCTACTAAGTCGTTTGTCATAAATATTCCAAGTTCTTTACCAAGTTTTCTGTGGTCTCTTTGTTTTGCTTCTTCTAATTTTGTTAAATATTCTTCAAGTTCAGAAGCTTTTGGGAATGAAATTCCATAAACTCTTTGTAAAGTTTGGTTATTAGCATCTCCTCTCCAATAGCTTGAAGACATTGATGTTAATTTTATTGCCTTTACTTTTCCTGTTGAAGGTAAATGTGGCCCTCTACATAAATCTACAAATTCACCTTGTTTATAAAAAGATATTACTTCTCCTTCTGGTAATTCTTTAATTAATTCTACTTTGTATGGTTCTTTTCTTTCTTCCATTAATTTTATAGCTTCTTCTCTTGGAAGTTCAAATCTTTCAATAGTTAAATCTTCTTTAATTATTTTTTTCATTTCTTCTTCTAATGCAGCTATGTCATCTTCTGAAAATGGTCTTTCTACATCAAAATCATAGTAAAATCCTTTTTCTATTGCTGGACCTATTGTTAATTTATAGTTTGGAAATAATCTTTTAACAGCTTGTGCTAAAATATGTGCTGTTGTATGCCAATACATACTTTCTTCTACTTCCATTGTTTTTCCACCGTCTAATTTTATTTTAAACATTTTTTATTCCTCCTTTTAAATTACATGGTTGATTGCTTTTATTAAAACCCTCCATTAAATTTTACATTTATAAGTTCTTTTATTCTTTGTGATAAGCTTGCAATTAGTACTTGTAGTTGTTCTGTTGGATAATCGTTTAATACAGCACAATTGCTCCTATCTACTTTTGTTATGTCTGTAATGCTTTCTTGAAAAGCTATTTCTTGTTCGTAATTTATTATACCATTACCTATTGCTACTTCACAATTTGTTATTATTGTATCTTCTGAAGTGTCATTTGTGCTATCCATATTTATTTCTACTTCTTCATCATCTACATTTATCAATGCATTTATTGTATAGGTATTATTGCTTGCAACATCTTCTACACTAATTTCTATTTTGCTATATTCTTCTGTTGACCCTAAGTTTTCCATTAACATATAATAGCTATTTGTGTTTGTTCCCTTTTGACCATAAATGGTATATTTTATTTCATTTTTGTATATTATTTCTGTTGTTATTACTTTTCCATTTTCAACATAAACGGTTATTGTTATACCATTTGTTGAAGTTGAATTTTCTTTGTTTATATTATTTATTAAAGTATCTATTTGGCTTACTAAATTATTAACATTTGTATAATTTTCATCTAAATTAAGCATTTTTGCTTTTGTTGCAAGAATATTTAAGGTTATACTATCTTTCTTTAATTCTTGTAATAATGCAATTTCTAATTGTTTTAAGTCTGCTTCATTTAAATCTAAACGATATCCTGTGGTATTATAAATTACACCTTTTTTACTTATTGCAATATCTTTGTTTTTTGTAAAGTTTGCTTTTTCTATATTTTGCTCTAGCACAGGAAGATATGTTTCTTTTATGTGTGCTTTTTCATCATCGGTTAAGTTTAAAATTTCATTTATATTACCCATTGGTGATATACTGTTTGGAAGGTTTGCAGTATCTGTTATTCCTAATTTTTGAGCTAGAACTTTTAAGTTTTGGTTTTCTATTCCTACAAAGGCTGTTACTACTTCATCTGATTTTAAAGCATATATATTATTTGTGTTTGCATATTCTACTTTAAAGATATCTTGGTCATTATTTTTTAAAGTTCCTACTCCATAAGCTGTTTTAGCTGACTTGTCCACTTTAGCTTCTACTGCAAATTTCATGTTTTTTAAAGCATTTTTTGCTACATCACTAGTTTCTTCTGTTTCATAACCCAAATTTCCAGTTAAAGTAAATGCCTCTTCATTCATTCTATTTATATTGTTAGTTACTGTAGCATTTGGCACATACTCTACATCTTTAATTGCCTGTTCCATATATTTAAAAAACAAGCTTTGGTTTGATTTAAAAATATCTGTTTTTAAATATACAATGGTTCCTGCTACTCCCAATATTAGAATTATTCCTATTATAATACTTGCAATTTTTATTGCTCTTTTTCTTCCATAATGCATAACTTTTTCCTTCCCTTCTTTTTTATTAAATTTTAATAATTCACAAGTTGCTAATTATTTTTTTAATCTTTGTTCTACTGCTTCATACATAACAATTCCAGCTGATACAGAAGCATTTAAAGATGTTATTTTTCCTCTCATAGGAATTTTTACTAAAAAGTCACAATTTTCTTTTACAAGCCTACTCATTCCAAATCCTTCGCTTCCAATTACTATTGCAAGTGGACCTGTTAAATCTTGGCTATAATAATAAGTTTTTGTATCCATATCTGTTCCACAAATCCATAAGCCTTGTTCTTTTAAGTATTTCATTGTTTCTACCATATTGTTAACTCTAGCTATTTTCAAATGTTCTACTGCTCCTGCAGATACTTTATTTACAGTTGCATTTACACTTGCTGCCCTTCTTTTTGGTATAACAATTCCATGAACCCCAGCGGTTTCTGCTGTTCTTATTATTGAACCTAAATTGTGTGGGTCTTCTATTCCATCTAATAATACTATAAATGGGTCCTCTTGTCTATCCTTTGCTTCTGATAAAATGTCTTCTATATCCACATAGTCAAAGGGTGGAACAATGGCAATTACTCCTTGATAATTTTCTGTTTGTGCCATTTGTTTCATCTTTTCCTTGCTTATTGTATTTATTAATATCTTTCTTTCGCTTGCCATGGCTATTATTTTATTTATTGAGCCATGTTTTTCTCCATCTTGTACAAATATTTTATTTATATCTCTTCCAGATTCTAATAACTCAATTACTGAATTTCTTCCTTCTATTTGGTCTGTTAGCTCCATTTGGGACGTTTCTAGAAGGTTACTCTGTTCCTTTTGGTGCTTTTCTCTTTTTTCCTTCCTTAGCTTATTTCCACTCGGCCTTTCATATTTATTTTCTTTCATCTTCTATTTTTCCTTCCTTAAGTTTTAAGTCGATGTTTGCTTTACATAACTATCAGTTTATTCATCCAACTTCAGTACACTTAAAAATGCTTCTTGTGGTATTTCTACATTTCCTATTTGGCGCATTTTCTTTTTACCTTTTTTCTGTTTTTCTAGTAGTTTTTTCTTTCTGGTAATATCCCCACCATAGCATTTTGCAAGTACATCTTTTCGCATTGCTGAAATGGTTTCTCTTGCTATTATTTTTCCTCCAATTACTGCTTGAAGTGGTATGCTGAACAATTGCCTTGGTATTACAATTTTTAGTTTTTCTATCATTTTTTTGCCACGTTCATAGCTGGAATCTTTGTGTACTATAAATGATAATGCATCTACACCTTCTCCATTTACCCAAATATCTAGTTTTACCAAATCTGAGCGCCTGTAATCTTTTATTTCATAGTCAAAAGACGCATAACCTTTTGTCCTAGATTTCAAGTTGTCAAAAAAGTCATATATTATTTCATTAAGTGGTAATTCATAAATTAATGTAACTCTATTTTCGTCTAAATATTTCATATCTATGTAAACTCCACGTCTATTTTGGCAAATTTCCATTATGTTTCCAACAAATTCTTTTGGTGTTAGAATTTCTGCTGTAACAAATGGTTCTTCCATATATGCTATTTCGTTTGCTGGTGGAAGGTCTGAAGGGTTATATAATTCTATCATTGTTCCATCTGTTTTATATACTTTATATATAACTGATGGTGATGTTGTAATTAAACTTAAATCAAATTCTCTTTCAAGTCGTTCTTCTATTATTTCCAAATGTAGAAGCCCTAAAAATCCACATCTAAATCCAAAACCTAATGCATTTGAAGTTTCTGCTTCATATTCTAAAGCTGCATCATTTAATTTCAATTTTTCTAATGCTACTTTTAGATTTTCATAGTCACTGCCATCCATTGGATATAGCCCACAATATACCATAGGGTTTACTTTTTTGTATCCCGGTAGCGGCTCTGGTGCTGGACTATTTTTCAAGGTTATTGTATCACCAACTCTTATATCTGATAAATTTTTAATACTTGCTGCAATATAGCCAACTTCTCCCGCTTCTAGGTATTCACATGGTTCATATGTGCCTGGTTCAAAATGCCCAACTTCTGTTACTGTAAATGCTTTTTTTGCCGCCATTAGCAATATTTCATCTCCCACTTTTACAGTTCCATCTTTTACCCTAACATATGCTATTGCTCCTTTGTAGTCATTATATAAAGAGTCAAATATTAAGCATTTTAAAGGTGCCGCTTCATTACCTGTTGGCGCTGGTAAATCTGTTACTATTCTTTCTAGTACTTGGTCTACATTTAACCCTGATTTTGCTGAAATGCAAGGTGCATCCATTGCTGGAATTCCTATAATATCTTCTATTTCTTTTTTTACTTCTTCTGGTCTTGCATTTGGAAGGTCTACTTTGTTTATAACTGGCAATATTTCTAAGTTATTATCTATTGCTAAATATACATTTGCAAGTGTTTGTGCTTCTACACCTTGGCTTGCATCTACAACTAGTATTGCTCCATCGCAGGCTGCCAAGCTTCTTGATACTTCATAATTAAAGTCTACATGGCCCGGTGTATCTATTAAATTAAGCTCATATTCTTTTCCGTCTTTAGCTTTATATTTCATTCTTACTGCTTGAGATTTTATTGTTATTCCACGTTCTTTTTCTATTTCCATGTTGTCTAATACTTGTGCTTCCATTTCTCTTTTTGAAAGAACCCCTGTCATTTCTATTAGCCTATCTGCTAATGTTGATTTTCCATGGTCTATATGTGCAATTATGCTAAAGTTTCTTATATATTTTTTTCTGTCTTCCAATTCTTTTCTCCATTTCTTGTTTGCTCTTTATTTTCACGCTTCTATTTTATCATAATTTTGCTTATTTTATCAATACAAATCAGCAGATTTTTATAGAATTTTAGGGGTTATTCATATCTTTTAAAACCTTTATATTTCTATATAATCTACTATTGTTATCAATTTCTTTATGTCGTTCATACAATCCACCTTTCTAATTGTGCATTTATTAATTGCACAAATTGTTTTCTTATTGATTGACATTATAACATTTATTTCCAATTTTTTCATTAAAAATCTAAAAAAAGATGAAATTGTATTTATATTTTTTACAATTCATCTTTTAAATATGTGAAAATTTTATAATTATATTTTATATAAAAAAATTGCTTTAGATTTTTTATTAATTGCATTGGTACTTTCTAATTTTTTACAAAATTAGAAAGTCGCAGCAAGACGGACAGAGAAATTGTAGTCCACAGCAGTGCCGTCCATATAGCCACTGTCGAAGTTCACAAACCAAGCAATACCATAGTAGTCCTGTGAAGAAGACCAGTAGTAGGTGCTAAGGCCAAGATTTCCATAATATTTAGAATTAGAACTATCTTTTGAAATTTCCAATTCTCCTGCAAATGCTGCCCATTCAGCTCTTGATGGTACAAACCAATCATTATTAACTTTCTCTTGTATTTGTCCCCACATATCTTTGTGACCACTTGAGCACTTATCTTTTTCTCCATATGCTTCTGAATTCCATTTTTCTATCATCGTTAAAGTATTATTCTTTCCTTTTCCAAAATCTACTGAAGTTGTACTTGCATAATCTGACATTTGACCATATGCTGAATTATACCAGTCATTCCCTGTTCCGTTTTTCTTTCCATCTATATCTTTTAGCGCCATTATATAAAATCTGTCTTTTCCACTACCTACTGGAGCTATTACATCACTTGTTCCAAAACTATCTACATAACCTGTCTTTTTTACATAATAGTTTTTTAATCCTTCTGTTATAGTTGGTATTTTATATCTTTTCCCTAATGAAATCCCCCATTTTCCACTTTTTGTAGTTCCTACCGCTAAATCTGCAAATATTATTCCATCTACTGTTCCATCTGCATCTATATCAGCATAATAGCCTACATATGATTTTTCTTTTGAAATTAATGTTAACTCTTTTGTATTCTCTTTAATATAATCTTTTTTATTAAAATCCGATTGCTCTTTTATAGTCTCCCCTGTATAGTTTTCGCTTCCTTTAGCATCCTTTTTCATTATTTCATTATTTCTTATTACCAAGCCTATGCTTATTCCTGCTAATATAATTAAAACTATTATGATTATTACTAATGCTATTAGTGTTATTCCTTTTGCTCCTTTTAAATTTTTATTCATTTTTTATTTTCCCCCTCTTTTCTTTTGTTATTGTACATTTCTATGTATATACAAACCTTCGACTTTTGTCAACTTTAATGGCAGAATTTTTCAGCTAAATAAATAGAATTTAGGTTTTCTATATGTACTTGGCTAATTTTTTAACAATATATTTTTCATTTCAACAATATTATAAAAAGGTACATTAATTCCTCTCTCTACCAACTCTACACCCCTAAGAGATGTAACTATTTTACTATAATTAACATTTTTTCACCTGCGCATTTATATCTCGCAAGCATGGTTGCGGTTCACATTCTCTCACCTATAAATTTATATTTCGCAGATAGGCTTGCGATTCACATTTTTAATAATATCATCTATAATATTTAATATTTATTTTTCAATTCTAGTTAATTTTTCGTAGCCATTTATATGGACATTTTTTCTTTCATTTCATTATAAAATCAAAAAAAGATGAATTTGTATTTATATTTTTTACGCTTCCATAATATTTAGGTTCAGAACTATCTTTTGAAATTTTCCATTCTCCTTTTGGGTTCTTTTAGTTTATTTTATATCTTTATAACTATTATACTTTTTATAAATAATTATTGAAATTACTGTTACCACCATAAGACTTATTATAATTGTTGCACTAACACCAGTTTGTGGCAATTTACCTGTTGCAGTAGTATCATCTTCTGGTTGTTTAGGCTCTTCTTTAACAATATTAGTAATTTTAACTACAATGTCTTTCGTCATATTATCCATATCTACTAAATGGATTGTTTCTGTAGCATTCTCTGTATATTCTTTAGTTAATTTCATTCCATCTTCTGATATTGTCCAACTCTCTACTTCATTTACTTTTTTATTTGTTTTTATAGTAGCTGTTACTTTTCCAGTGGTGTTAGTTGTTGGATTATACGTTACTGTAGCAGTTAACCCTTCTTTTACTTCTGATAATTGAATTTTAGGACTACTTGTTAATTCAATTGTATAATCTTTTGATTCTTTATCTTTATATGTTAACACTACTTTCTCATTTGTTGCTATTGTTTTATTTAATAAATCTGTATTCTGCATATCTTTTATTTTTAACCTATATTTTAATTTTGCAACTTCCTCACCTTTTAATGTTCCAATATCCCAAGAAATAGTTTTTGTTTCTTCATCTATTCCTTTACTTGCAATTCCTGTATTAGCACTTCCCACATAAGAAAATTCAAAATTTTTTGTTATATCTTCTGGAAAATAATCAACTATTTTTACTGTATTAATTGAATTTTGAATTTTTTCTATAACATCTGCTAATATATTATTATTTACAATTTCTTCTATATCTGCATCTTTTATATTATAAAATTTTCCTGCTGTTGGATTATTTGCTGTTCCAAAAATATTAGTTATAGCCAATAAATCATTATTATATTCATCAGCCTCTGGATCTAATCCTGTCATCATAGAAATCAAATACACTCCTGAATTAGATAAATTCTGTATAGTTGCTTTCGTATTAGCCTGTGCAGTCAAACTTTCTTCTGTTGTTGTATCATTACCTGCATTTGTACCTTTTACATCACAAGTTGGAACTCCATCAGTAAATAACACTATAATTTTATTTTTACAATCATTTGAAAAATTATTGTTAGCCTTTTGAAGACCAGCATCAATATTCGTTCCAGAAGATGTTGAAGAATCCGCTACTTTCTGTATACCTGATAATACAGTAGTCTCATTATCACTTAGTGATTGCACTAAAGTTGCATTATTAAGACCAATACTTGAAAAATTACCATTCCCAGTAAATTTTACAGTTCCTATCTTTACACTACTTGATTGTTTAAATATAGATGATGCTAATGTTTTAGCACTATTTATAATTAGATTTTTTCTAACTTTACCAGAATCTGTAACCAATTCCATAGATGGAGAATTATCAATTACAAAAAAAACTTCTGTTGAGCCATTAGTATTAGTTTCTTTTTTTGTATTTGACAACTTCAATTCTATAGTTACTTCTCCCATTTCTGCATTTGAATCTACTATTGTTTTTGAAATATATCCTTGATCATTTTCCAAATATTTTGTTTCACTTGCTTGTTGAATTACATCTAGTGTAGTTTTTAATTCTGTAGCATTTACACTTCCACATATTCCTACTAATAATATAATTGTAATAAACATAATAAAAATTTTCTTTAACATCTGTATCTCTCCTCGTATTTTATCTTAAAGTGCTTTTATTTATTTTGCATTAATCTACATTTAATATATCATTTCGAAATTTTTCTGTCAATAGTTTTAAACTATTTTATTAAGTTATATCTTAATAAGTTTTAGTGGTGTTAAGTTATTTATGTTTTATCTTATATAATTTATATATAAACAATTTTTATATTATTAAATTAATGTAAAAGAAGGAGGAACTTATGACTTCTATGGAACTAGTTGGACTTAATACTAAATGGTATAGGTATCAAAATAATTTAACACAAGAACAATATGCAAATAAAACAAAATTTAAAATGGCTTATATTAGTGTTATTGAAACTGGAAATGCTAATTTAACCTGTAAAAATATAGATTTTATAGCAAAATCATTTAATATAAAACCAGAATTATTATTTAATGAAAAAACTGCTAAACTTGCTCAAAAGCTACCTGTTAGAGTAGATATGTATAAAAGGAAATAAATTTTAAAAGTTTATTTCCTTTTATTTTTATTATCTTTCTAAATCAAAACCTTTTGATGTTACATATTTATGAAAATCATTTTGTAATTTTCTATAAAATATCTCTTTGTTTCTTCTAAATCTATCTTCTTAAAAAACTTTTTATCTGATGTAATCATCATTTGACACGTTATAATACTATTTTTTCTCAAATTACCTTGTAAATCATATTTACTTTTTTAATTGTGCAACTGCGGTTGCACAATTAGAGTTATTACCTTTTCGACAGTGTCGCAAAAATTCCAGATGTGTCTGCTAATTTATTAATATATTGACATTATAGCATTTATTTTCAAAAATTTCATTATAAAATCAAAAAAATTTGTAAATAAATTTTTTTGTCAAACTTTAAAATTTCTTTTACTTCTTTTGGTAATTCTCGGAAGTTTGACACTTTTTTATATAAAAATCTTTGTAATCGTTGAAAACGTTTATTTTTATTCATTTTTTATTTTCCCCCTATCTTTTTTATTTTAATAGCCATATATTTAACTTTTGGTAATATAGTTAATAATTTTTGGGAGATTTAAAGCAACATAAAAAAGGCAGTAACAAACGCCTATAAAATAGGCTTCATTTCTGTCTTTTTCTTAAATTATAATACCAAAATAAACATAACATTTTTATTAAAGCTATGTCATTTTTTCTATATTTATTTTTTAGTAAAGTATAGCTCTTTACAGCTTCAAGGCTTTTGTCACTTTTAGTTCATTTGCTTTTTCTCTTCTTTTTTTCTTTTGCTATTGTACACTTCTATGATATACAAACCTTTAAATTTCGTTAACCTTATTAGCAAAATTTTCCAACTTCTAACAAAATCCTCCCGCTTCTAGTGTTGCCTTTTACCTCTTTTATTTCAAATCTTCCTTTTCCTCTTATGGTCACTATATCTTTGGGCTTAATTTCTTTAGAGCTTTTTTGAATTACTTCATAATTAACCAATACTCTTTCTGCAGCTAAAAGTTCATTTGCTTTTCCCCTTGAACATCTTGCAAGTTCTGAAACGATGTTATCTATTCTCATGGATGGTATTGTTATTGTTATAATTTCTTTTTTGCTTTCTATTTTTCTTACATCTTCCAGCGAAATTTCTTCTACCTTTGCTTTACTAAATCTAGTTAAACTTGGTAAATTACTTAATACAAATTTTAATATGTCTTCTTTTATTATTATGTCTGCACCATTTTCGTCTACTAATATATCTCCAACTTTTTCTCTTTTTAGCCCTAATTTCATTAATGCCCCTAAATAATCTTTGTGCATATATTTACCTTTATTTTCATTTGGAAGAGCGATACGCACTACTTTTATATATTCGTTTAAATTTATATTTTGTATTATGTTTTCTAATTTTTCTGGATAAAAGACTACCGCAACCCTTTCTGCCGCTTCTACTCCTCCACAAAATAGATAATTTTTTATTTTTTTAGCATTTAAAAAATTATACACCTGTTGCTTTTGACTTAAATCTAAAAAATCTGTTACTTGTATTTTATTTTTTCTTTCACAAAAGTTAATTTTATCTGTTATTTTAGACAAAAGCAATTTTTCTTCTTCTTTTCTTTCCATAGCTCTCCGTTTCTAAAATTTAATACTTTTTGCATCTAATCCATACATTTCTTCTAATTCTTCTACTTTTCCATGTTCTATAAATGTATCTGGCAAACCAAATGCTTTAAATTGTACTTTTATTTCGTCATTTTGGCTTATTATTTCTTCTATTTTTGAGGCTAAACCACCTATTATTGTGTTATCTTCTATTGTTATTACTTTTCCTGTTTTTTTCATAGATTTTATTACTGTTTGTTCATCAAATGGTTTTAAAAATCTAGCATTTATTATCTCCACCGTTTTTCCTGTTTTTTCTAATTTTTCTTTTACTTCAAAGGCTTTTGCTACTGTTTTTCCAATTGCTATTATTGTTATATCTTTTCCTTGCGCTAAAATTTCTGCTTTTCCTAGTTCTATTTTTTCGTGCTTTTCAAATTTTATTTTTTTACTTTCTCCTCCACGTGGATAACGTATAACCACTGGTGCTTTTAATTTTACTGCAAATTCAAGCATTTCTTCCAGTTCTATAAAATCCTTTGGTGCCATTATAGTAAGGTTTGGTATTAGGTTAAAGAAAGATAAATCAAACATCCCTTGGTGTGTTTCCCCATCTTGTCCTACTAGGCCTGCTCTATCTGCACACATTACTACTGGTAAATTTTGCATGCATACATCATGTATTACTTGGTCAAAGGCTCTTTGGTAAAAGGATGAATATATTGGGACTACTGGAATTAATCCTTCTTTTGCCATTCCTGCCGCCATACATACTGCATGTTGTTCTGCTATTCCTACATCAAAAAATCTTTTTGGATATTTTTGTTTAAATTCTTTTAAACCTGTTCCGTCTGCCATGGCTGCTGTTATTGCAACTATTTTTTCGTTTTCTTTTGCGAGTTCTACTAGTTTATCTCCAAAGACTTGTGAATAGTCTTTTTCTTTTGGTTTTATTAGTTTTCCTGTTTCTTTATTAAAGCTTCCTATTGCATGAAAACTATCTGGATTTTCTTCTGCTGGTTTATATCCTTTTCCTTTTTTAGTGATTATGTGTACTACTACTGGTTCTTTTTCTTTTTTTGCTAAGTTTAAAATCCATTCTACTCTTTCTATATCATGTCCATCTACTGGGCCTAAGTATTTAAAGCCTAAGTCTTCAAAAAACATATTTGGTATAACTAATTGTTTTATGCTATATTTTACTTTTCTTGCAAAATGTATTATTGGTGGTCCTACTTTAGGCACTTTTGCTATTATTTTCCTAATACTATTGTTGGATTTTTTATAGAATTTTTTAGTTCTAATTTTGGTTAAAAATCTGGAAATTCCACCTACATTTTTTGATATGCTCATTTCATTATCATTTAATATTACTATTAGCCTTGTTTTGCTGCTTCCTGCATCATCTAAAGCTTCTAATGCCATTCCTCCTGTTAGAGCTCCATCTCCAATAACTGCTATTACATGGTTTTCTTGCTTTTTCAAATCTCTTGCTCTTGCCATTCCAAGTGCTGCTGAAATTGAGGTACTACTATGTCCTGTGTTAAATTCGTCATACATAGATTCCTTTGTTTTTGGAAATCCTGCTATTCCGTTTAAGCTTCTTAAGGTACTCATTTTTCCTCTTCTACCTGTAAGCATTTTGTGTACGTAAGTTTGATGCCCTACATCCCATACTATTTTGTCTTCTGGCAAATCAAATACGCTATGAAGTGCAATTGTTAGCTCTACTACGCCTAAATTTGAAGCTAAATGTCCTCCTGTTTTTGAAACCGTTTCTATCATTTCTTCTCTTATTTCTTTTGCAAGTTCTATTTTCTCTTTTTCTGTTAGTCTTTTTGTGTCTTTTGGATTATCTATTCTATCCAAAATTTTCTGCATCATTTTTTATTCCTCCATTGTAATTCTGCCCTTTTTATATTGCCATTGTTGTAAGTAACAAACATGCAAAAATTGGCACTGTTATATTGTCTGTTCCTTTTACTGAAACCGCTTCTATTACTGTTACGCTTATTGCAAGTAACACTGATTTTAATAGCCATAATGGTGATTGTATGCTACATAAAAATATTGCTGTTACAAAAAATGATATAAATAGCATTGTGGCTGACCCTGCAAGTGTTTTTTTTGTTTTTCCTATTTTATATGGCATACTTTTTATGCTTCTTCCTATAATTGCTGCTAATCCATCTCCATAGCCCATTATTAAAATAGAGCATAGCCCTATTTCTGGTCTTTTTATTATTCCAAAGGTAAAAATTGCTATTATAAATAATGAAAGTGCATAATATACGGTTCCTAGTCCGTCTTTCTCTTCTTCATTTCTTTCCATTACTTTTATTAAGTCTTTTTTATATGATATATAATTTATTATTACAAAGCTAAGTGGTACAAGGCTTGCACAAATAACGTTATCGAAAAAATACATTGCTAAAAACCACCAATTAGCTAACATTATGTGTATAAATTTTCTGCTTGCTTCTTTTCCTGCTTTTTCAAAAAATTTTGCTGCTACTATAATAACAGCTACAAATATGTATGATAATATTATTCCAATTATATTTTTCATATGTTTTCCCTCTTTTTCTTTTTTTGGTTTATATATAATATCATAATTTTTTGCTTTTTTCTACCTTATATTACAATTTTATTTCATTTTTGAGCCACTGTTGCAAATAGAAATAATGTATATTATAATATAAACGATTAATAATATTATAAAGGAAGGGATTTTTATGTTTAAAACTAAAAAGAAATTTATTGTTGCTACACTTGCTGTTCTTTTATTAATTTCTACTACTTGTTTAGCTGCAACTGCTAGCTCTGAGAAAGCTAAATTTGAAATTGTAGAAAATAATATTTGCACTATTAATATTAATAGTATAGCTAAATTTGAAAAAAAGATTGTATCTTATGATTTAGAAAAAAAGGAATTAGATATTGAATTAAAAGTTTCTAATACTTCTGAGCCTCTATTTAATCAACTTACTGAAATTACTTTTGTTATAGATAATTCATTAAGTATGAAAGATGCTGTTGGAGATTCCACTAGGTTTGATTTAATAACAAATTCTGCTAAAACATTAGCTACAAAGCTTTTAGAAAATGAAAATGTAAAAATTGGTATTACTACATTTTCTACTGGAGATGAAGAAGGAACTATTTCTGATGCAAAATTAAGATTAAAACCAAGTTCAAATAAGGAAACTGTATTATCTACTATAGATTCTATAAAAGTTGCTGAATTTGGTCCTAGAACAAATATTGAAGCTGGTTTAACTGTTGCAAGCCAAAACTTTACACCTGAATGTAAATCTAAATATATTGTTTTATTAACAGATGGCGTTCCAAATACTGCAGTTGGTGGTCCTACACTAACATATTCTGGCGAAACTGCTACTAAAACAATTGCTAAATTAAAAGAGTTAGATGCTGCTGGCGTTGAAATTTTCTCTGTTATGACTGGTGTTCCAAATGTTGAAGAACCTTCTACTGGAATTACTTATAAAGCTTTAGCAGAAGAAATATTTGGTACAGCAACTGATCCTACAGTCGGAAAGTTCTATTACATTCCTGATAGCCAAATTGAAGAAACAATTTGTACTACTATTTTAAATAATTTTGTAGATACTTCTGCAAATACTTTAACAAATTTAAAAATTTATGACTATTTTCCACAAGAAATTGTAGACAACTTTGAGTTTTCATATGTTACAAAGCCTACTAAAGGAACAATTTCACCAACTATTGATTTACAAAATAATTTAATTACATGGACTATTGACAAACTAGAACCACAAGAAACAGCTAATGTTATTTACAAATTAAAAGTTAAAGAAAACGTAGATACTAAAATTCTTAATGTTGTATTAAATACTAACGAAAAAGTTGAAATTACTGCAAACGAAATAAAAACAGCTGATGGCTCAAATACTTTAACTTCAACTGTTACACCTAAAGTAAAATTATCTTTAGATACAACTACTGCAGATACAACTATTCCTCAAACAGGTGATACTAACACTATGTATATTGTTATTGGAATTGTATTAGTAGCTGCTATTGCTTTAGGAATTAAACTTTATTTCACTAACAAAGAAGTAAAATAGGACATTTGGGGACGGGTCACTTTTGTCCTTTACATAAAGCGTTAATTTGGATTAAAAATAAAAACATATTAATTTGAAAAAAAGCGCTATTAGAAAGTAAGTAAGCTAGAAATTATTGAGAAATTTGTGGAAAGAGTTCATTTTTTAAATGGAAGGGTGCC
>OGXT01001842.1_pt1 | contig 18749 bp, 18 predicted proteins | sample 1576361 | NCBI WGS metagenome assembly OGXT01 (sample SAMEA3541514, study PRJEB24748) | human gut metagenome | biome: human gut; feature: human-associated habitat; material: faeces | place: China | collected 2012 | reverse complement strand
TTTGTCGTCATAATGTTTAATTTATCTTTTACATCCATACTTCTATTTAAAAGAAGTGCTACCGCACATCCTGCCAAAAGTGCGACATGACGTGGAAATTTTCCAAATGGGTCGTCTGCTCCCATCAAGGTAAATGTAATTCCACATCCTACATAACATACTAGAAATACGATCAGTGGAAGAAATGCCACTGCCCCCATATTTTTCTTTTGTTTGTCCATCTTTTTTCCCTCTCAATCCTCTTTTTATATTATTTTGCTGCCAGATGCTTATCCAGTGCATTTTTTAACTGTGTCAGTGCCTGCTCAACCGTCACTCGTGGACACGCAACGTTGAAACGCTCAAACTGTGCTGTCTCTGGTCCAAAGATGATTCCAGAATCCAGCCACAATTTTGCTTCTTCTAACATTAAATGTTCTAATTCTTCATTGCTGAATCCATATCCTGAGAAATCAACCCATACTAAATAAGTCCCTTCTGGTTCTACCATCTTTGCTTTTGGAAAGTTCTCTTTTACATATCGGCTCATATACTTTACGTTTTCATATATATATTCTACCAATTCATCTACCCAGTCAGCACCTTTTGTGTAACATACTTTCACAGCAAGCTGTCCCATTAAGCTTCCCTGACTGTAAGCTGCCTGTGTATTAGCCCATTGATATTTTTTTCTTAATTCTTTTATGCAAAGAGCTGTTGCAGTGTTACAAGCAATAACAATAATTTCACAGCCATTTTTTACTAAAAATTCAATATTTTGGAATATATATTTTTTTACTTCATTTTTATCTTTTATTCCATATGGAGTATTTTTGTTATCAGCTAAATAAATATATTCTGCTTTTATATTTTCCTTTAAGGCCTCATTTAAAACAGTTATTCCTCCAAGTCCAGAGTCAAAAAATCCAATTTTCATATTTTTTCCTTTCATTTGCATATTTTATTTTTTTTTGCTAATAATATTTATATAACTATGTTCATAGTTTAAATATATTATACTATATTTAATCTACTATACTAGAAAAATATAAAGTATAGTGAAAATAGGTGGCTTTTTGCCACCTATTTATTTTTACATTTGTGTTCTACCTTCTAAAGCTTTTATTAATGTGATCTCATCTGTATATTCAAGATCTCCTCCAACAGGTATTCCATGCGCAATTCTTGTTACTTTTATTCCAAGAGGTTTTATAAGTCTTGATATATACATAGCTGTCGCTTCTCCTTCAACTGTAGGATTTGTTGCAAGAATTACTTCTTTTATGCTATCATCTTTTAATCTTTCAAGTAATTCTTTAATCTTGATATCTCCAGCAGATATGTTATTCATAGGTGATATTGATCCATGAAGTACATGATATTTTCCTTTATATTCATGTGTCTTTTCCATAGCTATAACATCTTTTACATTTTCTACAACGCAAATAGTTGATTCATCTCTTTTTGAATTTGAGCATATATCACAAGGATCCTTTTCAGTTAAATTATAACAAATTGAACAAAACTTAACATTCTTTTTTGCTTTTACTAAAGTTTCAGAAAATTCTTTAGCAACGTTTTCATCTGATTCTAATATATAAAAAGCTAATCTTACTGCTGTTTTATGCCCAATTCCAGGTAATTTTTCAAACTGATTTATTAATTTATTAACTGTTTCCGAATACATATTAATTCCTTAGAAAAGTCCTGGTATATTAAGAGATCCTAGTTCAGATTGCATCATTGAATCAGCTTTATTTAACGCTTCATTTACAGCTGTAAGTACCAAGTCTTGTAACATCTCAACATCATCAGGATCTACTACTTCTTTTTTTATCACAATCTCTTTTATTTTTTTATCTCCTGTTGCTTTAACAACAACAGCACCACCACCAGCAGAAGTTTCAATTTCTTTTTTAGCAACTTCTTCTTGTTTTTCTTGCATATCTTTCTGCATTTTTTGTGCTTGTTTTATCATATTTTGCATATTTCCCATTCCTCCTGGGAATCCACCAAATTTTGCCATTTATATCATCCTTTCTCTAACTTTATACATTATAATATATTAATTTTAGTTTTTCAATCAATATTTGTATAATTTACATCTTTTTCATTAAATAGTTCTTCAATTTTAAGTTTTTCACCATTTTTATTTTCATCAAGACCTATCTTTACAGCTACATCATTATTATACTTATCTTTAAAGCATTCTTTTATTGTATCTATATTATTCATATCTTTTAAAACATTATATGCAAACGAATTAGTTGTAATAATAGCAAGTGACTTATCATTAAAATATAGTTTTGCACTAGCAAGTGATGAGTATATCTTTATATGTCCCTTTTGCAATATATATCTCTTAAACTCATCTGCTCCATTAAATTCATTCATATTTTCAAGATTTTTAGATATTTTACTATTTTGAGCACTGGCTTCACTATCATTTGACGATTTAGTTTTATTTACTACTACATCCTTATTAATTTTAGTTTCTAAATTTCCTTGAGAATTTTGACTTACACCATTTTTCTTTAATGAAATTATTTCATTTTCTAAATTCTTTATTTTTTGATTTAATATTTCCACAACATTACTATTATCCTTGTTATTATTTGTGCTTTGTACAGCTGTATTTACATTACAAATCTCAACCATAACAGATTTTAATAATATTTCTGGTTTAGCAGAATTTTTTAAATCATTGTCTAATTTTGATAATCTATCTATAATATTTATTGTTCTTTTTTTCTTCTCATCATCTTTTTCTTTTATTAATATTGCTAAGAACTTTTCATTTAAGCTTGAAACAAGCTGCCTCAAATCTTTTCCCTTTATTATTATCTCATCAATATTCTTTAAAATATCAATTACATTTAAATTATATGTATCATCTACAATTTTATTTAATATATCTTCATCAATAGCTCCTATAATTTTCTTAACATCATCTAATTTTAGTTCATCATCCATTTCAGATATACATCTATCTAATATACTTATACCATCCCTTAGGGCTCCATCAGCAAGTTTTGAAACATATTCACATACACCGTCTTCATACTTTATATTTTCTTTATCACATATATATTTAAGTCTTTTAGCTATATTTTCTTCTGATAGTCTATCAAAATCAAATCTTAAACATCTAGACAAGATAGTAACTGGTATTTTATGCTTTTCAGTTGTAGCAAGTATAAATATTACATTTTCAGGTGGTTCTTCTAATGTTTTAAGTAAAGCATTAAATGCACTTGTAGTAAGCATATGTGCTTCATCAATTATATATACTCTATACTTAACGTCGACAGTTGCATATATAACTTCTTGCCTTATTTGCCTAATATTTTCAACGCTATTATTTGAAGCAGCATCCATTTCAACTACATCAGTTGTACTACCTTCAATTATATTTTTACACACCTCACACTCATTACAAGGTTCTCCATCTTTTGGATTTAAACAATTTATAGCCCTTGCAAAAATTTTAGCAGCTGATGTTTTTCCTGTTCCTCTTGTTCCACTAAAAATATATGCATGTGATATTTTACCTGATTTTATTTGATTTTTTAGTATTTTTGTAACACTCTCTTGACCTACCATATCACTAAATGTTTGAGGTCTGTATTTTCTATATAACGCTATATATGCCATATATATCACTCCCATAAAAAAGCCATCAAACACATAGAGTATAATGCTTATTGCTGCTTCCTTCCGGACCTGACAAGGTTCACAAAAACTCTATCATTTGATGGTAAATACATTATACAATAAAAAAGTTAAAACTTCAAGTACTTTCTAAAATTAAAAATAAAATTATCCTTTAAATAAAAAACATAATCATTTAAATTTTCTCTTTTTACTCCAATACCTGCAGTTGCAAGTTCATATCCAGGAAGTTTTAAACTAATACTACAAGCACTTAATTTATCAGAACTATCCATGATATTAAGATCAAAAGATAGCTCAAATTTTAAATCATCAATATTCATACCTGTAAGAGATATAAGTGTTCCGTCAAATTTAACAATTTTAGTATTTTCAGGAACTTTCACATCTTTTGCAAAATTCATATTATCAATTTCTATTTCAACTAAATATTGGTTTTCTTTTTCACTTGAATATATATCTACTCTTTGATTTTTCATATTCTCTGATAACTTAGTTTTTTCATTTCTATCAGGTTGAGTAATATACATTTCTCCCATTTTATTTGGAAGTTTAACTTTTATATTGTCAATATACATTTCCTTTATTTCTGATTCTTTTGGAATAAGTAAAGATAACACATTCTTTTGAGATAAATCAAGTAAAAGATCTGATATCATACTTTGTTCTTTGTTCTCTTGTTTTTCTTCTACTGTAACTAAAGATGTTATTAAAGCATCATTTGTCCTAAAAGTACCTTGGTTAATTTTCCCTTTATTATTGAGTAAAATATAAAAAGTTAATGCTATAATAGCAATGGAAACTATTATTATTAAAATTATTAATAAAGCTTTATTATTTTTTTTCATATACTCCCCCATTTATTACTAAAATTATACTACAAAGATATGAAAAATACAACAAAAAAAATTATATATTAAAAAAATAGAACTAAACCATTTATGCTTAGTTCTATAATATTTTAATTATTATCACTTCCAAATAATTCGTCAAATTTCTTTTCAAGTTCTTTTTGTAAATCAAATTCTTTATTTTCATTAGGTTCATTTGAAGTGTTTGTGTTTACCATTTGATTATTTATTACTGGTGGTTGTGGATTATTTGTTATAACTTGAGATTGAGTAGTTGCTGCTCTATTTCTTTGTTCTAAAATCTGCCTTGCTTTTTCTTCTCTTCTTTTTAAATGTTCTCTTACATCCATAACTTTTACAGGTACATCATCAGTTTTTGGCATTTCAGATATATTATGAATTTCATATTGTTTTGCCACATCTCTCATTGGATGATATTTAAAATACCATGCTTTTTTTGCTCTTATAGGTTTTAATGTTCTAACTAAAAGAATTTCTTCATTTGGATCCAAACGTTTAAGTTCATCAACTGTCATAAGATCTCTTCCTTGCTGTTGATGGCTAATAGAAACTCCTTGTTTTTCTCTTTCATCTTTATCTTTATTTACAGATTTACTCTTTACTCTTATTGTTTTTTGTCCTAAACTTTTAGAAAAATATTCACAAGTTTTTATTGATTGACTTCCCAAGAATAGTTGTGTGTCACAGTTACCAATTATATTTTCATATGTGTCTTTATACAATGATTCAAGTTGATCTAAAGATTGAACAACTATAGAAATACTTATACCTAAACTTCTTGTAGTACTAAGTTTTTTATTAAAATCTGGTATTTGACCAATATTTGCAAATTCATCAAGTAAAAAATATACCTGGTGATTTAATGTTCCACCATTCCTATCAGCCTGTAAATATAACTTTTGTAACATCTGGCTGAAAAAAATAGTTGATATAAAATCATATGTACTATCTGAAGCTGAAGTTATAACAAACAGTGCGACTTTTTTATTACCTAAATCATCAAAATCTATATTATTTGATGTAGTGATTTTTTGCATTGCAGGTGTATCAAATGCTGTAATTTTAGCGATGGTTGATACAACAATACTTTGCATTGTTTTATCTGCTGCTGTACTAAAGTTTTCATATTCTTTTCTTCCTGGATGTTCAGGTTTTAATTCATCAATAAATAATTTTTTAAATACAGTATCATCTGCTCCACCAGCTCTTATTATATTTATACAACTTGATAAATTTTGTTCTTCTTCTGGTAATACAGATATAACATAATATATTGCAGCCTTTAAAAGCATTTTTGCAGTTTCATCCCAAAAAGGATCACTTGAAGCAGCTCCTTCTTTTTTTGTTCCCATTACTATGGTGTGTGCAATTACATCTACACTTTGATGGTCAATTATATGTGCAAGTGGATTATATCTATCACTATATTCAGGATTAACTAAATTAAATGCTCTAACCTCATACCCATTTGCTTTTAAATATCCTGATGTTTCTCTATATAATTCTCCCTTAGGATCTGTTATTACATATGAACCCAGACACTGTAAAATATTAGGTTTAATATAACAAGCTGATTTACCAGCACCTGATCCGTCCAACAACTAAAACGTTTTTATTAATTAAAACTTTTTTAAGATCAGTTCCAAGATAATGGTCTTTACTTAAAATAAAACCTGATTTCTTATTTAATAATTCTCTACCATCACTTGTTTTTTCATATTCTTCTCCATGCTTTGCCCAATCACTTGATCCGCTCTCTATACCATCATATTCACTCTCTTTTGCAAACTTTATTTTCCAAGCAATAAACAATATAATTGTAATTACTAAAGTCCAAAATGACCATTTTATAAATCCGAAAAAATCTAAACCAATTGCTGTTATAAATTTAAAGTTTGTTATATTTTGTATAAATCCATCTATACATGCAGAAAAAATACTCTCTCCTGTTTCCTTTGCTCCATGTGCACACACGAACAAAGAGCCTACGATTACTATATCAAATAAAGCGTAGACTATTAAAAATGGTATAAATTCTTTCCATAATTTTTTAATTTTTTGTTCCATATCTCATCCAACCTCTTAAATTTCTTTTGTTATCCTATTATTAAATCATTTTCTCCGTCAATACTCTTACTATTTGGTTCATTTGGTTCATTTAGTTCATTTGGTTCATTTGGTTCATTTAGTTCATTTGGTTCATTTGGTTTATTTGGTTCATTTAGTTCATTTGGTTTATTTGGTTCATTTTGTTTATTTAGCTCTTCTTGCTTTTCATTTTCCTTTTTTATAACAATGCGAACATCATCATTATTAGGAATTTGAACTCCTTTTTCTGCAAACTCCTTAATTTGTGCTTTATGTTTTTGTTCAATTTCTTCTTCTAATGTTCTTTTAGTTTGTTCGTCAATTTCTAAATTTAAGACACCTAAACTTATTGTTTTTTTATCAAGTACCTTTGATTTACTCTTTAAAAGCGCAACCAAATCTTCGAATACAACTGCATCTATATGTACTTTTCCATTTATCATATTAAAATTCCTCCTTCAACTACATTTATTACTACGTTTAAACTACATCTATTACTATATTTCTGAATTATTTTTCCTCATCAAACCTTAACTCTAATACTATATATGGCTTATGTGGTAAAATTTTGCATTTACCTTTAACCTTTCCAGTAACTGGATCAGTATATAGCACAGGCTTTACCTCTTCACCTGTTTGAGTATCTATTATTGAGAATGTTCTTTTCATATTTGGTGTATATTCTACTTCTTTATATTCAACACCTTCTTGGTTATATAAAGAACCATAACTTAGTGGAACATTAGTCTCTATTGCTCTAAAGCCTTCAGAGTTTAGTTCACCTGTACTAAGTATTGCTTTAGAGTTAGTAAGAGTAAGTAATACTATAAGTTGTTTTTCGTCATTGTTAGGTCTTATTAAATTAAACTCTTTTCTAATCCTTCCATTTTCATTTGTATCAATACACTCTATTTTTTGTAAAGATAAAAGTGCATTTCCTCTTTTATACTCTTCTTCATTTTTTTCAACTAAGAAAGCTATTGTGCTCATACCTGGCATATCAACAACTTCAAATTTATTCATTTGTATTAAAGGTTCCATATCATACCTCTTTCTTAGATTATCTCTACCCTATTTATAATTATACTATATGTATAAACTAATATCAATACATTTTTTAAAATTTTCATCTTTTTATGTGAATTTTTATGTAAAATAATCGTTGGCATTGTCAATTAATGTCAACGATTATTTATCAGCTACCACCAGTACCAACTTTTATTACTTGTTGTTGTGCATTATATTTATCTCTTGAAAGCAATCCTGAGCTTATAACTTGGCCGTTTAATTTTTTGGTTATATAGCTTTCAGATGTATAACCATTTACTCCAGCTGTTGCAACAACTTGCTTTCCATAAGGTATGCTACTATCATATTCATATCTAGTTGTATAAGGAATTGTTCCAGTAGTTTTTTGTGATAATATAACTTCTGGATCGTTATTTTGTTTAGTACCATATATACTAACATTTAAACTTCCGCTATATGAAAATGAAGTAACAATTTTTATTGGCGTTTCTCTATTATTTTTAAACTTAAAGTCTAAAACTGGACTATACACTGTAGCATCTCTACTAGGTGGAACGTATCCAACTGGTAATCCATGTTGATGTCTTTCAACAATTTCAAGGTTAGCCATTAACACTGTATTATATAATGTTGATACAGTTTGACAAATTCCTCCACCCATCTCATCTACAGTTGTACCACCCTTAAAAGTTGCAGCTGCTTGATATCCCTTTGATGCAGTAGTCTCTCCTATATTATTATTATATGAATAAGTTTCACCAGGCAGGATAACAACGCCATTCATATATGAAAGAGCTATTTTTAAGTTATTGCTTCTTGCATAGCTTCCTGCAGGAAAATACGTTGTATATCCTGCTAATTTTTCATTGCACATATCTGCTGAAATATCTGCAAGTTTAACTTTAGGTTCAATCTTTGTTACTTTAAATTCAATTGTTTTACCTTCTTCTTTGTTTTCAGGAAGATCTAATAACTCTTTTAATTTATTAACATCAAAATCAAAACCAACTACTTCTGCTACATATTTATTTGGATTTACAGTTTTATCAACATATGCATCCTTCGCATCCCTTTTTACTTCAGAATAAACTTTATCAGCATCTAAACTTTGAGGCGTTCTTTTTATAGTATTCAAATCATAGGTATTCTGATTTCTACTTTCAAATGCCTTAACAATGTTATTTTTTTCTTCATCATAATTTATTGAATTTCCAGTTTTTCCATTTACAATTACAATTTTAGCTTGTTTTTCATCTAGACTATATGATGCATCATTATATCTATCTTTTATAGTTAAATCAACATTTTTCATGATATTATCTAAACTATTTATATCATAACTATATGCAGGCTCAATTACCTTCTTTGAAAACAAAGCTTTTAATATATTAAAATTATTAACAAAAATATTACTATCTCTACCGAAATTCATTACATTTTGGACTGTTTTATCAATATCAAATTTAAAATCAAGATCTTCTGCTTTTATAGTATATATATTTTCGCCATCCTGATATATATCAATTTTTTCACTGGAATTTAAATCATTTGAAATGTTAGTAATAGTTTGAATTACTTCTTCAGAACTTTTTCCAGAAAAATTTTCATTAAATAAATACACATTTTTATATACATTTGAATTTAACTTGTTAACACAAGTAATAATTCCAAATATTATACAAATAAATAAAAAAATAGCTGCACAAGTAATAATTATTATTTTATTTTTTTTACTTAGTTTTCTCTTTTTGTTTGCTATATCAGTCTTTGGCGATACTGCAATATCCTTTTTATTATCATCTAATATTTCAATTTTAGAGTCATTTTCTATTAAGTCACTATCTTTTTTATCATCTGTTGGCGTGCTTGTATTTTCATTCTTTTTTGCCATAAACTCCCCCATACATGAATAACTTATTTATATATTATTACTCATTTCTATACAAAATTATTTCTTTCTTCTAATTAAAACAATAGGTGTAAGTGTCTTTTCTTGACCTGCTGGATTATCTTTTATCATTTTTGCAAGTTCTTCATCATTATATTTTATAACATCTGATTTACCTAAAATTTCAGCATTAAAATCATTTGCATCTACAATCATTGCTTTAATTCCCAATTTTTCATATATCTCATTACAAACGCCAGTTGAATTTTCTGGTATTCTTATTCCAAAATCGTTATAATCTTCAAAAACATGTCCATAAAATCCATCAAGTCCACTAACTTCAGGACCTGTAATTTCATAAAATACACCTTTTTTACCGAATAATTTACATACTCCACCTGCTATTGCAGCCCAAATTACTTTTAATCTTCCACAAAGATTAATTGCAAATTGCATTTTATATGGATTATCTACTCCACATCCTGCATCAGATCTCATAGCAAACTTAGATAAAAATTTAGCAAGTGCTCCAACTTTCATATCTTTTTTGTATACTACTCTTTTTTGGCATAAAGAAATTATTTTTTCACTAATTGAAACTATATCATCTTCTTCATATATTGGTTTTACATATTTTTCTATAATATCTATATAACTTTCTCCAAGTTTTATATAATGTGTTTGTACGGCATGTCTTAAAAATTTCTCACCGTTTACTTCAATTTCTACATTTTTACCATCTAAGGCTTTAAATTCCATATAAATCACTCATTTCTTTTACATATTAAAAAGTATAATACAAACCCCAAAAAAAGTCAATAAAAACCCATCTAAAAAGATAGGCTTTTGTTAAAGTATTTCATAAGCCGGATTCTGTTTTAAATAGTCATTTATCTAGAATATACATTACTGTATATTTCAAGCCACCAACCACGAAAGATGACGGGCCGTCTTAGCCTTTCTTTTTTGGTGTTGCACCAAGTGGGGTTTACACCAATGCTATATCTCTATAACATTTTGTGAGCTCTTACCTCACATTTTCACCCTTACCATATAAATGGCGGTTATTTTCTGTTGCACTTTCCTTAAGGTCACCCTCACTAGACGTTATCTAGCACTATTGCCCTATGGTGTCCGGACTTTCCTCTTGAATAAATCAAGCGACTATTTGAAATACTTTAACATAATTATTATACCATGAATTTTTAAAAAAGTAAAGTAGTGTAAAACCTTCTCATTTCAAAGTAAAAGACTGACCTAGAAAAAAGTCAGTCTTTTTAATTTATATTATGTTATATATTTTCAGTTTCTTCTTCAGTAAGGATTTTAGCAATATTTACAACTTTTCCTCCATCTGATGTTCTCATTAAAGTTACACCTTGTGTATTTCTACCAAGTACACTAATATCTTTTACATTTATACGTATTACAACACCCGTGTCAGTTATAAGCATAACATCATCTTTATCATTTACTATTTTTACTCCTATAATATGTCCAGTTTTAGCTGTAGTTTTATAAGTTAGAATTCCCTTACCTGCTCTTGCTTGCTCTCTATATTCTTCTACTTCAGTTCTCTTTCCAAAACCATTTTCAGTTATTGCAAGTATATAATCCTCATCATTTTTAATTGGTTCCATACCAACAACTTTATCATCTTTTGAAAGATTTATACCCTTAACACCCATAGAAGTCCTTCCAACAGCTCTTACTTCTTCTTCCTTAAATCTAATTGACATACCTTGTCTTGTAACCATTATAATGCTTGTATTTCCATCTGTAATTCTTACATCTATTAGTTCATCATCTTCTTTTAAAGTTATACCTTGAATTCCAGTTTTACGTATATTAGAATATTCAGAAAGTTTTGTTTTCTTTATAAGGCCATTTCTTGTAGCCATAAGTACAAATAATTCATCGTTATAATCATGAACGGGTATTACAGCTGCAATCTTTTCACCTTGTCCAAGTTGTAGTAGATTTACAATTGCCATTCCTTTAGCTGTTCTTCCAGCTTCTGGGATTTCATATGCTTTAAGCCTAAATACTCTACCTGTTGTTGTAAAGAACATAATATAATCATGCGTTGATGTAACAAACAAGTGCTCTACAAAATCATCTTCACGTGTATTCATTGCTGTAAGCCCTTTTCCTCCACGTTTTTGACTTCTATATGTATCAGCTGCTATTCTCTTTATGTATCCAAAATGAGTAAGTGTAACAACATTAGTTTCTTCTTTTATTAAACTTTCAATGTCAATATCACCTTCACCGTGAACAATTTCTGTTCTTCTTTCATCACCATATTTTTCCTTTACAGCTTGAAGTTCTTCTTTTACAATATTTGTTACTAAGTGCTCATCTGCAAGAATTGCTCTATATTTAGCAACAAGTTCTAGTAACTCGTTATATTCATTTTCAATTTTTTCCCTTTGTAATCCAGATAATGTTTTAAGTCTCATTTCTAGAATAGCGTTAGCTTGAATTTCATCAAGTCCAAAATTTTTCATTAATCTTTCAGCTGCATCGTCATATGAGGCTCTAATTATTTTTATAATTTCATCAATATGATCAATTGCAATTCTAAGACCTTCTAAAATATGAAGTCTTGCCTCAGCTTTTGCAAGATCAAATTTAGTCCTACGAACTACTATTTCTTCTCTATGTTTTATATAATAATGCAATATTTCATTTAGCTTTAGTACTCTTGGCTGATTATCAACAAGAGCAAGCATTAACATACTTTGAGTTGTTTGTAATTGAGAATGTTTATATAAAAGGTTTAGCACAACATTTGGATTAGCGTCTCTTTTTAATTCAAATACAATTCTAATACCTTCCCTATCTGATTCATCTCTAAGATCAGATATACCTTCTATTACTTTATCTTGAACTTGTTTAGCAATATCTTTAATCATTTGAGCTTTATTTACTTGATAAGGTATTTCAGTAACAACTATTTTATATCTTCCTCTTGAATCCTCTTCAATTTCAGCTTTGGATCTTACACAAACTTTTCCTCTACCTGTTGTATATGCACTCTTTATTCCTTCTTTTCCTACAATAGTTGCTCCTGTTGGAAAATCTGGGCCTTTAATATATTGCATTAATTCTTCATTTGTAATTTCTGGATTATCAATCTGTGCACATACCCCATTTATTACCTCTGTTAAATTATGTGGTGGAATATTACATGCCATTCCAACAGCTATACCATAAGAACCATTTACAAGCAAATAAGGAAATGCAGCAGGTAAAACTGATGGTTCTTTTAGTCTATCATCATAGTTTGGTACAAAATCAACAGTATCTTTATCTATATCTGTTAACATTTCAAGTGCTATTTTTTGTAATTTAGCTTCTGTATACCTCATAGCGGCTGGAGGGTCGTTATCAACTGATCCAAAATTACCATGTCCATTTACAACTGGATATCTAAGTGAAAAATCTTGTGATAAACGAACTAATGCATCATAAATTGCAGCATCACCATGTGGGTGATAATTTCCCATAACTTCACCAACAATACCTGCTGATTTTCTAAATGGTTTTTCAGGCCAAAGTGCAAGTTCACTCATAGAATATAAAATTCTTCTATGTACAGGTTTTAAACCATCTCTAACATCTGGAAGTGCACGAGAGGCTATAACGCTCATAGCATAATCTATATATGACCTTTTCATTTCTTCCTCAATTTTCACAGGCACAATTGTTTGTGACGATAAAAAGTTTTCATCATTAATGTCCATTTTCATACCTCCATTTAATACCACTTTATTATACTAGAAAAAATACAAAAAAGCAAGCCAAAATTATTGAATTTTAAAGAATTTGTGATATAATGTAAAAAAGTTGAAATACTAAAGGGGACACATATATGAAGTATAAAAATTACTATGAAATATTAAATATAAATAGAAAAAGTACTAGAGACGAAATAAGAAATTCATTTAGAAAGCTAGCTAAAAAATACCACCCTGACACTAACAAAACTCCCGAAGCAGAAAGTATGTTTAAAGATATAAATGAAGCTTATGATGTTTTAACAAATGATGAAAAAAGAAGAAAATATGATAGACAAGTAGCAAAATATGGCTATGGAATAGTTGATACAGACTCTAGTCTTTCAAATGTAAAATATGAATTTAAATCAGGTGTTAATGTTATAAATGATTTATTAAACACTATTCTTGGATTTAAAAAAGATGATGCTCAAAACTTTGGAGACATTAATAATGCACCATCTTCTAAGGATGAAAGAAAGACTAAGCAAAAGCCTGAAAAAGGTAAAGATATTATATCAAATATCGAAGTAAGCTTAGAAGAAGGTTTCTTCGGTACTGAAAAAAAGATTGCCATAAAATCATATAAAACAGGTCTTAATACGTTTTCAGTTAATATTCCTATTGGAATACAAAATGGTGACTGTATCCGTCTTGCTGCACTTGGTAACCCAGGAAAAAATGGTGGTAAAAATGGAGATTTAATTATTCATGTAAAATTAATACCTGATAATGAATATAAAATAAGTGGAATAAATCTTAAAAAAGATATATTTATTTCACCGGCCTTTGCTGTTGTTGGAGGCAAATATAAAATAAAATTATTTGAGGAAACAATCTTTGTTTCACTTCCAAAGCACTTAAAAGATGGTGAGATTATAAAAGTCGAAAAGAAAGGTTACATCTCAGAAGATGAAATTCGAGGCGACCTTTTACTAAAAGTTCATATAAAAATGCCTGATGACATATCTGAAAGAGAAGAAAAGCTATATGAACAAATATTAAAAATGGAAAGAAAAAAAATGGCTAGTGAATAAATCATTCACCAGTCATTTTTTATGCTAAGCTCGTTAAAATATGTGCATATTTTTTATTTTCTTCTCCTGTAAAAATATCAAATTCAACTTCACTCTGAGCAACACTTACAAATTCCTTTGTATCGGAATATAGCGAATCAATGTAGTCCTGAGTGCTAAAGCATCCTTTTATATGAGTTAAACATACCTTTCTTACTGAACATTCCAAAATATTGTATACATTTTCTTTTGTAATTCCATGATAACCAGATAACGTTTTAATTCTCTTTACAGGATTACCACCATCTACCATGACAACATCAGCATTTGATATAAATTTTCTAAGCGTGTTGTCCACAGATGCAATATCTGAAGTATATACAAAACTGCTGTAATTTGATGAAATCTTAGTTGCATAGCTTTTTATTTTATCTTCGCAATGATTAGTTTTGCAAAATTCAACAAACATATCACAAAAATAAAACTTACTATTCTCATCAAGTACACTTACTTCAAATACAGAAGAATACTTATTTAATACCTTACCATACCAATCATAGAATTTTTCCGATGTATCACTCATATACACCTTTATTTTTCTATTAGGAAAATTCTCAATCATAAAATCTCCAATAGAGAATAAACCTGCTACATGATCAATATGATTATGAGAAATTACAATTGTTATATTTTCTGGTAAAATATTATTGCATACCACATATTCTATAAACTTTGATTTTATACCAACTCCTGCATCTAATACCAAAAGTTTATTTTGTTTTTGTATAAGATAACTAGATGTTGGTTTAAATCTCGTATTAGGGGCATAAAAGCCCAAAGCTTTACAAAAAGTATTCACTTTTCTCTCCTCCATTTTTTAATTAAATATAGTTTATGTATTTTTATAAGTTTATTATATATTAAATTTGAACGGTTGTCAATGTTATAGTATTAAATACCTTCAATTCGTAAAATAAAAAATTTTAAAAAATAGTGAGATAAAATAAAAATATATATAATATATATTTTCTTATCTAACGTATTATTTCTATATTCCTTGCAATTACACTATTATTTTCTAACAAAACTCCATAGACAAAAATTGTTTTATCTATCATATTTTCCACACATATCAGCTTAAGTATTACTTTTTCATCCATACATATTATATCAAAACTCATTTTACATTTGTTATAATAATCAATCTTTACTTTTGATATATTTTTAATTTCTAATATTCCATAAAAATTATTCATTATTCCTCCTAAAAAAATGCACTCACTTTCAAATTATATAATTTTACTAGTAAGTGCATTTTTAAATATATTTACCATACTTGATGGACAAAGTTCCTTTAATACTAATACTTAATTTATATATTCCTTAAAATATATACTCTTTTATGTATTAGAGCCTAGAACGAAATCCTATATTGTCATTTGCGTTAGAGGCATTATTGTTGTTACGATATGAAACAGGATTGTCACTACCGTCATTATTGTAGCCACCGCCACGATTAATGAAATTAGAACTGTTAGCCTTTTTCAACCTTGCCCAATATTTATATTATTTACCACTATTTTCTTTTTCTAAATATAAATACTTTTTTACCAAATTATCAACATTTGCAATTTGTATATAACCTATATTTCCTGCTATACTCTTTTTTACATCATTTACTGTTATTTTTCCTTCCTCAAGCAATTTTCTTACTTTTTTTATTTTCTTTATAAATCTCTTTTTTCCTTTATTTCTTAAGTTCATATATCCTTTACAAGTAATTTTATACCCACAAAAATTCACTCCATTTTTTATTGGAAATATTTCTGTTTTATTATTTAATAAAAGATGTAATTTTTCAGCATAAAATATTGTAAGCTTAAAGAGTATATCTCTTGCTTCTTTTTTATTCTTGCAAATAACACATGTATCATCCATATATCTAAAATAATATTTACACTTTAACTTTTCTTTTGCATATTTATCCACTTCATTTAGATACATGTTTCCAAACATTTGAGATGAAAAGTTTCCTATTGGTATTGATACATTTTCTTTTTTATCATACTTTTTACTAGAATTTAACAATTTCCTAGTAAAAAGTAAAAAATTTCTATCTGATATCTTTCTTTTTATAATATTAAAAAGTATATTTCTATCTATATTATCAAAAAATTTGGCAACATCCATTTTCAAAACATATGATTCAGGATATTTTTTTCTCATATTACACATTGCTTTTTTTACATCTAAAGCACATTTATGCATTCCTTTTTTCTTTATACATGCATATGAACTTGATATAAACGTAGGAACAAATATTTTTTCTATAAATTCTTTAACATACCATGTATGTACTATTCTATCTTCAAATGGGGCTGCAAGTATTCTTCTTTTTTTAGGATCATAAACATAAAATTCTCTAAATTCTCCAAAATTGTATATTCCGTTTTTTAATTTATCACAAATTAAGTTCAACTTTTCCTCATACCTTAAATTAAATTTTATAACATCATATCTATATCTTTTAGATCTTCTTACACATAAATATGCCTTATACAAATTTTCATATGTGATTTTTTCCTTAAATCCATTTTTAAATTTTTTTGGCATACTTTACACCTAATGATTTTACGTATCCACCTAACATTCTTCCTATATCTCCCAAATACTTTATACAATTATTTTTCTTTTTTATATCTATATATCTTAAATCATACATTGTTCGTATAACTGATCTTTGATATGAAAACAATGCATCTAATTCATTACATATATTTAATCTATATATTGTATCTAAATATATTAATCTATATATCTGATACAAACAATTATACATAGATCTTTTTAATTCATCACCAATACTTAACCTACAACATTTTGGAGATGAAATTATCATTTTATTTACATACACAATATATTCCTCATATTTTGGTAACAATTTCAAATTCTCATTTTTTATCATATCACTTCACCTAAATTTTTACTTAAGATTTTTAATATATACTCTAATATTTTATCTTTCATATACAAAAGTCCTATCAATGATTCAAATTTAGGAGTTTTTAAAACAAAATCAAACTTACCACTACATTTATATACAATCTCACCATTATTAACAATAACATATGGTATATCATAATTTTGCATTAAGCCAATATATTTTTCTATACTATTTATTGGTATCCCAACTCTTTTAGTATTTGACATATCTGTTAGTTTTAATTTTAAAATATGATTTAATATATATGCATCTATACCTAAGGAAATATATAAAACACCTGATTTTACAAAAACAATACATTTTTTATTTTCAGCTTTTACTTTATTAAATTCTTCTAATAGTTTCAAAAAAAGAAACCCTCCTTTCAAATATCGATTAGTAAAAAATTACTAACTCGACCGTTAGGGAGAGTTAACTCGACCGTTAGGGGAAGAACACCACAAAGACTATACAAAAAATGTTTCGCTTTTTTTACATAGCCTTTACGGCTCACATATTTGCTTTGCAAATATGTGTCTTCTCCCTAACCTTATACCTGTTCTATATATTTACACAATTTCTTATAATTACTTATCTCTAAAATTCATAGTATATACAAACTCCATTTTTGTATATACAAAATATCTAGTACACCAGACAGTGGTCTGTGCTACTTGATATAAAGCCTAAGACGAAATCCCATCCAGTCATTCGCGCAAGAGGCATCATTGCTGCCACGATATGAAACAGGACAGTCGTCGCTACCGACATTACCGAAGCAACCGCCACGAATAATGAAATCAGAACTGTGAACCTCGCTCGTCCACTCCCATACATTTCCTGCTAAATCATAAATATTTTTAGTCTTCCAATTTTCACTAAATCCTGCTTCTCTTTTTGTTCCACTATTTTCATTAGCTGGTGCTAATGAATTTTTATAATTTCCATAATATCTACTGTCTTTTAAACTTGCTAATTCATTTATACTTTTTAAACTACCTTCTATCCAGTGACATGTTGTATCCCATGCTGTTCCTGTTATTAATCCTGTTTGTACATATTCATTACTTATCATACTTTCTGCACTTGCTTTTGAATTTGTATAATTTATATTTGCCCAAATTATTGCATCTTTTTTGCTTACTGGTATTCCCTTCTTATTGCTTGCTGATGTATCTCCCTCAGGTATTCCTGCTTCATATCTTCCTATATAAAAACCTCCATATTTTACTACATCCGCTGTTTCATCTATTATACCATTGGGTAAAGAAGTATCATCACCTGTTGGTTTAACACCAGGAAAACTTGTATCTTTTCTATATGTACTCTCAGTTGCAGGTACCCATACAAATTCATTTTTGTTTTCATCTTGTATTACAAATCCTGTATCTTTTGTTCCTTCTTTATATGTAAATCCTTTTGGAATTGGTACTCCTTCTA
>OGXT01001841.1_pt1 | contig 18762 bp, 17 predicted proteins | sample 1576361 | NCBI WGS metagenome assembly OGXT01 (sample SAMEA3541514, study PRJEB24748) | human gut metagenome | biome: human gut; feature: human-associated habitat; material: faeces | place: China | collected 2012 | reverse complement strand
CCAGAACTATCTACCAACAGCCACATATTACTAATCCAATGCCACCACCCCAATTTATTATCTTTTATAAATTGTATAAAATGCATCTCCTTTTCTTTGGGGATGTTGTCGCTATAACAAACTACAAATCTTTTTTTCATATTCCATCCTCCTTTGATAGTCGAGAGTTACATTTGTTTGGTTGACGATTATTAGATAATGGTGCAATTCCAGTCACATCATCACCCATAATTCCTTTTTCAATAGCCAGTTTTTGAATAGTAAATTTTTCACTTCTTAATGAATCTCTATCATTTATCAAACAATATATGTAAACAAAAAAGAATACAGCAACTCCTAAGCAAAAAATAACAGCCAGCATTATAGTTAACCAAATAGGCGATCCAAATTTTAGTAATGTCAAAATACCTCCAATTATTAGTGCTAAGAACCATGTCAAAGGTTTCAATATTGTGGATTTTGATCCGCTTGCATCTGAACGTGAAAGAAGTTCTCTAATACCTGTTATGGACATAACGATTATTATTTAATGCAGCAAAGATGGTTAAAATCTTTAATATAACAAATTCCTGAATACAAAATTCAATTTACTTGGGATTGATAGAAAGAAGTTCATTCCGATTATAAAAGAAGCAAAAAAAATCCATCACCAAGTTTAGATGCTTAGCGATGGGGGAAATCCAGATTGTAGCCCCTGAGTGTAAATAAAGTGTTCGATAATTTGCGAATATTTGCAAAAAAGGTAACTTTGCACAAAGGAACGGAAAGATATGATTATTGAATTTGACAAGGACTATTTGCGTGAACTCTATACAGAAGGTAGAACGAACGACAAAAAGCACCGCTACCAGCCAGAAGTGATAAGGGGTTATCAAAAGGCAGTTTTCGTGCTTTCTTCCGCAAATACCATTACCGACTTGTTCCGAAACAATGCACTCAATTACGAGGTTTTGAAAGGGGATAAGAAAGGTATTTCATCCGTGCGGATAAATCGGCAATACCGACTTGAACTTACCGTTAGGGATGTTATGAACGAGCAAATAGTAACAGTCTGCCGTTTGCTGGATATTAGTAATCATTACAAATAGTTGTGGATATGGAAACAAAAAAAACTTACGCACCGCACGAGCTACAACCGTCCACCCCGATACATCCGGGAGAAATACTGAAAGACGAGTTAGAATCACGTGGAATGTCGCAAAGGAAATTTGCGGCTGTAATTGGTATTTCTTATTCCGTGCTTAACGAGGTGATAAACGGCAAACGCCCGATAACCACCGAATACGCATTGAAGATTGAGGCGGCAACCGGAATACCTGCTTACATATGGGTGAATATGCAATCCAATTACGATATGCAGACCGCTCGGCGTGATAGTAAGCTGTCCGTGATATTGGATAACATACGCAAAGCTGTTGCTGTTTTGTAACTGGAGCAAATGCGACTTACATATTTGCATAAAATAATAAAGTAAAAAGATATGGGCGCATTAATAGGATTATTCTGCATAATGGCAGTGGTAGGATCTGCCATAGCAATCTGGTTAAATACTAAGTTCGGTAAAAAGTGGCTGGAAAGTCTGAACCTTTGCATAAGGCATTTGTTTACGCAAGTTCTCTTTTGAGACATATTTTAAAGGCGGCGAATTTATTTTCGTCGCCTTTTTTATTACATAAGAGGTTTAACAATTTCAACCCTTAACCCAAGCGCATTCATTATCCGATAAAATGTACCTACACTTGGATTGATAGAACCGTTTTCAATACGAGAAATATACGATTTAGTAGCATTTATCCTTTTGGCAAGTTCCGATTGAGTTACTTTTGCTTCTCGTCTTGCCTCTAACAATATTTGCCCTGTATAGAAAGCATATGCTTCTTCATCGAACTTGGCACGTTCGGGAGTACCTGGTACTCCAAATTCTTTTTCGAGTTCAGCACTAATGTCTGTTATCATGTTGTCTTTTGTATTCATAATATTCCTCCTTTATTTTTAATGCTTTTTCTATTTCTGATTTTGGTGTCTTTTGGGTTTTCTTTTGAAAACCGTTAAATAAAACCACAATTTTCCCCTCGTCAAAAATAAAAAAGATTCGATAAATGTTACTGTTGTATTCTATACGTAGCTCATATAAACCGTCTCGTATAGACTTTATAAATTTCACAGGTACACGATCATCGGTTTCGAGCAACGAAAGTACATATTTGACTTTCTGAATTTCTTTTTCTGTTAGAGTGGCAAGAAACTCTTTGTAATAATGACCGTATGCTATTATCTTTCTTCTCATAGTGCAAATATATGAAATGTTTCAATATCATAAAACTGTAATCGGGTCTTATTTGCATTTCTCTTTGTGTATTGTTAATATAGTTGTAATACTTATATAATTATTTTGTAATCAATACAGAATTTTACAAAATCTATCTTTGTGTCACAAATTTCAAAAAAATAAATTAATGAAAAAAAGAGTACGTATCCTTTGCCAAAAAGGGTTACTGTTAAAATCATCTTTTCTGTTTTTATCTATTTCTGCGATGCCTGCTTTAGCAATAGGTGGTAATACACTTAAAATAGATAACACAGATGAAGTTGTGGTTTTACAAAAAGGGAAAACAATCAGAGGGACCGTTGAAGATGCTTTAGGACCGATCACCGGAGCCAATGTCGTAATTAAAGGTAGTACGATCGGGGTGATCACAGATATTGACGGTAGGTTTGTTTTGGAGAATGTTCCGAGCAATGCCATCTTGCAGATTTCTTTCATGGGATATGTCCCTCAAGAGGTAAAAGTCGGTAATTTGACATCTTTTGAAATCCGTTTGATTGAGGATACTCAGATGTTGGACGAGGTAGTTGTCGTTGGTTATGGTACACAAAAAAAAGTAAACTTGACTGGAGCGATCACACAAGTTACATCTAAAGAGATGGAGAATCGTCCAGTGCCAAAAGTGACACAAATGTTGCAAGGAGTAATGCCGAATGTTAACATTACATTCTCTACAGCACAACCGGGAGCTGGCGGATCAGTTCAAGTTCGTGGCCGAGGCTCGGTGAATGGAGGTGAACCATTGATCTTGATTGATGGGGTACCGGGAGATATTAACCGAATCAATCCAAATGATGTAGAATCTGTTTCTGTTTTAAAGGATGCTGCCGCTTCTGCAATTTATGGTGCACGTGGTGCTTTCGGTGTGGTATTGATCACTACTAAAAATGCGAAATCTGGTAAGATGAGTGTTACTTACAATGGTTTCTTTGCAACATCAAAACCCACTGTCAGCACGGATTTTATCACCTGTGGATATGAATCGGTAATGCTTAATGACGAAGCATTTCGCAGAACAACCGGTAATACTTATACACGTTATACGGAGGAAGATTATGCCGAGTTGGAAGCTCGTCGCTATGATAAGGTCGAAAACCCGGAACGTCCTTGGATCGTTGTAAAGAATGTGAATGGAAAGGATATCTATAATTATTATGGTAACTGGGACTGGTGGGATTTTCTATATAAAGACAATCAAAGTTCTCAATCACACAATATCAGCCTATCCGGTGGAGATGACAAGTTAAATTTCTTACTTTCAGGCAACTATTATGCTCAAGATGGCATTATGAAAGTAAATACGGACAAGTTTACATCTTATACTTTCCATAGCAAGATCAACGCGCAGTTGTTTCCTTTCCTGAAAGTATATAACAATACACAATATTACGATCAGACTTATCGATATACAGGAAAGGAAGGTGGAGCTAATGCAAACTTCCAGAATACGACAGTACATGCGTTGCCCTGTTATGCTCCGATTAATCCGGATGGGACATATACGTATAATACGCTCAAAAACAACTATTCCATTGGTGATGGTATGAATGCAATGTTGTTGGATGGTAAAAACAGAGGATCCAAAGGTGTACATGAATTCAGAACGACTTTCGGAGGAATACTTGATTTGAGTGACTATTTTAAGTTGAATGTCGATTATACATATCAATTTTATATGGCCGATGATTGGTATCGTTCGGCGGTGGTCCAATACTCTATCCAACCGGGAATTTTACAGGATGTGCCTAATTATAACGTTGATCAGTACAAGAAAACTAATTGGTTTGATCCGATGCATGTGCTCAATGCTTATCTGAATTATAATCAGATATTTGGAAAACATTCGGTTGGTGCAACTATCGGTGTAAATTATGAGACCAAAAAACATAACCGCTTATATGCTTCCCGTAAAAATTTGATTTCCGAATCTTTGAATGATTTAAACTTGGGAACCGGTGATATGGAAGTTGGAGGGGGGCAGTACCAATACGTTTTGTTTGGTGCGTTTGTTCGGGCCAATTATAATTATGACGAGCGTTATTTGGTTGAATTCAATGGTCGTTATGATGGAACATCGCGTTATAAAAAAGGCTATCGATATGGTTTCTTCCCATCTGCTTCTGCTGCCTGGCGTGTGAGTGAAGAGGCTTTCTTTGATGATTGGAAAGATCATATAAATAATTTGAAGGTGCGTTTATCCTATGGAACATTGGGAAATCAGTTGATGGGAAGTTCTTCTACTTCCTCCAATTATTATCCTTATATTTCGATGATGGGAATGAGCCTGTCCAGTTGGTTGATAAACGGACAAAAAACGCAGAATGTCAGCTCTCCGAATCCGATCATTGACAATCTTACTTGGGAAAAGGCGACAACGACTAACATAGGCTTAGATCTTTCTTTTTTTGAAGGGCGTTTGAATTTTTCGGGTGATTATTATATTCGTAACACGACAGATATGTTGATCCCAGGCGAAACACTTCCAGGTGTATTTGGAGCTACATCACCCAAACAAAACGCGGGTGATATGCGGACGAAAGGATATGAATTCAGCCTTTCTTGGAACGATCAGTTCGAAGTAGCCGGCAAACCATTCAAGTATGGTATCTCATTTGGTTTGGGAGATGCAACTTCTGAAATCACAAAGTTTGCAACTGAAAGTACCATGTCTAACCCTAATTATGATCCTCGAAATGCGAAGATCACAGATAACTATGTCGGTAAAAAGTTTGGTGAAATTTGGGGGTATCGTATTGACGGCTTCTTTAAGTCAGACGAAGAAGCTGCAAACTGGAAGATTGATCAGACACAAGTTAACTCTCAAATCAAGAAATCGCCAGGAGAATGGGGACATCTTCGTGCAGGAGACCTAAAATTTGTTGATCTTAATAATGACGGTAAAATCACTCCGGGTTTGGGCACGTTGAAAGACCCCGGAGATATGGAAGTGATCGGAAACTCTGAGCCGCGTTATAATTATAACTTCAACCTAAATGCCAGCTGGAACGGTATTGATGTGTCTGCTTTATTCCAAGGAATCGGACGCCGTGACTGGTATCCGGCAAGTAATGCAGACAAATTCTGGGGACCGTTCTCTCGTCCTTATTTCTCGTTTGTCCCGGAAGATTTTGTGAGTAAGTTGTGGAGCGAAGACAATCCGGACTCTTATTTTCCGGTTTTGCGAGGTTATACGGCGCTGAACGGGGGTGGGTGCTTAAATTCTCCTAACGATAAGTATATACAGAATATCGGTTACTTGCGTTTGAAAAACTTAGTTATTGGTTATACTTTGCCGAAAGAATGGATACAAAAGGCTTATATCCAAAATCTTCGCGTGTATGTCAGCGGTGAAAACCTAATTACTTGGACTCCGTTCGAAACAGATTACATCGATCCGGAACAGCCGATAGCTGACAGTAACGGGCGTAGTTATCCTCTTTCAAAAACATTCTCTGTAGGATTAGATATCACATTTTAAAAAAATTCTAACACTTGATACAATGAACAAATTATGTAAATATTCCATGATCGTATTAGCCGCTTTTGCAATGGTCGGATGTACGGGTATGGAACAATATCCACTGGATGCTATTTCGCCTGAAACATTCTTTAATACAGGCAATGATTTGCAACTTTATACGAATTCATTCTATAATATGCTTCCGAGTGCTGAAGGTGTTTATAATGAAGCGATAGACAATGTTGTCAAGCAAGATTTAGCGGATGAACTACAAGGTGGATCACGCCGCCTTGTTCCGGCAAGTGGTGGCGGATGGTCTTGGGGTAACTTACGTAACATCAATTTTTATCTTCAAAACTCTTCGAAGTGTAAAGATGAAAACGCTCGTACCCGTTATGATGCAGTGGCTCGTTTTTTCCGTGCTTACTTCTATTTCGATATGGTGAAACGGTTTGGAGATGTCCCTTGGTATTCAGAAGTTATTTCGGATAAGGATTGGGATAAACTACAAGCGCCACGTACACCTCGCACAGTAGTTCTAGATTCTGTGATGGCTGATATCAACTATGCAATCGATCATTTGCCAGAAGTAAAGACTGTCAATGAAATCAGCCGCTGGACGGCATTGGCTTTGAAATCCCGTATTTGTCTGTTTGAAGGAACATTCCGAAAGTATCATACTGAGTTTAAATTACCGGAATATGAGGCGTTTCTTGATAATGCAATAGCTGCTTCAAAGGAACTTATTGAAAGAAGTGGTTATAAATTATATAATACTGGACATCCGGAATCGGACTATTTAAATTTATTTGCTTCTCTTAATGCTAACGAAGATGAGATAATCCTTGCACGTGCCTTTAGTGATGAACTGCAAGTGTATCACAATCTGAACTATTATACCATGACAGCTTCCTATGGAAGACCTGGCCTGGAAAAACGATTAGTCAATAGTTATCTGATGCGTGATGGAAGCCGCTTTACTGACATAGCAGGATATGACAAGATGGAGTTCTACGATGAAATGCAAAATCGTGATTATCGCCTTTCACAAACCGTTCGTACACCTGGCTACATGCGTATTGGAGGAATAACCACACTAGTTCCAGAGTTTGGTTCAACTGTAACTGGTTACCAAATGATCAAATTTGTGGCAAGTGCTGATTATGATACATATAATAAGTCTGTGACTGATATGCCTATCTTCCGTTATGCTGAAGTTCTACTTAATTATGCCGAAGCAAAAGCTGAACGGGGAACATTAACACAGGCAGATTTAGATTTAAGTATTTTTCCTATTCGTGAACGTGCCGGCATGCCTGCTTTAGATATGGCAGCAGCAAATGCTGATCCGGATCCTTATCAGGCAAATCTCTATAAACAGGTAAATGGTGAAAACAAAGGAGTTATTCTTGAGATCCGCCGTGAACGGCGGATTGAATTAGTCATGGAAAGTTTCCGGTGGGATGATGTGATCCGTTGGAAAGAGGGACAGACTTTGGTTGAACAGTTCAAGGGAATGTATTTCCCCGGGCCTGGAGTCTATGATTTAGATAGAGATGGGAAGATTGATGTTTGCCTTTATGACGGCAAGAAACCAGATTCGGGTAAGGATATCCAGTATCTGAAAATTGGTAGCGACGTGATGTTGGAAAACGGATCAAGTGGAAATATCGTGGTCAATCCACATTTAAGTAAAGAGTGGGATGAAAATCGTGATTATCTATATCCGATCCCTTCCAACGAGCGAAGTCTAAATCCTCATTTGACCCAGAATCCGGGATGGAATGACGGATTGGATTTTTAGCCGAAACAAAGTCTTTTACCTATAAAGCCTGTGCCTTGACCGGTTATATATACTGGTTAAGGCACTACTTGTGTAAGGGAAATATAGGTTATTTGCAAAGATAACAAAGTTGTTAGCTTTAATCATTGACGCCAATTATGAATCAATGAGAAAATGGGGAAAAATTCTTACATAAGTATTTCAGAGGCTTTAACTCCACAAAAATTTGTCTTTCTTTTTGATTTTGCAAACTTCCTCTTTGAGGGGCTGAAAGAGTGTGTATAACTGCGAGCAAGAGAGAAGACAAGGGAATATGGAATAAAGTAGAAGAAGTAGATTGAAATGTTCGTTGATATGGAAACAATACGTTATTTTTGTGGCCGTAAAGCAGAAAAGTCGCTTTATAGTAAGTCTGCGAAGTAGAAATAGTAACGAAAGAAAGATACAAAAGTGTTCTCTTTTTATAGCTTATGTTTTTACTATGTTTTGCTGTGTTTTGTATATATCTGAATATCAACTACAAGTTTCAGCGGCGCAGGCTGCTATAGAAGACTGATATTTCTTTAGAAATACACTTTAATTATCAATAAGTTAGGCTGATAGATAGTTGTTGAGCTGTCTGTCAGCCTTTTATTATTTATTGCGTTATAAGCGTAAAATGAATAAAATGTAGGTAGATGTTTAGAAATAGTTTAGTATTTTTGCAACATATGTTTAGAGTTCTAAATTATTGATTTATGGCAACTTTCAAGACATGTGTGCAAAAACAGAGAAGTGACGGTTTTTATCCCGTTTACATAAGGGTTACTCATAATCGAAAATCGTCTTACATAAAAACGGATAAGATGGTGGATAAAAAAGGATTGACACGCACAGGCGAAGTGAAAGATCCTTTTGTGCTATCTTTTTGTTCAGACATTATTAAGACATATATAGATAAAGCCAATAAAGAAGATATATCGAAGTGGAGCATAAAAGAGCTTGTTGATTTTTTGGAAAAAACAGAAACCGACGTGTGCTTTTCAGATTTTGCACGAAAATATAAGTTTGAAATGGCAAAATCCGGTCAAGAAAGAAATGCAAAAAATTATCAGTTGGCGTATCAGCATTTGGAAAGATTCGCCGGGACGAATAAACTGATGTTTTCTAGATTCACAACTAAGTTTGTAAATGATTGGATGAAATCTTTATCTGGAACATCAAGGGCGAAAGAGATGTATCCTGTTTGCGTACGACAAATATTCAAAGCTGCCATATTGAAGTATAACGATTATGACCGTGGGCTTATCCAGATAAAAACGAATCCTTGGCCAAAGATTGTTATTCCTAAATCCGATAAGCCGGAACATAAGGCCATACCTGCTTCAGAAATAAAAAAATTCTTTGAATTACCTCTTCCTCCTTCAAAGATGAAATGTCCACTCCCGGAATTAGCTCAAGATGTTGCCAAGATGGTGATGTGTTTGGCAGGTATAAATACTGCAGATTTGTATCATCTGAAGGTATCCGATTATAAAGATGGGAAAATTTCCTATAATAGACGGAAGACGGCTAAGTTCAGGAGTGATGGTGCGTATATGGAACTGGATGTGCCGGATATTTTAAAAGACTTGTTTGAAAAATACAAATCTGAAGACGGGGATGAATATCTTTTTAATTTCCATAAACGTTATTCTGATAATGACATTTTTAATGTGAATGTGAATGGCGGTCTAAGGAAAATTTGTCAATTCAATGAACTTCCAGAGTCATATTGTGTCTACACGTTCCGGCATAGCTGGGGAACGATTGCGAGAAATGATATAAGGGCAACTATGTATGATGTGGCGTTTGCCATGAACCATGCAAGCGCTCATAAAGTGACGGAGGTATATGTCAAACCAGATTACTCGATTGTTTCGGAGTTAAACCGGAAAGTGATAGATTTTGTGTTTTATGATAAGTTGCCGGATTTATTGGAAGATGATGTAGATGTGGAGCAAACTCAATTTAGAATATCATTCAAAAACATGGTCCGTGGCACTGTGTTTTTCCAAGAGAAGAAAATATATTCGTTTGAAGATTTGGGGTATAACAATGTTAACGATGTAATTTCCGAGTTGGTAAAACATCTTCCAGAAGATATGCCTATTGGGAGTAAAGCGTTGTTTAGGGTTGATAATCTGGACAAAAAAGAACACAGATTTTACGAACGGCAAAAAGGAAAGGGTTTTTCATAGGAACGGCAATCTTTTGGGTAAGCCTTTTATTTGTTCCAAAATAACAGTTACTACATTACTTGCAATGCCTTACTTTGTAAAAAGTAAGAATCTATGAATAAGGTCAATGTTGGGCTGGGAGGTATAAGCCGTATACAGATGATGGCGTGTCAAAAGACGGGATGTGCTCGGAACTGATAAATGCACGTCCTAAAAACGGATCGATAGAACCCGTTGGGAGGCCAATACTTGAACGTCAGTTTGCAGAGGGAAAATCTCCGGTATTTGTGCACAAAAACGGCACGTACGAGCATTTGATTTCGTATGCCAATGACATTGTCCTTTTCGATAGCGATAAAGTGGACGGGCAATGGGTTGTAAAGAATACAGCTTTCGCGCAGATACCTGGCGTAAAGCAGATACAATCTGTCGGGAATATCCTCGTCATGGCGACGGGCGAAAGTATCCATTATGCAATATTCATAGGTGGGGAATATACATATCTTGGTGATCAGATTCCGGAACCGTCGATCCGTTTTTCTTGTATTAAAGAAGAAGCTGTCTACTCGGATGATATATCGTGTAATTTGGAGCCGGCAGTTCGTATTCAGGATGTCGGGAGCCTTGTAACATTGAACGAGGCCGGGGAAAAGATTATTACCAATTCTTTTAAAGCAAGTTATTACAAACTGTTGCAAGAAGATGTGTATGATGCAGGACATGTTATATATCCTGTCCTTGTAAGGTATGCCGTCAGGCTGTTCGATGAGAGCTACGTGATGCATTCGTCCCCGCTGCTGGTCGGCGAACCAAATTTTATTAGGATGGCAGTAAGTAAAACCAAATTTGATTTTGACTCCCTGTCGGTGGAAGGTTTTACTTATAAACTTATCGCAAACCCTCGGACCATAGGCGTTAAATATGATTTATCCGGCTTGTCCGGCTGGAAAGATGTCGCTTCGTCTGTGGACATATTCGTTTCAAGACCGTTTGTAATCAATGATCTTGATAGTACGATAAAAACAGTGACCGTTTTGGACAAGAATAATATGATGGTGGATCTCCCGTTTAAGTCGGAAAGCGAATTGCTTGAAGAAATAGGGGAAATATCTAATTTTTATCTTGTCAAAAGCATCCCGATCGGAGATATATCGAATGGGTTTGAAAATATATTTGCCGAAGGCAAGGCATTTAAGAACCTGGAACAGCAAGAAGTCGCAACTGATGATGATTTTACGAGAAGCAGGATAACCGGAAACCTGTATACATATAACGGAAAGCTGCATGTAGGGAACATCCGGGAAAAACTTGCCAAACCCTATCCTCTGGGAATATTTGCGGTTAGCGACATTAACGAATTTACGGTAAATACGGAGGTGCATGTCAAGACGGAAAGCGGAATGAAAATAGTACATGGAGCAAGTACGGCCTATGGTGCTATGGTTTCCCCATACCTGTCTTACCCGGATTCACGGGCGGTCAAAATGATTATCTACAATGATAAGTATTACGATGAGATTCCGTTAAAGCCGCATCCTTTCTTGAACATAGCCTATAGCTTAAAAGGACTTTATCCTTACTCGATAACCGATAAGTATGGGACCTATACGCCTTTGCCAGAAGATTCCGTGTCGGTTGCTCCCAACAAATTGAAGGTATCAAATGTCTCAAACCCGTTTTATTTTCCCGCCAAACAAACATATACGGTTTCGAGTCGTAACATAGTGGCAATGGCTACAGCGACAACGGCCTTGTCGACGGGCCAGTTCGGGCAATTTCCTCTTTATGTGTTTACGGGCGAAGGTGTTTTTGCCTTATCGGTCGGAACCGGCGATATCGCTTATGCAAATTCTTTTTCTGTGACACGGGATGTATGCAATAATCCAGATTCCATTGTTTCCACTGATGATGCAATTGTGTTTTCTACGGATTCAGGGCTGAAGGTCCTATCAGGATCGACTGTAAGAGATATATCGTCCGACATGGAAGGTTATCTTCCTACGGCAGTCGACAGTTCGCCTATAATTAAGAAAATTGCAGGTGTGGGTGGATTCAGTGACAAACTTTCCTCCACTGAATTTATTTATTATTTGGAGGAAGCAAAGGTCGGGTATAACTATGAAGACAAAGAGGTTATTGTAGCAAACCGGAACTACCCATATTCCTATGTGTTCAATATGCAATCAGGTAGCTGGTACAAGATTTCCGCTTCAATCAACCGCTTTCTAAACTCTTATCCCGAATGTTTGGCCGTATTCAACGACCACGGGGTTTACAATATGCACAATGGGCATAGGACAGTCAACAAAATACTGTTACTGACTCGTCCTATCAAGTTTGGTACGCTTACCCATAAACGCATCGTGCAATCAGCTATTCGTGGCATAATACGTCCATCCGAATCATTAGTATATTTTCGCGGAGAAACGGTTAAATTCAGGGATCAAGAGATTTTGGCTTTCAGCAAATGTGGCTTCTATATCTTGGGTAGCAACGATGCCGAACACTTTATTCTGCTGTCTGGGCGTGAAAAGATTGAAGACGTACGCGATCTTATTACCAAGATGAACAAAACGAAAGCGTTCAAATATTTCATGATAGCTTTGGTCGGGGGGATACGCACGGATGTCGCGTTAAACTATATTGAGTTTATGGTGGATGAAACCTACACGAATCGCTTGAGATGAGCCGGTATTGCGTATAATGTGGACAACCGCTAAGTTTTAGAGTTAGCGGTTGTCTCTTTTAAAAGTTGAGAGGAAGAACAGGCCGTCTGACGGGTTTTCTTCTTTGGTTTATCCTATGATTGATATCAGACCTGATAATTTCTAATTCACTTGCATCTGCCATGTCCGGAGCCACCCTTTTATACCATTTGTATAGAGTATAGGCCGACATATAATCTTTGATGCCGTTTGTGATAGCCCGGTTCTGATTTGTATCGTACGAATCAGGCATTTGGCATGTGAAGATAAACTTTTCTTTTTGATCTGCAGGCTGTGATGGCGAAAGATGGCCGGACAGCAAATCGGTAATCGCTGATGCTGCCGTATTGATATACTCATTAAGAATATCATCGTCATCGTCGCTTGCCTGTGTTTTTGTTGCATGGTTGATACGGGAGAGTTCGCCGTCCTTGTTTGCTTCACCTGTTACAAAAGCTTCTGTTTTGACCTGTAGGAGCACATCTTTTTTTGCTATTTCAAATTGAACAGTCATATTCTTTGAGGTCTTGTCCTTCTCGAAAGAAGTAGGTTTATATTTAGGATATTGTTTTTTGCATATTCGCTGTATTTTTCCGCATCGTTTTCTTCCCTTGCGATATGGAACCAGTTGCAGCATGATTGATTGATGATATACGTTTCCATTTCCGATTGTAACGCTTCGGATGCGGTCCTGTCAAAATTAGAAGGTGTCTCGATGGTTATTCCGTCGTCATTTAAGGCTGGATGATACGCTGAAACGAAAGCGGTCATGGATATGATCGAACATCTAATGAGGTCGTCGATGATATTTTTTTCGTCTTCCGTCACTACAATGCGATCCAGTCCGTTTTCAACGTTTTTACCTATAAAGCCGGTTATTTTGGAGATACTCTCGAATATCAAGGCTCTGTTGATGTTGATTACTGTTGTCATACTGTATCTTATTTTGATGCGTTCTTTAAATCTTCGATACTCTTTGATATTGCACTTGCAGTCGACTCCATTCCTTCTTCGCTAAAGGGCTCGGCTGCTATTGGAGGCAATACATACTTTAGCACATTGATATATGTGCTGAATTTAGCAGGGGACTCCTTCGGTAGTTCTTCCCAATACTTGACAAAGTCACTGAAATGGTCAATGATAAAATCCGACATCTTTATGCGGATTTCCAACTTAATCTTGTTTGGTGTTCCTTTTACTCTTCCCCCGACTTTCGGTGCTCCTTTCGGTCTTGCCATATAATAGTTTGTAAATAGTTTTTATTGCAAATATAACAATGTATAAAACAATAATATATGCTTATTTAATTAAAGTATCAATTTAACATGTGCGTAGTGGCCCTGTAATCTTACATTTGTGGAAAAAAGTATTGATATGTTGGGATTAATAGGAGGCGGCTTAGGGCTTGCAAATTCAATGTTTGGAGGTATCAAGGCGGCTAAAGAAAGAAAGCGTCAGGATCGGATCATCCGCGAAGCTAAACAACGAAATGAAGATTTCTTCAATAGCGAATATTACCAGAATTATATGGATCGATCGGATGTACAGGCGGCCATGAAGCGGGTAAGGGATACGATGAGAAAAAGCAACCAAACTGCTGCAGCTTCGGCGGCTGTAACAGGCGCAACTCCGGAAGCTGTCGTTGCACAAAAGCAGGCGAATAATGAAATTATCGCTGATGCCGCGTCCGGCATTCAGGCAAATGCCGATGCGTATAAGAACAATGTAAAATCCCTGTACCTAAATCAGCAGAATGCACTTGATCAGGCTCGTCTTGGCCAATCAGCCATGTCGGAAAGAGGTTATGCCGGTATGGCTGGTGGTGCTTTGCAGACTGCTGGTAGCCTGCTTGGAAACTCCAAGTTAGCGGGTAAGATGGTAGATAGACTAGGAAGTGTGTGGAATAAATAAGGATTGATATGGGATTATTATTCGAAAAGCTAAAAGCAAGGCAAAAGCCGGACGGCACGTTTACTCCGGCTCCTGCGGAAGATACGCCTATGTTGTCCGGTTCTTTGTTAAATGTTCCTCGACCGGAATATTCAGATAAAGTAGAGGTGGAACTGGTATCACAAACAACCATTAAGCCTCAAACTATATATGATATCGTAAGTCAGTACGGCAGGCCGCGCTCGTATGAAAAAGAGGTCGCAGAAGCGGAACGGCAGAAAAAACTTGGGATGTTATCGGATATATTGGGGTTAGGTGTCAATCTTGCGACTGGTGTAGCCGGTCGTAGGATATTTGACCAGCCTCAATCGAACACAAGCATAGCTGACGCAAGATTGCAAAGGCTGAAAGACCTTCAGCGGGCAGATAGCGTCCGATTCGATAATGCTCTTCTTAATGCCCGCTTACAGGATTATCAAAATGAAAGGGCCGCTGCTGCTGCAAAAGCTACTGCTGATTGGAATAAGTATAAGTTTGATATTGACACTCGACTTAAACTTGCAGAGAATACCCGTCGAGCAGCAAAGGATAAAGCAGATGCAGAAATGCAGGCGGAGAGGGATAGAAAAACGGCTGAATACAGAAGGCAGAATCTTGATCTCCAGCGACAAAAAATTGCTGCAAGTCTGGACAAAGAAAAAGGAAAAGATAAGTTCGACTATTTGATTGGCCATAATGGGCGAAAAACAGTGATACCTAAAGACGAAGCAACCGCGGTAGCTGGGTATTTATACAATAGGATGCAGGAAATAATAGCTTCTAATCCTAACGACGGGCGTACAGTTGACGATATAAAAATGCAAATGGGTCATGGATAACAAGAGTCAACGTTTATGATGTATATGATTTTGATGTGGAAAAATTTGAAAATATTAATAGTTTTAAAACTGCTGTTGGAGGTGCAGCTGGAACAGCTGCAGCTTTAGAACAAATTCCGCTAATAGGTTCAATAAAATCATATGAAATACATGTTGAATTTTTGACGGAAAGGTGATTTTGTTGATATGAAAATAATAACAAAAATTTTTGCGATGGTATTGAGTATAGGTGTTTTAATATTAATTGGAATTGTTACGCAGTCTTTTTTTTCAGGAACCGATTATAGCACATATGGTGCAGTGACTTATTTTGATGATTCTGGACAATATCAGCTTATTAATTCTGTGGCGGAAGACTATGTAATCTACAATGCTAAAGAAGAAAAGTTTATAAGTGGTTTTGTATTATATTATATACAAAAAGAAGAAAAAATATATATGATTACAAATCCGAATAAGAAAGAAATCGCATATGCAATATTAGATATAAAAAACAACACATTTATTGAACATAAAGATATTAAGAGTTTTGATTATAGTGCACAAAAAATATTAACTGATACTGATGCGATGGTGAATCTTACAAAGAAACATAGTCAAGAACTAAAGAATATACTTAAATTCTTGCCTCAAAAATGGAGAAAATGGTAAAGTTATCATACTAAGATGACAAGGGGATGGTTCTCTTGACACGGTTGTATCCTGCTCCATTCCTCAACGGAACACTGAAAAAGTCCTCGTATGGCAGTCAGACAACAGATTATACTTATAACCTTGCAAATATGCTTACAGAAGTAAACAACGCAAACGACAGCACACAGATTTCCAAATACACTTATACATACTATGTAGATGGAAATCAAAAGAGTAAGACAGAAAGCGTTGCAGGTACTAACAAGGGTACAACAAACTACACTTATGATGGATTAAACAGACTTGTCAGCGAGCAAGCACCCGATAAGACCTACAGCTATCAGTATGACAGCTACGGAAACAGAAGCCAGTTAAGCGTTACGGGCGATGAAACATACACCACAAGCTACACATACGATAAGAATAACCGTATGCGCAATCAGACCAAGACAGCAGGAACGGCAAAAGAAATAACAGACTTCTGGTATGACCCCAACGGTAATCAGATTTCAAGCATGACGGTATCAACAGGCGGTACAGGCACGGCAGGAGTAGGCATTGCACTTGTTGGGGCTGATAATACCAACAGTTACAGCGAGTACAACAGTTGGAATCAGCTTACAAGGACTATGCAGAACGGCAAAACCTCAAGCTATACCTACAATGGTGACGGACTGCGAATGAGCAAGACCATAAACGGTGTTAAGACGAGCCATATCTGGGACGGAACAAACATTGCAGCTGATGTATCCGGCTCAACGGTGACAAAGTACATAAGAGGTTTACAGCTTATCTCCTCAAAGAAGGGCAGCAACGAGAACTTCTACACCTATAACGGACATGGTGATGTTGTTCAGCTTACAAACAGCAACGGAGACATAACGAAGCAATATAGCTATGACGCGTTCGGCGTAGAGATAGACAAGGCAGACAACGATACTAATCCATTCAGATATTGCGGTGAGTATTATGATACCGAAATCGACAGTGTGTACCTAAGAGCAAGATATTACAGACCAACAATAGGACGCTTTATCACCGAAGATCCAATAATGGATGGATTGAATTGGTATACGTATTGTTCATATGAACCCGTTAATAGAATTGATATTAGTGGATTAGGATGGGGGTATTCCTCTTCATATTTCCCAAAACCAGAAATTAGAGGATTAGTTCTTGGACAGTCGAGCAATACGGTAGTTAGAGATTTACTTTTTTATGATTCAAAAATTTCTGATGTTGGATGCGAAATTATAGCAATCCATAATGCACTGTTTTTGCAAAATGATTATGGCGAAAATTTTATAGATATAATGAACTCTTGCAAAAAAATCTCCTATTTTGAGAATACTGGATGGGCAGGATGTCAACCAAAGAATATAGACCAAGTATTAGATGAATATTCAGCGTCATACTATAAAACAACTAGTTATGATGATATGTGTGATAATTTATATCTTGATTCGGTAAACATTCTTTCTTTTCATCTAACAGGGGGTGTTATAGATTCATTTAAAATACATACAATTTGTTTCTATATAGGAGAAAATGAAAAAGTCACTGCATACAATGTTTATAATGATCAAAATAACTATCGTTTTTATGATTCTGTCTGGGATTTTTTTGAGAAGGTCATGCCTGACGAGAAAAAATTCATAGTTTTTTATGGGGATATATATTATGAATAAATTAAAAAAATTATATACAATAGTTGCTATTATAAGTGGTATCGTTATATGTGTCATATTTTTATACAGTATTAAATCAAATGCACTTCATTATAAGGTGAATTGTTTTAATGATACAACAAAAGTAAATGCTATGAGTGTGTATTATAACAATAATTATTATTATGTAGATAAAAATAAAAAAATATATAAACTTTCTTCGGACAATGAGAATAAATGTTTAATATCTGAAAATTATATTTCAGGAATTAGTGTTTTAGGCAATTATATATATTATATATCAACTGAAAAATTATTTAGATATAATATTGAAACAGAGTTTGTTGAACTTTTGGATAATGAATGCGGATATATGTATATATCTTCGGATAATAAATATATTTATGCTTTGCGCTATATAAACGCAAATTATACTAATTATCGTTTATTGAAGATAAATGACAATGAAAAATACGAATTTGCCACAGAAGACAGCGATGTAGATAAAGATATTACAATATTCCAAGATAGCAATTACACATATTTATATAATAATATTCCCTATAAATCTTTTTGTGGGATTTCAGATAAAAATAACCGTATTATTTTTAGAAGCAACAATCAGGAGCATAAAAATCTGATTTATGTTAATGATAATATTTTTATTATTTCAGATGAAGACTATAAGAATTTATTATCATACAATAAAGATGGGACTTTTAGGAATACAATAAGTATTCCTAAAAATTATTCGTACATTCCTCAAAATATTTATAGTGATGAAAAATCGATTTATATGTTAATGCAGTCTCAGAAAGGAAATCTTGCCATAGGTTATTATAATCTTCCGCAAAGTAGGCATAGGATGGATGCAATAGTAAAATATGATGTAGAAAATGGAGTATTTGATTTCATTTATAAAACTCGAAATAAACATGAGCGTATTATTGGATATAAAGATGATTTTATAATATGCCTGAGTTATAATAATTTATATCGTATTAATGTAAACACGCACAAAGAGGAAAGGTTCGCTAAAATCAATGTATCCGATGCGATATTTGAAATTTGTGGAAACAAGATCCTTGTATGGAATGATAATAAATACTATGGGGCTTATGATATAAATTAAAAAAAGTTCATTACAGCTATACATACTATGTAGACGGAAATCAAAAGAGTAAGACAGAAAGCGTTGCAGGTACTAACAAGGGTACAACAA
>OGXT01001838.1_pt1 | contig 18786 bp, 15 predicted proteins | sample 1576361 | NCBI WGS metagenome assembly OGXT01 (sample SAMEA3541514, study PRJEB24748) | human gut metagenome | biome: human gut; feature: human-associated habitat; material: faeces | place: China | collected 2012 | reverse complement strand
GTTCGAGATGTGCGCCCGCTTGGGCGCGAGGCCGGCGACTGCGAACGAGGAAGCGCATGGATCTGGGACTGGGTCTTTTCTACTACACGCTCATCGTGCTTTTGGCCGTCATCCTAACGGCGGCGACGTGCCTCGCGGCGTACCTGGTGACGCGCAACAAGACCTACCGCTACGCGTTCGCCGGGTTCCTGTTCTACTTCTTCGATGTGGCGCTCGTGTTCCAGGACGATTTCCTCATGCAGCGAGCCTCCGACGCGTCCGTCTCGCCCTTCTTCATCGGCAGCCCTGCCGCTTCTGTCCTCGTCGGCGGCGGCGCGCTCATATCGTTCTGGCTCGTGCTGTGCGAGTACCTGGAGGAGGATAGGCCGGCGGTACGCTGGATCCCGGGTGCGGCGTTCGTGCTGGCAAGCTTCGCCGTGCTTCTGCTCGCACCTGAGGGCAACGGCCAGATGTTCCTGTTCTACAGCATGCGCGAGACCATGCTGTACGCGATGCTCGTCTACCTCGCCGCCCGCTACATCGGCACGCGCGACGACGTGTTACGGCTTCGCATGCGGCGCCATCGTGCTCTGTACGGCGCGCTATGGGCGCTCGGCATACCCACAGGGTCGATCGTGCCGATTTTTTTCACGGTCGGGAAATCGGCACTATCGGCACGTTTAAGGGAAATCCACCGTTTGCCGTTGCTGCGGTACGTCTCTGCTAAAATCCCGTTTTCTCTTAGAGCCGCAACGCTTTCCAGTGCCAGCCGGGTCACTTTTTTCGGCGTGATTCCAAGCTTGCCGTCAGGGTCGATCTTTGCAGACAGTGCCGATGGCGTGCCGGTGTATTCCGGATCGGCACTGAGCAGCGCAGAGAAAAGATGCACGAGCTGAAGCGCGGAAATCTTAGAAGCGCTGCTGCAAGTTTTGCTGTCCTCAAGCAGTTTCCAGACGTGGTCGTCCTCACCAAATTCGAGTTTCAAAGTCCGGTCAGGGATATCACGACCGGTGCAATGCAGCGAGGCAATGTTGGCAAGGCGAGAGTTTTTTTGCAGGACGAAGGTTGAATCTGCCGCGCCGCTGAGACCCGTTGACCCGGAGATCATATTCATCGGATCGTCATCGTGCAGCTTCCGCAGATGGTGAATTAACAAAATTGCGATGTGCCGCCTGTCTGCAAGCTGTTTCAAAATCCCGATGTCCTGATAGTCATTTGCGTACAGATTGCTGTCGCCGCCTGCGCTGCGGACGCGCTGCAAGGTGTCGATCACAACAAGCTTTGTCGCAGGATGCTCGGACAGAAACTGCTCAATCTGCTGCTCTAAGCCGTGCTTGAGGGTGTCGGCCAGGATCGCAAAATGCAGCGTTGGCGGCGCGTCCTCGGTCAGGTCAAAGGGCCGCGACTGGATACGCCGGTACGAATCTTCCAGGCTGAGATACAGAACTTCACCCTGCGTCACGGCAAAATTCCAGAGCGGCTGCCCCTGCGAAACGCACAAGCAGAGCCACAGTGCCAGCCACGATTTTCCGATCTTCGGCGCGCCCGCGAGGATGTGCAGGCCCTCTGGAATAAGCTCATCTACCAGAAAGTGCGTCGGTTCATATGTCCTGTTTTGCAGATCTTCCGCTGTGATGGTTTCCAGTTTGGTCATTTTTTCACTTCATTTCGATTTTATTTGTTATAGATACATTATCTACAAATCTACAATCGAATGATAGCACAACCATTGACATTCCACAATAGGTAATGTATCATTTAAACGCATACACTACACAAGCGTAAATACATTCTCTACAAAGGAGGCGCACGCACATGGGCGTTTTGGGAAAAGATTTATTGGATTTTCATCGGCCTCGCACCAATACGAAGGTGGAGTTCGGCGCGTCCGGCTATTGGGTAGAATCCAATCCGGCGATGCAGCCCTACGGCGCTGTGCTGACAGAAATTCTGAATCTTGACGCTGCGCCGTTTCAGGAATTATTGGATCAATATCGGAACGCCGTCGCAGAAGCTAATTCGGAGCAGGCAGCGCGGGCGTTTCAGGCTGTGGCAAATGGTTTTGCGTCTTTGCCGCTTTATCGCCTGTATTGGAATGACGTTCAGCTGTTTGCAAGCATGGAGGTGAGTGAATTATTCGTGGGAGAAGCGCAGGAAGCGTTCCGCGAATATGCGATGCAGGACGATACGCTGCCGAGGTTCATGCAGGAGCAGCTGGACGCCATCCGATTGATTCAGGAGCGCTATGGGTGGTTTCTGGACGGCATCTTTGCGGGCAAGCCGTTTGAAAAGAAAAAGGGCCAGAGAAAAACTTCTCTGGCACAACAGATCGAGAAAAAAGGCTTGGAGCCGTTCGTCAGCGGCGTCAGCCTTGGCGCAAGCTCTGAGGTGGACGCGCCGAAGGTAAACGCGCAATTCTGCATCCGTGGCACTGGGCGCGAGGCGGAGGTGGTCGAAAAAATGTACTTTGACCGGCTGCTGGATTTTGTCTATGTAGAATTCATGAAAGGCTTGCAGCGCGGGTTTGTTCCGAAGCGCTGCGCCAACTGCGGGCGCTGGTTTTTGCAGGCGCCGGGCGCGACCTTTGCCTATTGCGCCGGTCCTGCGCCGGAAGACCCAGGTAAAACCTGCCGGGAGATCGGCGCGGCCAGCAGCTTTAAGGACAAAGTTGCGAACAATGAAGTCTGGCAGGTGCAGCAGCGGGCATACAAGAAATACTACGCGCGCACGATGCGGAAGGACATGACCAAGGCCGAGTTTGAAGCATGGACGCGCGACGCAGAATGCAAGCGGGACGCCTCGCTGGAACCGTATGCGCGTGCAGAAAGTGAGGAAGAACGGCAGCGCATCGCAGATGCGCTGGCGGAGGAACTGAATCAACTATAATGGATTTAGAGTGACGTCCGTGTCGGCGCTGCCTTAGTGGAACCAAATTCCGTGTGCCTCCAGACATTTTTTCAGCTCGGGATACGCCTTTCTGCTTAATGGGATGCAATCCTGACAACCATGGAGTTGTAAAAAGAATACGTTTCCTCCATTTTCAACGCGGATACCCTCAATATAGTTCAGATTAACCAGGAAAGACTGATGGCATCGAAAGAACTTGTCTTTGCTAAAAATCTGCTCCAGATTTTTCAGTGTATCATTCAGCGTTATGGACACTCCGTTGTTTTGATGAATGCACGCCTTCCGGTTGATCCGCTCAATATATAGGATCTCTTCTTCTGCAAGAAAGACATACCCTTGGCTGACCATTATCCCTATTTTTCTACTGGACGGCTCTGCTTCCTTTCCATGAGCCGCATGGGATGCCGCAATTCTTTCCAATGACTGTTCCAAGCGAAAAGACGAAAGCGGCTTTGTCAGAAAATCCAATGGAGAATAATCGTAGCCTTTTAGCGCCCACTCAGCATGCCCCGTTAAAAATATATATGGGATCTGCGGATACGCTTTCTGCAAATAAGCAGCAACTTCGAAGCCTGATACACGCCCCATTTCCACATCGACTAGCACGGCATCCGGCGGGTCAGCTCGGAGGGAGGCGCTGAGGTCATCCATATTGTTTGCGATTTCTGCTTTATCCACCAATGGAGATTGTTCCAACATGCTTTTGGTAGCTGCCAAAGACGCAGCATCATCGTCAATTACTAAAATTTTCATGTCCGTCCTCGCTCTGATTGATCCTGTCGGGAATCTGTACCACTATGCTGATTTTTTGCCCATCGAGCTCGATAAAAAAAGCTCCACCATACTTTTTTGCAATACGTTCGATATTCTTCAGTCCAATCCCCTCGTGGCTCGGCTTTGTGCTGATATTCATTTCAGCGGCATGAGTCAAGCTGTCCGGATCCCTAAGAAACGGATTTGTTACTTTGATGACAGACCGGCCAGCCCGTTTCATGACAAGAAGCTCCATCCATCGGTTTGGAGCTTTGTACTGTGTTACTTCTTCCATTGCATTTTGCAGCATATTGCCCAGAACGCGGTTCAGCTCAAATGCAGAGCATGCAATCTGCTTCATATCGTGCTTGATGGAGCAGATAATGGAAATTCCCTGCTGTTCAGCGCGGGCAATATAGTCACTGATAAGCGCACTGACCGCAGGATCATCCAGTGGAATTACCTCGTTGCTTCGGCGAACTTCCTCTGACAGCTTTTCTGTATACTCACGACAAGCATCAATCTGATTAGAAGAAAGCAACCCGCAGATCGTGTGGACATGAATCAAGAAATCATGTCTTTGAGACCGGATGGCGTGAAAAAAGCGCTGGGAAGCTTCCTGAGCATCTTCCAGATAGGAAACTTCGCTGATCAGCAAAGAATAGGAAAACGCGACATACATTCCAATGGCAAAGAACGCAAACACGCTCAGCCAAAGGCCTGCCATTGCGATACCGGACGTCAGATATGCCATTGCAATCAGGATAGCAGTCTGAAAAAGCTGCGCCAGAACAATCCATATCTGCCGGGCACGAAAATCCTTCTCTGACGCTGAATCCCACAAAAGCTGCCACCTTTCACGGTTTACAAGGCGAAGCCTACCAGATAGTGCCGCATATACGCCGCCCACCATCAGTGTTATCTGTATAATTTGAGCAAGAATTGCGTCAAAGTATTGGCAGAGCAACCACAGCTGTTGGAACGCAAGGGCTGTCTCTGCACACAGGAGAGCAGCAGAAAAGGTCAGGAGTCTCTCATGCTTCTCGCTGTACATCCATGCTGTTGCCAAACAGACAAGTGTCCCAAGCAATAGCCATCCGTACAGATTTAGGGGTAAGGTTAAAAACAAATTGGCCAAAAACAGAAGCGACAGTGGCGGGATGCTGCACAGCAAAACCATCTTTCGAGGAAAGCCCATCGCTGCATAGCTGGCGATTACTGCACCGCAGAGCGTTACAAAGATGTCAAAGCTGCGCATATCTACTTTGCCCCCTCATCTTTACTTTTTTAAATAATACCACATTTTTATAGTCAGTTCAATCTTCCGTCAAATAAAGATGCCAGGATACAGCTCAATGGTTCGAGTCGTATCCTGGCATAGTTGTTATGAAAGGCTGTCAATACATGCCTGTGCTGCCTTTGCCAATTGATCCGGACAGGAAGTACCTATGCCGTTACAATTGATTCCTGCACAGCGAGCAATAACTTCCTCCGCCGATAGACCTTCGGCCAACTTGCATAGCGACAAATTACTTCCTATACAGCCACCTCTAATTTTTACATGAAAGATTTTACCATCAATATAGTCGAAGCTGATCGTCTCCGAGCATACCTGCGGCGCGTTTTTATATTCGTAATGCTTTTCCATCAGATGCTGGCCTCCTTCTGCTGATAGGCAGCAATTTTCCCGAGGCACTCATCCAGCGCCAGCGCCAACTGTTTTGGGCAGGAATTTCCGTCATGGCAGCCGACCTTCTTGCAGATCCCAATAATCTCCTCCGGAGTTCTTCCCTCTACCATATGGGAAAGCCCCTGGTGTCCGCCATCGCAGCCTCCGCGGATTTCAGCATTCCGAACGACTCCATCAATCAGATCAAAACGGATCTGGTAGGCACATACACCATCTGGGTGGTACTCATAGCCGCATATATCCATCATCGCTTGTTCCTCCTAATTATTGACACGCCGCGCTGCAGCATTCTGCAAAATAAGCGCTGTTTTTTATGACTTGATCACAATTGCCTTCCGCCTGAACGCTTCCTTCGTCAAGAACCACAATGTGGTCTGCGCTGCGCACCATGTCCATATCGTGGGAGATGAGTACACAAGTCCTTCCCGCCATCAGTTTTCGCAGAGCACCCATAACCGCTGCCTTGTTCTCCGCATCCAACGCACTGGTAACTTCGTCCAGAATCAGATACTCCGGGCTGCGCAGAATAATACGGGCGATTGCAATGCGCTGCCGCTCACCACCGGACAGTTTTTCTCCCAACTCACCCAGGTCGGCATCCATGCCCTTGGGCAGTGCGGCTACGAAGTCTTCCAAGTTGGCAATTTTCAGCGCCTGCTGCAGTTCGGTCTCCTCCACCGGCCGGTGGAGAGCATAGGTTAGGTTTTCCCTCAGTGTACCGGAGATGAGGGTGGTGTCCTGAGAAACATAGCCAATAGAGCGGCGCCATTCATTCAGATGGATATCCTCCACGAGGCAATCGCCAAAACGGAGACAGCCGGTCTCTGGCAAATAGAAGCGTTCCATCAGGCTGACCGCTGTAGATTTACCGGAACCATTGGGGCCTACAATTGCCGTGACCCTGTTCGCCGGAATTGTGAAACTGGCGCTGCATAGCCCCCGCTTTTCTCCGTAGCGGAATGTAACATTTTCAAAGGTAATATCTGCATCCTCCATTGCAAAAGCCTTTTTCCGCTGGCAGCGCTCCGGCTCGGCAGCGACAATCTCGCTGATTCGGTCAGCGCAGCCCTGACTTTCTTTCACAGTGAGGTAAGCGTTCATAATTGTTATCAGATATACCGGCAATGTGAGAGAGTAGCGATAAGCGGTCAGCATTCCGGCCTGATCCAGTGTCCCGCTGCGAACCATCACGGCTCCGGTAAGAAGTACCAATGCCTGGAAGATGTACATGCAACTCTGGGAGATGAATGTAGTAATATATTCCACGTTGATCTGATGAATCTCCGCGTGGTATTGCCCATCAATCTCTTTCACAGCCCGGATGACTTCCGTCTCCTCCGCTGCGGATGATTTGATGAGCGGGATGTTGGACAGGCGCTCCGTGATATAATCCGTAAAGGCAGCGTATGTCTCCTGAAACCGCAGAGAAGCCCTAAACTTGAAACGTCCGCAGACAACGCTTGAAAGGATGATCCAGAGCAAGAGGACCCCCAGCATTTTCAGCATGAACCCGGCCATAAACGCGCTGTCTTTTCGCACATTGGAGAGCGTCACATAGATGGTATACACGCTGGTCAGGACTCCGACCATCTGCAAAAACTGCATGCTGAGTTTTGTGGAGTCGCTGGTGACACGACTTGGAAGCGTTGCAGCATTCTGCTTGTCCAAAGCAGCCATGGGGAGATGAACCATGCTCTGCCACGTGACTAGCTGGAATTGCCGGTCTGTACGATAGGTGAACCAGTACTGAAAGAGATTTTGCACCAACCATATGGCAATCATGACCGCCACCAGCAGCACATATTGACCGATTTGAGCGGTATCGAGTATTTCTCCGGTGTATATCTTTGATGCGAATGGCACCAGATCCGTAGATATACGGGAGTAAACCAGCTGAACCAAAAAATAACCCAGAAGTACCAGCAGAGGGATATTTGCCCGATGAATAAGCTGAAAGTATGCCTTCCAGTCTGCTTTTCTCGTTTTCATGCCGTTACCTCCTTATACGCCAGCAGCCAGTTGCAGTTGCCGGTACACATCATTTGTTCTCATCAAATCCTCATGGGTACCCATGGGACTCACTGTACCGCCGTCCAAAACCAGAATATTATCCGCATCCGCTACTGCTTTCATGTCATGGGAAACCATGAGAACGGTCTTCTCCGCTGCGATGGATCGAATGGCCTTGTTGATTGCTCGGGCAGATTCTACATCCAGATTCGCGGTAATCTCATCCAGAAGCAGCAGGTTTGTTCCTTTCAGCAAAGCGTGCGCAATCATCAGCCGTCGGCTCTGTCCGCCGGAGAGGTTAGCGCCGTTGACGCCGACCTGTTCCTCCAGTCCCTTTGGAAAAGCTGCGATAAACTGATCTGCACAAGCCGTTTTCAGTGCGTTTTGAAGCTCGGATTCGCTCACGGCACGTGTAATCCCATAGAGCAAATTCTCCCGAATGGTTCCTGAGAAAAGCTGCATTTCCTGAGAGACATAACTGATTGAACGCCGCCATTGCTGCTTGTCAAGCGCCGAGATGTTCTGACTGCCGATGCGGATCTCACCGCTCTGTACCGGGTAATAGGCAGAGATCAGCTTGAGAATGGTGGACTTTCCGGCGCCGCTCCGGCCTACAATGGCAGTCAGCTGACGCTCCGGAATCCGGAAACTGACATGATCGAGTACTTGCTTGTCATCGTAGCAGAAACATACCTGATCGAAGCATATCTGACCGTTCTCCTGCGGCGCTTTCCCTGAGAGGGCTTCCTCCGGCTCGGAGAAAATGTGGGATATCCGCCGCACGCAGCCCTGACAGCCCTTAAATTCCTTCCACTTGTTCATGAGTTTCACAAGGTAACCGCACAGCTGTTCTTCAAACAGATAGAACGCAATGAATATGTCCGCACCGATGGCTTCCTGACGAACCAGCACAAAGCCGACAAGAATAACGATGACCTGCCGAAAATACTGATTAAACATGTCCAGAGTAGAAATACCGCTAGTAGCCACGCCGAATTTCAATTTGGTCCGATAGAATTCTTCAATGTCCTGACCGCCGTTTGCTTCCTCCTCCTGCTCGTTGACAGACGCCTTGATGAGTCGGAGACGGAGGACGCGTTCCATGATGCCCTTTGTCAGTTCTGCCAGTTTGCCTTGAACGCTGAAGTTGACCTTAAAGTTCAGCTTGCCGCAAAGGACAAAGATGGTAATGGAGACGGGAATGATAAGAAGCATGGTGGTGCCCAGTTTCCAGTGGTAGGTGAAGAGAAGCGCACAGACGCCCGCTATGCCGTAGACACTGGAAATGACATCGGCGACCACCGTGGAAACAAACGCGCTCATTTTTGTGGTGTCATCAGTTGTACGGCTAATGAGCGATTTTGGCGTATTTTTCTCATAAAATGCCACCGGCATCCGGAACAGCCGGGACACCAGACTCTTGCGGATATTCCGAGTAATCCGGGCGGCACAGAGGCGGTTAATCCAGTCCACTACCATGGAGATGACATACCGGAGAATGCCTGTTCCAATGAGCAAAAGTATGATGTGCGTGCTGAAATCGCCGGCATAGAACTGCTGCATATAGGACGGAATGAGCAGGGCAATCTTGGATCGTGCCAGAGCAATTACCGTTGCCAGAACAATCAGCAAATATGGCAGTCTTGCTTGCCGCAGGAATTGGAGCATATCCCGCCACAGTTCTCTGGCGGAGATGCTGTCTTGCGCTTTGACTTTCATCGTCTCTCTCCTTTTCATTTGCTTATCTGCTTGTTGACTCACGCTTCATAAACCACCCGAAACTGATCGCCAAAGGCGCTTTTGATGAGGTAAACGGCCATCTCCATGGCCTGCGGCCCCCAGTTTTCACAGGCAAGTTCTTGTTTATTTCTGCGGGCCAGTTCCGCAACAATCTCATAATACTGGGCTAACTGGGTAGCTTTTTCCCGATAAGCCCGTTTTTTCTCCTCTCGAATCTCCGGGGTTGACCCAAGAACCTCATCTAGCGTGCAGCCCTTGCGTTCTGCCTTATATCGCCTCGCTTCTATCTGCTGCCGGTAAAGCTCCTCAATTCGGTCCTCCAACGGTGGAAAAGAGGAGCGCGCTCGCAGCATTTCCAGTGTGCGGACAGTGAGCATTTTTTTCCGCACGGCCAGTTCTGTTTCCCGGTGCTGCTCCTCCAGACGTTTCAGATAGTCCTCACGGGTGTCAACCCCATCCAAAAACTGCCTCCTGACAAAAGCATCCGTAATTTCAGCCTGAACCTTGCGCTTGATGGAGTGCAATTCTACGGTAATGGCCACACCGTCCACTGAAATGCAGTTGCGCCCCAACATTAGGCCCACCAAAGCCGCTTCAAAGGCTGCGTTCCAGAGGCCCTTTCCCACACAGATGCGTGCCTGCTCTGCCTGATACCGTTTCTGTTTGCTGTGCAGCGTAACAACCAGGTAGTCACCCTTCTCCACAGGCCCCAATACAGGTTTCACCTCAAAAGCAGTCTGTTCCAGCTGTCTCTGGCTGATTCGAACTGTCAGATAGTCTTGCATCTCCGTGTCATCAGCCAGCTGATCCAAGCTGCAGATTCGCAGCAAATTGTCCATAATACTCCGCGCTCCTCTCTGTTTTTTATGGATTTAGTATAGCAGATGAGATTCTTATCTAGCAATACGCTCCGTTTCACAGGCCGGAATTCTTGCTTATTCGGCCTGTTTTCCTGCTCAATATGCTCTGCCTGCTGTCAAATCCGGAGACATGCGCGCAAAAAAGCTCATATTGTGCATCTTGCGCGCCGCATGAAAACCATAAGATACACATCAGCCCGCCCGGAATGATGCCGGGCGGGCTGAGCCATGGATGCTTGTCAGTTGCTGATGGGCTGTCATTCGTCTCGCTGACAAGGCGGAAAATAATCCTTTCTTTCCAAGGTAAATCCCTGCCCTCGGACTTCTTTGATTTGTGTGACAGTAATAAATGCATCAGGATCAATGGACTGAATCAGTTCCTTAGCGGCAAACAGCTTGCGCGGCGGAATGACGCACAGCACGCCCTTCTGCTGGGTGCCTGTGCATCCAGTCTCGATCAGCATCATGGTCACCCCGGCATGAAGCTTCAACAGGAGCTTTTGCCGAATCTCTTCAAGATGGTCAGATATCACGAACAGCTGCACTTGCGATTGCCCCATCAGCATGATCTTATCCAGTGCGATGGTTTCCGTTACCAGCAGAACAACACCGTAGAGGACCTGCTCAGGATCGGAGAATATGGCCTGTCCTCCCAGAATCATGATATCCACCAGATAGACGAAAGCAGAGACTGGGAGATGGAACCATTTGTGAAGAACAAGGTTCAAAACATCTGTGCCTCCCGTGGAACCGCCAACACGCATTACCATTCCAACAGCAATCCCGATCAGTCCTCCCGCCAACAGTGAGGCCAACAGCAGATCGTCCGTCAGGGCTGTAATGCCCGGGATCCTCTGCGCAAGTCCGAGCAGCGCAGGATACAGCAGCGAACTGCCAACTGTAGTGATCAGAAATTTCTTTCCCAATACAACATAGCCCAGCAGCATTGCCAAAAGATTCAGGCTCAGAACCACCACGGCTATATCCGACCTCAGAACACGGTTGATTAAGATGCTGAGACCCGTTGCCCCACCCATGATCAGGCCGTGTGGCATAACAAACGCAGCAATCGCAAAAGCAATGATTGCGTTTCCAAAGAAAATGCAGATGCAGGTCCAAACTGCACTTTTGCAGCGCTTTTTGACGACTTTCAATCAACATTCCTCCGCTCTCATCCTCGCAGGATGCGCATGGGTCAGCATCTCTGCGGCTGACTGGAAACCATCATGTCGATGATCTCTCTGTCCGTCTCGGCCATGCCAAAGCGAGCCAGCCGTCCCACATTGCGGATGGTATTCTCCACACCCTTGACTACGATTCCATCGCCGCCATAGAATTGCTCACCCTGCATTTGCATCTGCATGCCTAGCAGCCCAGCCTCCACCGCGGAGGCAATTTTGGCTGCACAGCTAGCCTTTGCTCCATCGCAGACCATGCCGGAGTTGATCGCCACGGCGTTGACAATGGTATGTGAAATCTCATTGGCCTTACCGCCATAGAGATAGGTGATTCCAGCACCTGCGCCGCAGCCTGCGCTGGTAGCGCCGCAGTAGGCGGAGAGACGGCCAATGCCGGTTTTGAGATGGATGGTCACCAGATTGGACACAACCAGCGCCCGGTAAAGTTGAGATTGTGATGCCTTCAGTTCCTTTGCGTAGACGATAACGGGCAGGGAGGCTGTCATTCCCTGGTTGCCGCTTCCGGAGTTGATGACAACGGGCCTCTCACAGCCGCTCATGCGGGCATCAGACCCTGCCGCCGCCATGGCCTTTGCCCGGTTGGCCACATCGTTTCCGTAGGCGTTTAGAAGAACACGTCCAACGTTTGCTCCCCACTTTCTGCTGAGTCCCTCTTCTGCAATGGCAACATTGAAGTCAATCTGCCGATCCAAGACAGCTTTCACGTCTTTAATATCCACACAGTCTGCAAATTCAATGATATTCTCCACATTCAGGAGCGACCGATCCGTTTCCTCTGCACGACCGCCCTCTTCATACTTCAGATCGCGCAGAACTGTACCATCCTTCTCCACCCGGATCACGTTGGTATGACTTCCGGCGATCCGGACGAAGGCAGTGTGTTCCCCAGCATTGGCGCGGATCTGGATATCAAAGATATATCCGTTGTCAGAAGCTGCAATGGAGATGGGCGTCTGCTTCAGATAGTGCGCCATTATCCTGACTTCCTCCTCGTTGACATCTGACAGGACTTCCAATTCCCGGTCGGCATTCCCTGCAATGATCCCCGCCGCCACTGCTGCATCGATGCCGCGCATACCGCCGGTGTGAGGGACAACCACGCTCTTCACATTTTTGATAATATTGGCACTGACGTGAACCTCTGCGGACTGAGGGATTGTTCCCAGTGTCTTTCTGACAAGAGCCGCAGCGTATGCCACCGCAATTGGCTCCGTGCAGCCCATTGCGGGAAGCAATTCCTCTTTCAGAATCTTTACATAAGCGTTATACAAAACCTCATTCATATTTCTTCTCCTTACAGTATACAGATGCTGTCAATTTCTTCCCCGCAGGACTCGATCTGCCGCTTGGATCCGATTACGCAGATGCTGCCATTCTCGCTCACTTCATACATGAGCTGCGCAAAGGCTGCTAGCCTCTCCGGCGTAGTCGACAGGATTTCTCTGCGTTCGGCACACTGATCTGCATACTCAATCCCCGTCAGATACCAACGATCTGACGCTTTGCCTTGTCTGCCGGGCAGCATGAGCGGGTCCATCTCCGCCACGGTGCCCACAATAAATCTGGTCAAATCAGGCTTTGTACCACAAAACTGTTTGATGAAACCTTCAGTCTGCCTGTAGGCATTCAGGGATCGGGCGGCGGTGGGATCCCGATAGGAGTAGAAGCAAGCATTTCCGGAATTGCTCAAAGATAGCCCTGTTCCATAGGCGCCACCCTGGACGCGGATGACATTCCACAGATAGGAAAGGCTGACAATACGACTCAAAACCTGCAGGCTGCCGTTATATGCGCCGCCATATTGGAGTAGATTCCCACCCATGGCTGTAAAAGAAACATCGGCTGGAATCACAATGCCCTCGCGCCGTTTACTCCATGGACGGATGGAGCAGACAGTCTCTTTTTGCCTTGATACCGGCAAGACACAGATAACCGCATTTTCCAGAATAGCCTCGGCATTATCATTGGTACCGGTGATGCTGATGGTCAACCGGTTCTTTGCAAAAATCTCCTTGCTCAGTGCAGCCAACTCCCGAGAAAACTCTGCCGCATACCGCTGAAAGTTCTTTTCCAGTGTCTTCAGCCGCTGAAAGTATGTAAAGCCCCCTGTGCACTCCCGGACAACACCCTGCGCAGAATGTCCCGCAGCAATTCGGGTCATGGCATACCCGGAGCCGGAATCAATGATATTCTGCTCCATCCATACGATGGCTTGGCGCAGAAGTTCATGGATCATACATTGGTCATCAAACTTGCTTCCGGTGATGATCTCAGCAATCAGGTTCGCGGCTGATTCCAAGTTGATATCCATGGCGCTGAAGGATACGCAGAGGAATGTGCGGCAGTTCTCCGGTGCGTTGACGCCTCCATAGGCTTCCACAGAGAAATTTATCCTGCCTATATTCAGACGGCACAGCCTTTGCAGTTGTAAGTTGCCGTGGATTTCCGTGTCCATGTTCCCCAGTAAACGGCAGAGAAACGAGACGTCAGGCAGCATCTCCTGAGAAAAATCACTGACGTCAAAATACAGATTGACATAGCTGATCCTGCCGGTAGAAATGTCATGGCGCAGCAGGCAGCGCCCCGCCAGAGTTCGTTCTTCAAGGGGGATACGTTCCGGCTGTACCGCAATGTCAGAAAGCTGCAGAGCTGGGAGCGCCGCAAGCGCCTCAGGTGTATCTGCTGCGGATTGCCATGCAATGAGCGCTGCCTGACGCTTTTGAAGACCAGAAATATCCTCCACGCCCCAACTTTTCTTGACTGCGCGCAGCCGCTCCGTCTCAGCGTCCCGCTTCTCATTAGCCAAAGTGGCGGAAGGCAGCAGCAGCACCTGGCAGTTGTGGGGATTATCCATAAATATCTGCCCAAGCAGCCGTTCAAACCAGCCTTCCTCTAGCTTCCGGTTCAGAGAGGTGAACAGTTTTCCAGTTTCCAGATTGGCTGCCGGGTTTCCGCCGTAGAGCCAGCTGTCCAGAATATCCATACTGAAACCGAGCCCTTGGGGCATGCTGCCGTAGTCCCGCTCCCGCATCTGGAACTCATAGTTGGCAAGGACGGCAGCAAGCTGCTCGTGATCCAACCCTTCATGACAAAGCCGTTTCAGTTCAGATTGAACTGTGTTTTCTACTGCAGCTATACAGCTTTCATCCATATTTCTGACTTCCAGAATGGCAACGGGCTGTTGGATACCATCCATCAGGCTGATGCGGACATCCTGCGCAAGTTTGGCGGATAGGAGAGCCCTTTTCAGAGGGGACTGATTGCTGCCGCACAACGTATCCGCCAGAGCGCGCAATGCCATCTGTGCTTCTCTATTGCGGAAATCGCCCAGAACATTGCCCCAAATTAGCCGTGCGCGGCCAACTACCGGTTCATCAGGTGGAAGTTCGTAATAAGCCTTTTTCGGAACGCTCTTGATTGGACGCTGCATAGGAATGGAAAGCTGCGTATTTTCTCTATCATAGGCAGAAAGATATTCCGTATCTAGCACGTTTAGCACAAGTTCCAGATCTACGCTGCCATCCAGAATGATATAGGCGTTATCAGGACGATAGAAACGACGATGATGCTCTATAAATTGCTCATAGGTCAGTTCCGGGATATGGATAGGATCTCCACCGGAGACGTAGCGATAGGAAGTGTCCGGGAATAGCAGGCGGGATATTTCCTTTTGCACAATGGCATTAGGCGAGGCGAAAACGCCTTTCATCTCGTTGAGCACCACACCCTTATAAACGATGCTTCCGTCTTTATCCAATTCGTAGTGCCAGCCCTCCTGGAAAAATATCTCCGGGTGGGAATAAATTGCAGGGTGCAGTACTGCATCCATATATACCCGCAGTAAGTTCATAAAATCCTTGTCATTGCGGCTGGAAACAGGATACACCGTCTTATCGGGAAATGTCATGGCATTGAGGAAGGTGTGCATGGAGCTTTTCATCAGTTCTACGAAAGGTTCCTTCACCGGGTAGTGTTGCGAACCGCAGAGCAACGAGTGCTCCAATATGTGGAATACTCCGGTATCATCCGATGGCAATGTGCGGAAGGTGATGGAAAATGTCTTGTTTTCATCCTTGCGGTCCAGCCAAACCAATTTTGCCCCGCTCTTTACATGTTCCATTTCCCAAAGTTTACCGCGAATTTCCGAAAGCTCATGAACAGCTCGTATGGCAAAGCCATGTATAACATCGTGGATTTTCATGAATTACCTCATCATAGATAAGCAATTTTTGATATTGTGCAAATTCATTATAATCGGACCCGACATATTGTTCAATCGGCTCTGCCTATTCAGACGTGTTTGCCGCTTATTTGGTGGATTTTCGGCTCGTTTTACAGATTTGGGAGCGAACAAATGTATGCCTGACCGGCAGTTTATCAGACTGCACTTGAATCTCTGTAGACAAAATACATTTCACTCCGCCAACATATTTCTGTATTTTTTCTTTCACCAAGGTGACGTCACCCTTAGGTTCCATTGCGCGAGGGTAACGCTCCGATGGGATCCACCTGTTTTGCACAGGTTGATCCTGTTTGCAGAGCGTCCACGATGCGAGAATGCACGTTTTCAATCTGTAAATCCACTATTGATGACCAAGCATCCTTCTCCGGTATAAATGCACAAATGCCCTGCTTGTAAATCTGCAAGCAGGGCGCGTCCTATCCATTATAGATTTTTCAAATATGCTTGAACACTTGAAACAAAGTATGCTGCGTTTTCGATTTGTGCGGTGGTATCCGCTTTGGAAATCACAAAAAAGTCATCGTAGTCACTGTCAGTCCGCACATCGAACAGAACCGAAATAATTTCCGACATTCTCGGCTCAAAAATTCCGGTTTTGATATACCGGCGGCGGAACTCGGATATAATGCCGCTGTGATGCTTCATATCAATCTCATCGAATGCCAGTACCGCACGCATGGCGTGAAAGACCGCGTAGTAGGAACGGTTCGCCGCGCTTTTATAATTCTTCGTTTCCAGCAGGTTTCTCGCCGCCGACAGACATTCTACCGCGTGTTCCATCCGCGCCTGCGACAGCGCTTTTCGTTCATGTGCCTGCATAACGAATGCCCTCCCGCACAACGTTTCGGTAGTATGGCAGCGCCGCCTGATAACGCTCGAATTGCTCCAACGGCTTGACCGTGACAGAAACGGTAATATCATGCTCCAGACTCAGCCGGCTGGTCACCTTGGCGACGTCATAACGATGTTTCGCAATTTCCGCTTGTTCCAAATCGACGGTCAGCAGAATGTCGATGTCCGACTCCGGCGTAAAATCGCCGCGCGCATAGGAGCCGTACAGGTAGGCGTCATGGATATGCCCGAAAATCGGGCTGCACGCAGCATAAACGCTGTGCAGAATCTCTTCCGCCTGATTTCTGGTACACATATTCCCGCCTCCAATCTGTTTTTCTTAATTATACCCCGAAACCGAAGCGCCGTCAACGCCTGCGCCTGACTACTATTTGACTACTACTGCCTGCGATTCCGAAAAAGCTGTTTTGCCCAGTGTTTTCAATACTTTTGCGAAAGTTCGGCAATTTGCTGCAAATCCGGCGAAAACCCGCAAAGCCTTGAAAACACAGCATTTTATCAGGATACGCCTGAAAACTCCGACCGTCGACATTGCTCCTGTCACGCTCTATCCTTATGTAAAAAAGCAAGACGCAAACTCAAATGCATGAGCTTGCGTCTTGCTTTTGCCCGTACCAGCTGTACCCCTATGACACATTGTGTACCTATGGGGTGAAACAGTTGAAACTTCTGGGCTTTTCGCAGCGGCATCTTTTTTGGTGCAGCTTGATGGCAAATGACCCTAATTTTAATAAAAGATGCACCCCTTGGAGAAAACTGCACCCCCTACGGCTCATTTGCACCCCCACAGAAGCACATTACAACCTTAATAGTAGCTCCCAAGCAATAGGGAGCTTATCCTTAGTTAAATCAACCCGCCGAAGGAACTCCTGACAATCAATCAATTCAAATGTATCAACTTTGTGTCTGCTTTCCATAGCGCTGGCATATTTGATGGCATCAGGAGAATAGTGATCCGCCGTGGATACAAATATACATCCCTTCACATTGTCGTAAAGCAGCGATACTCCCATCAATTCCCGGAGCGCAGTTACCCCTTCAGTTACATTGGGGGTCTCACGCCGCTTGATTTGAAGCAGAATTTGATTTCCGTCATCATCGACCAAAATACCATCTTTTCCTCCATCGCGTGTTTTCCCAAAAGAATACACTTTGCACGAAGGATAGAAATCTGAAAACACCGAACGCACCAAATCTTCCATTCTATGTGCATCGATAGAGTAGATGATGTCGGGAGTTTTCAACAGCTGCTGTCTCAAAGCGTCAATCGGTGCATCACAGGAGGAGTTGTCATACCGTCGAAGTATTGCGGATGAATACTCCAAATCAGAAGCTCTGATTCCATCAACAGCGGCATCACTGCTATTTTGATACTTATACTCCCACCACCCGCAAGTAGGACATTGAACGACTTCTTCCCACTGACTGAACGAGCCAAACAGCCACTCTGGATAGTCTGTTTTTGATTTTCGGTAAATGCTATTGTTAATCGAAGCATGGCAAAACGGACAGACTGCTTTGTGCGAAAACAGTGGGAGCCCAGAATCGACCGAAACATAGTTTACAATACCCTGGTGTGCCGTCTGGGTTACATATTCTTTATAGTCCAAGATCATAAATGTCTCCTCTTCGTTATGTCACGAAAAAGCAGCTTGAATAAAATTTCTGATTATAACTCTACCATAAAAATTTGTTTTTGCATAGAGAAAAGCCCGCAGGCGCTCAAACCTGCGGACTTTTTCGCTTTATGAATCTTATACGTCAATCTTTGTTCCGCTGCGGAAGCGGAAGGTCATCCGCCCATTGGCGTGGACGGTCACCTTGTCAATGACAGCCAGCCAGAGCTTCTCGTCAAACTCGGTGAGGACATCCATTTCCTGCACCTCGAACATGAACGCACCAATGGCTTCTGCCTGAGCTTCCCGTGCGGCTTTTGTGGCGCGGAGCTGCTCAAGCTGCGTCTTTGCTTTCTCGTACCGCTCCACAAGGCTGTTGTACCGGGCGGTATATTCCTGCTGGTTTTGCGACGACTGCGCGTTTTCAGAAATGCAGCGCCGGGTCAGTTCGGTCACCACATCGATCTCCGTAAGCAGGCGCTCGATTTCCGCGTCGATGCCCGTGCAGTCCGTCAGCGTGGTCTGCATCAGGCGGCAGTCGGCAAGGATGCCGCCCTTGCCGTCGAGGACAGCGTTGAAGGCATCCACAAACCGCGCCTTGATGGTTTTTTCGTCCAGGTGGGGCGTTTCACACCTGTGGCCGCCCTTGAATTTGTTGTTGCACTGCCAGATGACCCGGCGGTATTTGCTGTTGGAGCTCCACACCTTGGGCCCATAAAAGGAGCCGCAGTCGCCGCAGACGATGCGTGATGCGAAAATGCTTTTCCCGCTGTACTGCCGTCCAAGCTGCTTCCTGCGCACGAATTCATTCTGCACCCTATCCGCAGCTTTATCCACAAAGTTCTTGACGTAGATGAGGTTGGGCTTGCCCAGCCCCTGCCTCTTGCGCTCGATGAGGCGGCATTTGCTCTCCAGCTCATGCAGCAGCTTTCCGGCC
>OGXT01001836.1_pt1 | contig 18794 bp, 18 predicted proteins | sample 1576361 | NCBI WGS metagenome assembly OGXT01 (sample SAMEA3541514, study PRJEB24748) | human gut metagenome | biome: human gut; feature: human-associated habitat; material: faeces | place: China | collected 2012 | reverse complement strand
CGCAAAAATCCCTCGCTGCCGGTCACATCATGAGTTTTCAGATACACCCTAGCAATCAGATCCGCAGCAGCCGCTTGGCATTCCCGCCGAGAATGGCTGCCCTTTCTTCCTCTGAGAGGGGAAGCGCGCGGATGTGCCGCAGCTCCGCCTGCGGGTCAGCCCATGGGCTGTCTGTGCCGAACAGAATACGCTCCGCGCCGAACGTGCGGACAAGGTTCACAAACGCCTCATCCGAGAGCCATTGGGGATCGCCCTCCTCCGCCTCTGCCGGACGGAGCGAGAAGGCCGTGTCCAGCAGAGCCGTGGTATCTGCAAGCAGCTCCGGAACCGCATCCCAGCAGCGCCAGCCGCCCATATGCGCCAGCACCAGCGTTACGGGGCCGACCTCTTGAAGCACGTTTCTCGCCTTTTCCGGCGTACAGCACCGGCAGCCTGGGAAGCCGATGTCAAAGCCCGCGTGCGTCACAACGATCAGCCCAAGCGCGCCTGCACGCTCTAAAATGCGCAGGTACTTCGGATCGTCCAGATCGGTCTGCTGATAGGCCGGGTGAAGCTTGATCCCGCGCATATTCCGTGCCGCAATGCGGTCAAGCTCCTGCTTCCAGTCCTCATAATCGGGGTGGATGCAGGCGAAGGAAAACATATTGGTGACAAACGCGTGCTCATTGTGCGCGGCGGCTGCATCGTTGATATGATGCACTTGCTCCGGCTTCGTGGCGACCGGGAGAATGATCGAACGGTCAACGCCTGCCGCCCGTTCTGCCAGCAGCAAGCCGCCCGCCGTACCGCTGGAATACGCGGGAATATTCGCTCTGTCAGACAGGCGCGCAACGGCCGAGGCCGCGATCTGATCCGGGAATGTGTGCGTGTGGAAGTCGATAATCATGGGAAACCTCTCTGTCTGAAAATCGGTCGATACGTTCAGGGTGCGTCTGTGTGCCAGCGGAACCTGGATTCCGTGCCGTGCAGCAGACGGCTGATATTTTCCCGATGTGCCCAGATCACGAGCGCCGCGATGAGAAGCGACAGCACGAACACCGTCCAATTCCCCGGACAGAAGATCAGTGTTGTGACCGGGAAGCTGACTGCACCCGATACAGATCCGAGCGAGACATACCGCGTTGTGAGCCACAGCAGCGCAAACAGTCCCCAGCCGACCGCCGCAATGCGCCAGTCTAGCAGCAGCAGGAGCGTGCCGCTGCAAAGAATGCCCTTGCCGCCCTTAAAGGAATAGAACGCAGGGAAAATGTGTCCAATTACGCAGAACAGGGCGGAAAAATACTCGCCCTCCAGCCGGAGTCCCAGATACGCGTCGAATACAGCCGAGCCGAGCTTTACTGCGACAAATGCCTTGAGCATATCGACCAGTATGACGCAGATCGCGAATTTTTTGCCGTATACGCGGTAGAAATTGGTCAGCCCCGCGTTGTGGCTGCCGTGCCTGCGAATGTCATCCCTGTAAAACAGGAACGACGTGATGATTGCGCCGTTGCAGCAGCCCGCCAGATAAGCCCCAGCCGCGACACAGATCATCAGCGCGGTGGAAGCAAACGTCAATTCGTGCATGAAACGCCTCCAAAGAACAGATACCGGTATTTTACCGGATTAAAAGCCGCGATGCAAGCGAAAAATGGGCGATTCAGGCAGGATCGGGAAAATGTACGAAAGAGGCCGCTGCTTCGGCAGCGGCCCTATCAGAATTCACGGTTATTTTGCAGCGGTGAAGTTGACGGCAATCGCCGTGCCCTTGCCGGGATCGCTCTTGAGCTCGATCTTCGCGCCGTGGTACTGCGCGGCGTGCTTGACAATGGAGAGGCCAAGACCAGTGCCGCCAACCTCCTTGGAGTGGCTCTTATCGACGCGGTAGAAGCGCTCAAACACGCGGCTCTGGTCAGCGTAGGGAATGCCGATGCCGGTATCCACGACGGAAAGTGTGGTCGTCGGTCCATTCTGCCAGACAGAAACAGCGACATTGCCGCCCGGAACGTTATACTTGATCGCGTTGTCGCAGAGGTTATAGACCATTTCCTGTAAAAGCTGCTCGACACCCTGAATTACGGCGTGCTGCCCGGAGAGACTGAGCGTGATATTCTGCCGCTGCGCGACGGGACGGAGGCTCTCGATCACGCCGCCCGCCAGCACATACAGGTCGACCGGCGTTTTTGCGAAGTTTGCCGTGCCCTCGTCCAGCCGGGAAAGCTGGATGATGTCGTCGACCAGATCGATCAGACGGCGGGATTCCCGGTAAATGTCGCCGGAGAATTCCTGCATCTTTTCCTTCGGGACCATTCCCTCCTTCATAAGCTCGGCAAAGCCGGTGATGGAGGTCAGCGGCGTTTTCAGCTCATGCGAAACATTGGCCGAGAATTCGCGGCGCAGTGCCTCACGCTGTTCGCGCTCGGTCACGTCCATGAAAATCACGATCGCGCCTGTCACGCGGCTGCCGGTAATGACCGGATTGGCATACAGCTGCCACGTGCCGCCGCCGAAGGAAAGCTCCTCGTCGCCGCGCGTTCCATCCAGCGCAGCATCGACCAGCGTCAGAAGCTCACCGGAGCAGACGGCCTGATGCAGATTTTCAGGCTTCGGCGTCCCGTCAATCCCCAGCAGACGCAGTGCGCTGCGGTTGCTGGAAAGAATGTTGCACTTATCGTCGACGATCAGAAAGCCCTCGCGCATATTCTCCGTGATCGCGTCAAACTCGCGCTGCCGCGTTGACAGCTCACTCAGCTGCGTGCGGATGGTGCGGTTCTGCTCCTGCAGGCGGGAGATCAGCGGCTGAAGCTCCGGATAGGTCGGCGTGGCGTTCGGATTATCGGGATTGATGGCGTTGATGGGCCGGACAATCTGCTTGGCCAGCCGCATGGCAAGCAGTCCGCACAGCACCAGCACCAGCACAACAATCCACAAAGACGGCTGCACCAGCATCAGCGCCATGGCCGCTACGCTCGTCTGCTTTCCGGCCACGCGGAGAACCGTCCCGTCCTTCAGCAGACGCGCGTAATAGTTGTTCTTTTCCAGAATCGTGGAGGAATAGCGGTCAGACCGTCCGCTTCCCGTCTCGAAGGCCCCCTGCACCTCCGGGCGCTGAAGGTGATTCTCCATCGTATCGGCGTCCGCCATATTGTCATAGAGCACAGAGCCGTCCGGCGCGATCCATGTGATGCGCTCGTCAGACTGCATCGCGGCGAGATACTCTTCGCCGCCGCAGATCTGCATCCCCTCCGCAATGTGCTCGGCTTCGACCTCCAGAATGTCATATGCCTGCGCCTGATAGTTTGAGTACATAATGAAGAAAAAGAGCAAAATACAGGCAAGCAGAACGGTAAACCCGATCAAAAACGCGTTTCGAAATATCTTGGCCGTCACAGATCCTCACCTCCGATCTTATAGCCGATGCCGCGCACCGTCTCGATATAGCTGCCCGCTTCGCCGAGCTTGACGCGCAGCGTTCGGATATGCACGTCCAGCGTCCGGTTTTCCCGTTCGGACTCAAAGCCCCAGACGCGGTCCATCAGCGTTGCGCGCGTCAATACGATGCCCTTGTTGCGCAGCAGCAGGCACAAAAGCTCAAATTCCTTGTTGGTCAGCATCACGTCCTTGCCGCCGACCTTGACCTCGTGGCGGTCAGGGGAGACGAACAGCAGGCCGAGCGAAAAATCGCCGCTCGTCTGCGCAGGCTCTGCTCGGCGCAGGACTGCGCGGATGCGCGCGATCAGCTCCAGCATGGAAAACGGCTTGGAAACAAAGTCGTCCGCGCCGTGGTCAAGTCCGATCACGCGGTCGTATTCCGAATTTTTCGCCGTCAGCATAATGATGGGCAGGCGTTTGGTCGCAGGCCGCGCGCGCAGCTTTTTCAGGATGGACAGGCCATCTTCTTCCGGCAGCATGATATCGAGCAGCACCAGCTCCGGAAGCTCTGTGTCCATAGCCCGCCAGAATTCCGAAGGAAGCGCAAAGCCCTTTGACTGAAAGCCCTGGCTGTCCAGTCCGTAGAGCACAAGCTTGCGGATGGAATCGTCGTCTTCCAGTAAATAGATCATCTGAACCACTCCTTTTGCGAATACAATAAAGCAGAAATGTAAAATCGTCGTTCCTCTTTATGTTAAGTTTACGTGAAATGTAAAGAAAAAGCAAGATTTAACATGAATTTAAGATAAAAGATACATAACATTTAATCTTCGTAATTTAACATACAATTAATAAACAGAGAGGATGTTATGCGTGGGTATTTCGAATGTGATCTCGCTGCTGAGCGGCATCGCGCTGTTTTTGTTCGGCATGGCCCTGATGGGGGACGGACTGAAGCAGGTCGCGGGCAATAAACTGGAGCTGATTCTGTACCGGCTGACCGGCAATCCCATCAAGGGCTTTCTGCTGGGCGCCGGCGTAACGGCGGTGATCCAGTCCTCGTCCGCCACATCGGTCATGATCGTCGGCTTTGTCAACTCCGGTATGATGAAGGTGCGGCAGGCCATTTCCATCGTGCTGGGCGCGATCCTCGGTACGTCCATCACGGGCTGGATCATCTGTCTTTCCGACATCGGCTCGACCGGAGGCTGGCTCGACCTGTTCTCCACGGCGACGCTCACGGGCGTGATCTCGGTCATCGGCATCGTTCTGCGTATGGCGGCAAAGGACCCGGCCAAAAAGCACATCGGCGATATCCTGATGGGCTTCGCGGTCCTGATGTTCGGTATGTCCACAATGTCCGCCGCCGTTTCGCCGCTGCGCGAGGACCCGACCTTTATCCGCATCCTGACGTCCTTCTCCAATCCGTTCCTCGGCATCCTCTTCGGTACGCTGTTTACCTGCGTACTGCAGTCCGCGTCTGCCGCAGTCGGCATTTTGCAGGCGCTCGCGTCGACCGGCATCATTGATTTTTCTATAGCGCTTCCCATCATCATGGGCATTGCCATCGGCGCGGCCATGCCGGTGCTGCTGTCCGCCATCGGCGCGTCTGTCGACGGCAAACGGACGGCCATGGTTTATCTGGTCGCTGAGGTCACGGGCGTGATCCTCTTTGCGGCGATTTATTATACGCTTGACGCGCTGATCCGCTTCCCGTTTGCCGACCGTATCATGACCAGCGTATCCATTGCGTTTGTCAATACGGTGTTCCGTTTCATCAAGGTCGTCGCGCTGCTGCCGTTTACAAAGCAGATCGAAAAGACCGTCAACTTCCTGGTGCGCGACAAGCCGCAGCAGAAGGAGGTCGAGCCGGAGGCCATGCGGCTTGAAGAACGCTTCATCCAGCATCCCGCGCTCGCCATCGAGCAGAGCCGCCTGACCATCAACGCCATGGCCGAGGAGGCCAAGCGGAATTTTGTCGAGGCAGTTGCGCTGCTGCATGGCTATTCCAACGAACAGTTCAAGCTGGTTGAGGATCTGGAGAACTCTGTAGACCGGTATGAGGACAAACTCGGCACCTATCTCGTCAAGGTCACCGAGCGAGAAATGACAGTCAAGCAGAACGCAGAAGTATCCAAATTCCTGCATACGATCTCTGATTTCGAGCGTATTTCCGACCACGCCCTGAATATTGCCGAGGCTGCGAAGGAGCTGCACGAAAAGAACCTGTCCTTCTCCGAGGCGGCGGCGCACGAGTTGGAGGTCATGGAGGCCGCTCTGACAGAGATTCTGTCCACGGCGATCCGCTCGTTCGTCAATAACGATCTGCAGCTTGCCGCCCGCGTCGAGCCGCTTGAAGAGCTGATCGACAATCTCTGCGACGAGATGAAGCTCCACCATGTCGACCGCCTGCAAAAGGGACTCTGCACACTTGGACAGGGCTTTGTGTTCAACGATCTTCTGACAAACTATGAGCGCGTCGCAGATCACTGCTCCAACATCGCGGTCGCTCTGATCGAGCTGGAGTCGGATTCGTTCGATACGCACGAGTATCTGAACAGCCTCAAGGAGCTCAAATCCGATATGTACGAGCGGTATTATGAAGAATACCGCCGGATCTATCAATTATAATCCAAACGGCAGGGGAGTCCCTGCCGTTTTTTCGGGGGAGGGAATGCCCAATATGCTGACCGGACGATTTGCGCCCAGCCCCAGCGGCAGGATGCACCTTGGGAATGTGTTTTCCGCGCTGCTGGCCTGGCTTTCCGTGCGAAGCCGGAACGGGCGGATGTTGCTGCGCATTGAGGATCTGGACCCGGATCGGTGCAGGCCGGACTATATTGAAACGCTCAAGCGCGATCTGGACTGGCTCGGCCTTGACTGGGACGAAGAACAGACGCCGCAGTCCATGCGGGCAGACGCCTATCATGCGGAACTTGAACGGCTGCGTGCGCTCGGGCTGGTCTATCCGTGCTATTGCTCCCGCGCCGAGCTGCACGCGGCCTCCGCGCCGCACGCGTCAGACGGCAATGTGATCTATGCTGGAACCTGCAGGAGCTTGACAGAGGCAGAGCGCGCGGCGAAAACCAGAGCGCCCGCTTGGCGCGTGATCGTGCCGGATACAGTCATAACCGTACAGGACGGCCTGCAGGGCGCGTATTCCGAGAACCTCGCGCGGGACTGCGGCGATTTTATTATCCGCCGCTCTGACGGCGTATACGCCTATCAGCTCGCAGTCGTGACCGATGACGCGGCAGGCGGCGTCACAGAGGTCGTCCGGGGGCGCGATCTGCTGAGCTCCGTGCCGCGTCAGGTGTGGCTGCAAAAGACACTTGGGTTTCCAACACCTGCATACTATCACGTTCCGCTGCTGCTTGCGCCGGACGGACGGCGGCTGAGCAAGCGGGAAAAATCGCTGGACCTCGGAGCGCTGCGGGAGCGCTGCACGCCGGAGCAGCTGGTCGGAACGCTTGCGTTCCTTGCAGGCCTTCAGCCGGAGTGTGCCCCTGTGACGGCAGCCGCGCTGGCAGCAGACTTTACGTGGAAAAGTATCCGATCCGACAATGTCGTAATTCATTCCGAATTCAGATGTAATATATCATAAATGGCATAAGTCGATTCAGAACATAACATATATCGGTATTTTTTTATCGATTTTCTTGTTTACAACAGAATGGAAGATGTGTTATACTAATAACGTTGGATTATCAGAACGAACAAGAAATTACTGATGATTTGAAGGGATGAACAAGTTATGTACAAAATCGTGCGTAAGAAGGAACTGAACGCTGCCGTCACGTATATGGAGATCGAAGCTCCGTTCGTTGCCCGCAAGGCAAAGGCCGGTCAGTTTATCATTTTCCGTGTAGACGAGAAATCGGAGCGCGTGCCGCTGACGATTGCGGGTTATGACCGCGAGAAGGGGACGGTTGCGATCATTTTCCAGAAGGTTGGCCTGTCCACCGAAATGCTTGGCAGTCTGAACGAGGGCGATTATATTCAGGACTTTGTCGGCCCGCTTGGCAAGCCGACGGACGTGGAGGGCAAAAAGCGCGTGTGCGTTGTTGGCGGCGGTGTCGGCTGTGCAATCGCGTATCCGTCCGCAAAGGCGTTTAAAGAAGCAGGTGTCGAGACGGATGTGATCGTTGGCTTCCGTAACAAGGACATCGTCATTCTCGAAGACGAGTTCAAGCAGGCCTGTGACCATCTGTATCTCATGACCGACGACGGCTCCTATGGCGAGCACGGTTTCGTGACCGTCAAGCTGCAGCAGTTGCTCGAGTCTGGCATTCACTATGACGAAGTTCTCGCCATCGGCCCGATCCCGATGATGAAGTTTGTCTCCAAGACGACCGAGCCGTTCGGCGTCAAGACCGTCGTTTCGCTGAACCCGATCATGGTCGACGGAACCGGTATGTGCGGCGGCTGCCGCGTCACGGTCGGCGGCGAGGTGAAGTTCGCCTGTGTCGACGGCCCGGATTTTGACGGCCACAAGGTCGATTATGACGAGCTCATGAGCCGCAACAGCGTCTACCGCGAGAGAGAAGCAGAAGAGCGCAAGACCCATATCTGCCGCATCCAGAAGATGGGCGAAGAGCTCATCAAGTAAGGGGAGGGAATCATCATGGCTAATATGCAGGCTACCAAGACTCCGATGCCGGAGCAGGACCCGAACGTCCGCAATAAGAATTTCAAGGAAGTCACGCTGGGCTATACCGCTGAGATGGCCATCAACGAGGCCAAGCGCTGCCTGCAGTGCAAGAAGCCGCACTGTGTCGAGGGCTGCCCGGTCAATATTCATATTCCTGAATTTATCCATGAGGTCGCCGAGGGCAACTTCGAAAAGGCCTATGAGATCATCACCGATACCAATGCGCTGCCCGCCCTTTCCGGCCGTGTCTGTCCGCAGGAGACGCAGTGCGAATCCAAGTGCGTCCGCGGCAACAAGGGCGAGCCAGTCGCGATCGGCCGTCTGGAGCGCTTTGTCGCCGACTGGTACCGCGAGAACATCAACGCCATGCCGAAAAAGGCTGAGTCCAATGGCATCAAGGTCGCTGTCGTCGGCTCCGGCCCGTCCGGCCTGACCTGCGCGTCGCTGCTTGCCAAGAAGGGCTATGCGGTGTCCCTGTTTGAGGCGCTGCACACTGCCGGCGGCGTTCTGGTCTACGGCATTCCGGAGTTCCGTCTGCCGAAGGCTATTGTCGCCAATGAGGTCGAAAAACTGAAGGCACAGGGCGTCGAGGTCATGACCGACATGGTCATCGGCAAGGTCCTGTCCATCGACGAGCTGTTTGAGATGGGCTTTAAGGCTGTGTTTATCGGCTCCGGCGCAGGCCTGCCGATGTTCATGCACATCCCCGGCGAATCCCTCAAGGGCGTCTGCTCGGCAAATGAATACCTGACCCGCATCAACCTGATGAAGGCCTATCTCGAAGAGAGCGACACGCCGATCCTGCACTCCAAGGCAGCGGCGATCGTCGGCGGCGGCAACGTCGCGATGGATGCCGCCCGCTGCGCAAAGCGCATGGGCACCGACAAGGTGTATATCGTCTACCGCCGCGGCGAGGCCGAAATGCCCGCCAGACTGGAAGAGCAGCACCACGCGAAGGAAGAGGGCATTGAGTTCCTGACGCTCACCAACCCGACCGAGATCCTCGGCGGCGAGGATGGCCGTGTGTGCGGCATGAAGTGCATCAAGATGGAGCTTGGCGAACCTGACGCGTCCGGCCGCCGCCGCCCGATCCCCATTGAGGGCAGCGAATTCGTACTGGATGTCGATATGGTCATCATGTCCCTCGGCACATCTCCGAACCCGCTGATCCGCTCCACCACGCCGGGCCTCGAGACAAACAAAAAGGGCGGCATCATTGTCGACGAGAACGAAATGTCCACCCGTGAAAACGTCTTCGCAGGCGGCGACGCCGTTACCGGCGCTGCGACCGTCATTCTGGCCATGGGCGCAGGCAAGAAGGCTGCGGAAGCCATCGACCGCAAGCTGCAGGGCAAATAAGCTGTTTAACAGCCGGCAGTCCTGGCTACAATCTCCATAAACGCAGAAGCTCCGGCAGCGTTTGCTGCCGGAGCTTTTCAAATGATGGAGGATACTTATGAAAGTCAAGGAATGTATGTCCAGAAATGTCGTCAGCGTCGGTGCACAGGAGCCGGTTTCCGTTGCAGCGCGGCTCATGAGCCGGTATAACCTCGGCTTTCTGCCGGTTCAGGGGGAAAATGGGCGGCTCTGCGGGGTTCTGACAGATCGCGACGTTGTGCTGCGCTGCGTCGCGGCAGGAAAACCGGCAGAGCAGATGCGTGTGAACGAGGTCATGTCCGCAGGCGTTTTATCTGTTGAGGCAGGGGAGGACGCGGCAAGGGCCGCGCGCCTCATGTCCCGCGCGCAGCTGCGCAGACTGCCGGTTACGCAGAATGGAAAGCTGACCGGCATGATCTCCGTTGCGGATTTTGCGCGGCGCGGCAATTTTAGCATGGAAACAGCGCAGTGCATGGAAGCCATTTGCAGCCCGGTCGTGCATCTGGATTAAAAATGCGCGCTGCGTATGCAGCGCGCACCAAAATCAATATTCCACTTCCTGATTGGCCGGTGTTTCCAGCAGCTCCGGGTTTTCCAGCAGCTTCTTGAGCAGGCGGATGGTCTTGGAGTAATAATAGCCGTCTGCCAGACGCTCATCAATGGTGAGGCCCAGATCGAGCATTTCGCGCATTTCGATCGTGCCGTCCTCGTGATAGACCGGACGCTTCGACTTTTTGCCGATGATGCAGAACACGGAGCAGGTGCCCCAGTTCGTCAGATGATGATAGCCGCAGTTGAGCTTAATGGAGCCAAGATTGGAGATCACACACGTCGTATAATACGGGTCTGTCTCAATGATGCTGGCGGGTATCCAGCCGTGGATATCCAGACGCGTCAGGATCCAGACCAGGAACTTGCCAAGGAAGCGCGGCATATGATTGAAGAAATCCATGTTGTCGGTCGAGGAATCGACCTTATGGACATCCTTGCAGTCAAGGATCTGATGGCGCAGATCCTCGTGGATGGACTCGACGTTGGATTCGTCCTTCGCGTGAATAACGGCCAGCGCCTCCGCCGCCTCGTCCGCAAACTGCTTCTTTACAACGAAGGACATGGATACCTCATTGCGCTGATAGAAGTTCTTGTTGGCAATGAACCGGTTCATCTTCGGGCGCAGCGTGATCGTCTTGACGAGTCCTGCCACGATAATATGGAACATGGTGTAGGGGAACTCTGTCTCCGACTCGTTTTTCTTTTTGAGATACGCGTTCATATTGGTGAGGTCGATCGTTTCTCTGATATAGGCCTCGTTGTCGCAGCGGTTCGGGTAGATCAGCGGCGTAATAAAGTGCATACCGTCCAGATCGCGCAGCAGCACACCGTCCTTCCGGTCGCCCCAGCGACGTTTTTTCTTTTCCATTGTAATCACACACCTTAATTAACGGAAATCCGCCAAGAATGTCTATAAGATACCAGACAGCGGCATAAAATGCAAGCCTGAACCACAAAATACAGGTCAAATCACGGAAAATGTACACATCTGTTTTTCTCACATGGGCACTTGTCAGGAATCAAGAATTGAAGTTGTGAAAAATTCACAAAAGAAAACTCGAAATTTGAGGCATTTTTCATATTTCAGCACTTGACATCGCTAAAGTATGTGGGTATAATGAGGCCATCATTTCAAGGAGGTGCGCACCATGATGCAGTTCACGGCAAAGCAGAATACCGCTTGTTCCGATGCGTCCAGCTGCGCACCGGCTACCTGCTGTGCAGCATCCGCCTGCACGGCCGATTCTGCCGCAGTCTGCAAGGACACTGCCATTCTGGCAGTGTCCTTTTCTATTTCCATTCTGGTGCTTGTATCCATTTGCATTCGCGTTTTCCCCATTATCGGCCTGTTGGTACTTCTGGTACTGGCATGGGGCCTTGTAAACGGAATGCTTCTTATTATGATGTACAAGCTTAAAAATGCAAAAAGCGACAGGATTTGGATCCCTGAAGCGGCCTGACGGCCGGACTTATCCGGGCATTCGAAGCGGTTCTGCTTTTTGCAGAGCCGCTTTTTGAATAGCAAAACAGCAAAAAGAACAAAGTGAGGTAAATGAAAATGAAAAAAGCAATGAAACTCGTAAGCCTCGTTCTGGCAGTCGTGATGCTGCTGGGCTGCCTGACAGCCTGCGGCTCCAAATCCGCCACCACGGATGCAACAGCTTCTACTGACACAGCGTCCAATGACACTGCCGCTGCCTCTGACGGCGGCGAGATCGTCATCGCTCTCATCAGCAACACGACCGGCGACTATGCCCAGTACGGCCAGCCCGTCCGTGACGGCGCAATGCTCTATATCAATCAGCTGAACGCCAATGGCGGCATCAACGGCAAGCAGGTCAAGGTTCTGGAATACGATGACAAGGGCGACGGCGTTGAGGCTGTCAACGCGTACAACCTCGCCTGCGACAACGGCATCACCGCTGTCTTCGGCGCTACGCTGACCGGCACGACCATTGCGCTGGCTGATGCGACCTATGAGGACAATATGCCGCAGGTCACCGCTTCCGCAACCGCTACCGGCGTCACCGTCATCGACCCGGCTGACCCCGAAAGCGAGATCCGACCCAACGTCTTCCGCGCCTGCTTCATCGACCCGTATCAGGGCGAAAAGATGGCAAACTACGCCGTTGAAAAGCTGAGCGCCAAGACCGCTGCTGTCTTCTATCAGACCGGCAACGACTACTCCGAGGGCCTGATGAACGCGTTCGTGGAAAAGGCTGACGAGCTTGGCCTGGAGATCGTCGACACCGAGGCATTTGCCGAGGGCGATAAGGACTTCAAGGCCCAGATGACCAACATCGCCGCTGCCGATCCCGACGTTGTCTTCGCTCCCATTTACTACGCTGAGGCTGGTCTTGCCATCACGGCAGCCCGCGCAGCTGGCTGCGACGCAGTCTTCATGGGCGGCGACGGCTTCGGCTCCGTCAAGAACTATGCTTCCGCAGAAGACCTCGAAGGCTCCGTCTACTGCTCTGGCTACGCGCCCGGCACGGATTCCGTCAAGCAGTTCGAAGAGGATTACAAGGCTGCTTATAACGTCGACGAAATCCCCAACATGTTTGCACCTCTGGCATACGACGCTGCCATGCTGCTCTGCGAGGGTCTGAAGGCTGCCGAAGAGCAGGGCCTGACCGCTGGCACTGACGAATACAAGCAGGCTGTCATCGACGCCATCAAGAACATGAACGGTACCGAGGGCATCACCGGCTCCTATTCCTTCGACGAGTACAACAACCCCATCAAGCCCGTTGCCATCATCGAGCTGACCGGCGGCGACGAGGTCTATCAGGAAATGTACTAAGAGCTGCTGATTTCCATTGCATAAAGCAGAGAAACGCGTTATAATCAGTAAGAATTTGTCGGTTCCTGCCTGATATAGCATGAACCAGCCGGACAGGTACGGAGTGCTTCTCCGTACCTGTCCACGGCGGACATCGGATGGACGGTTCCAAGCGCGCTTGGCGCCGGCCATCGGGTGTCCGTAATAGAGAAGGAAAGTGAGGTATCAATATGAACCTGTCCCTGCTGCTCTCGCAGCTGTTCAACGGCCTCCAGACAGGCTCGATCTACGCGCTGGTGGCACTTGGCTACAGCATGGTCTACGGTATTATCCTGCTTTTGAACTTCGCACACGGCGACATCATCATGGTCGGCGCATATGCCGCCTTTTACGCCATGACGAACTTCCATCTGCACCCCATCGTATCTGTTATCATCGCGGTCATTACCAGCACGCTCCTCGGCGTTGTGATTGAAAAGGTTGCCTATACGCCGCTGCGCAAGGCGCCGAGACTGAGCCTGCTTATCACCGCGATCGGTATCTCGTTCCTTCTGGAAAACGGCGCGCAGCTGCTCTTTGGCTCCGATACGAAGAGCATGGATTCCATTGTTCCGGGCAATATTTCGCTCGGCTCTGTGACCATCAGCAACGCAGCGCTGTTGACCATTATTGTGACCATCATTGCCATGGCTGCCCTGACCGTCGTTGTGCAGAAGACGAAGCTCGGCAAGGCCATGCGCGCCGTGTCTGAGGATATGGGCGCGGCACAGCTGATGGGCATCAGCCTGAACAGAACGATCTCCTTTACGTTCGCCATCGGCTCGGCGCTTGCCGGTATTGGCTCTGTCTTGTATCTGTGCGCCTATCAGCAGGCGTCGCCCACGATGGGCTCTATGCTGGGCCTGAAGGCGTTCGTTGCCGCCGTCCTCGGCGGTATCGGCTCGATCCCCGGCGCGATGATCGGCGGCTTTGCCATTGGTCTTCTCGAAGCGCTCGTTTCGGCAGTCGGTCTTTCCATCTGGAAGGACGGCGTTGTATTTGCGATTCTGATCGTCGTTCTGCTGGTCAAGCCGACCGGTATTCTTGGCCGTCCGCAGACGGAAAAAGTGTAAGGAAGGGGAGACGGACTATGAAGAAAACACGATCTGCCATCCGCATTCCCATGCCGCTGCGGTATCTGATCAATCTTGTGCTGATCCTCGCGCTGTGGTTCGTGCTGTATACGCTCATTCAGAACGGAACCATCACAAACTATTGGAGCGGCATTCTCATCACTGTCGGCATCAATATCATCCTCGCAACCTCGCTGAACGTCGCGACTGGCTATCTGGGCCAGCTCCCGCTTGGACACGCGGGCTTTATGGCGGTCGGCGCATATGCGGGCGGCATTTTCATGAAAGCCGTCCCGGTGCAGGAGCTTTTGAAATCCGGCAATACGGGCGCTGCCATTCCCTATATCCTGCTGGCGCTGCTGATCAGTGCGGTCGTTGCCGGTATCTTCGGCATTCTGATCGGCATCCCGGCGCTGCGTCTGCGCGGCGACTATCTGGCAATTATCACGCTGGGCTTCGGCGAGATCATCCGCGTCATCCTGACGAACATTGACTCCGTGATCGGCAAGGACTTTACATATGGCGCAGCCGGTCTGAAGCGTATTCCAAAATATTCCTCATTTACACTGGTGTTTATCTGCGTGGTCGTGTCCTGCTATATCATCCACACGATCATGAAATCCCGCCATGGCCGTGCGATCTTGTCCATCCGTGAAGACGAGATCGCGTCCGAGAGCGTCGGCGTGCAGACGACGTATTATAAGACGTTCGCGTTCGTCGTCTCCGCTATGCTGGCCGGTATCGCGGGCTGCCTGTACGCAGGCTATATCGGCTCTTTGTATCCCTCGACGTTCAAGTTCATGAAGTCCATTGAAATTCTGGTCATGGTCGTGCTTGGCGGCATGGGCTCCATGCTGGGTTCGATCCTGTCGGCAACCGTGCTCACCATCCTGCCGGAGCTGCTGCGTTCGTTCTCGGATTACCGCATGGTCGTATACTCTCTGGCACTTGTCGTGATGATGATCTTCCGGCCGAAGGGACTGCTCGGCAGCTACGATTTCTCGCTTTCCCGCAGCCTTGAAACCTTCCTGAACCGGCTGCTCGGACGCACAGAAAATCCAAAGAAGGAGGCGGCAGACAATGAGTAACAAATGGGTCAATCCACAGCCCAAGCTTGTTCCGCAGCCGTACACGAACCTGCTGACGGAACGTGACATCGGCAAGCCTCCGATTCTGGAAACGCGCCACCTCGGCATTGACTTCGGCGGTCTGACCGCTGTTGCCGACTTCAACCTCGCCATCGGCCGCACGGAGATCACCGGCCTGATCGGCCCGAACGGCGCAGGCAAGACGACGATTTTCAATTTGCTGACCAACGTGTACAAGCCGACCCGCGGCTCGATTCTTCTGGACGGCGTTTCAACAGAAGGGAAGAGCACGGTCGAGGTCAACCACATGGGCATTGGCCGAACCTTCCAGAACATCCGCCTGTTCCGCAATCTGACCGTTCTGGACAACGTTTTGATCGGCCTGAACAATGAAATGAAATATTCCGCCGCTTCCGCCATTTTCCGCCTGCCGGGGTATTGGAGACGCGAACGCATTGCAAAGGAGCGCGCGCTGGAACTGCTGAGCATTTTCAACATGGAAAATGTGGCGGATCATCTGGCAGGCAGCCTGCCGTATGGCGCACAGCGCCGGTTGGAGATCGTCCGCGCACTGGCGACGAATCCGTGCCTGCTGCTGCTGGATGAGCCTGCCGCCGGCATGAACCCGTCCGAAACGAGCGAGCTTATGGAGAATATCGTGAAGATCCGAGACACCTTTGGCATCGCAATCATGCTGATCGAGCACGATATGAACCTTGTAATGGGCATCTGTGAGGGCATCTGCGTTCTGAACTTCGGTAAAATCATCGCAAAAGGCACGCCGAACGATATTCAGGCCAATCCGGCCGTTATCGAAGCGTACCTCGGCAAAAAGAAGGAGGGCTGAGATATGTTGCTTTCCGTCAATGATCTTCATGTCTACTATGGCGCAATTCATGCGGTCAAGGGCGTTTCTCTCGAGGTCAACGAGGGCGAGATCGTCACGCTGATCGGCGCAAACGGCGCAGGCAAGAGTACTGTTCTGAACACGATTTCCGGCCTGCTTCGCGCGAAGACCGGCACGATTGAGTTTATGGGTACGCCGATCAACACTATGGCCCCCAACAAGATCGTCCAGCTTGGCCTTGCGCAGTGCCCGGAGGGCCGCCGCGTGTTCGCACATATGACCGTCGAGGAAAACCTCGAAATGGGCGCGTATACCCGTCCGAACAGCTCCATTGAGGGCAATCTTGAGCACGTATATGAGCTTTTTCCGCGTCTGAAGGAGCGCAGCAAGCAGATCAGCGGTACGCTCTCCGGCGGCGAGCAGCAAATGCTCGCTATGGGCCGCGCCATGATGTCGGAGCCGAAGCTTTTGATGCTGGACGAGCCGTCCATGGGCCTGGCGCCGATCCTGGTCGAGCAGATCTTCGACATTATCCGCGAGCTGCACAAGGCCGGTGCAACCATCCTGCTCGTCGAGCAGAACGCGCAGATGGCGCTGCAGGTAGCAAACCGCGCCTACGTTCTGGAAACCGGCAAGATCACGCTCTCCGGTTCCGGCAAGGAGCTTCTTGAAAGCGATTCCATCAAAAAAGCCTATCTGGGCGGTTAATCGCAGCATAAAAACCAGACAGCACGCAGCTATGGCTGTGTGCTGTCTGGTTTTTCTATTTCTTGCAATTCGGGGAACCTCCTGCTATAATAGCGGCAGCAGACAATTTGCCTGCAAATACGAAGCAGAAAGGGTGGTTTTTTATGAAATTGAGTCGTGTATGGAGGGTTCACGCTTCCTAACCCTCCGAATCAAATTTTGGAGGAAACAGCATGAAAAACCAGATCATCATCCGTGAAGCGATTTCAGAAGCCGATACTGCTGCCTTTTGGGAGCAGCTTCACTCCTATCACAAGCGGGATATTTTCCCTGACCCGGAGGACGAAAACCTCAAGCATTTTCTGAGCGATACGGAATACCGTGTGCAGATCGAACACGTGCACAACCGGCTGCAGGACAGGTGCTATTACCTGTTCTTTCAGCGGAACGGACAGGACATTGGCTTTGCACTGCCGGTGATTTTCACTTCCGAGGATGGAAAGTGCTTTATCATGGAATTCTGCGTCTACCCGGAATTCCGAGGCAATGGAACAGGCCGAGCATGCGCTGCTGTTCTTCTGGACTGGGCAAAGGCGCGCGGCGCACGCTACGCTGAACTGAATTACGGCGGAGACGAACGCCGTCTCCGGTTCTGGAGACGCATTGGATTCGTTGAAAACGGCGTGGACGAGTGGGGAGAGCCGTTGATGCTTCTGCCGCCTGCGGAGACTGTACCGTTTACCGTGGAGATTCTAAAAGACCCCGTTGATTGGCAGCTTTTGAAGCTGGAAAACGGCTTCAAACGTGAAATTGGCGAGGAATCACTTACAAAAATCCAGCAAAAGCAGCTTCAGCAGGCTGTCCGAGTGGGGAGAATCACATTCTTTTTTGCCAAGCGCGGTTATCGCGCTGTCGGTATGTGCAGTGTTGCCGCATATTATTCGACTTTTTCCTGTTCGAATGTGGGCGTGTTTGAGGATTTTTACATTGAACCCGCATTCCGGAACAGGGGAACCGCACGGAAGCTGGCGGAAGCAGCGCAAAGCTGGTGCAGAGAAAACGATATTGCAAGCTTAACCGTATGCTGCGCCGCGTGCGACGAGGCAATGTATCAAGCGCTTGGATTTGATACCAGCCTTGGAACGACCTTCGCAAATATGGGATAACAAACTGAGCAGGCAGTACGCAGCCATGCTGTGCACTGCCTGCGTTTTTTATAGTTTCAGCTTGGAAAGGGGATTGGCCTCTGCCGCAATTTTCTTGTCGGTGTTTTCAATGTGCGTATAGATCTGCGTCGTATTCAGATTTTCGTGGCCCAGAACCTCCTGCAGCGTTTTCAGATCCACGCCGTTCGCCAGCATCAGCGTTGCGGCAGTGTGCCGCAGTTTGTGCGCAGAAAACTGTGACGCGTCAAGGCCGCATTCCAGCAGGTGCTTTTTGACCAGCCGATGGACGGCAGAAACGCTGATACGGTTTTTATCCCGTGACCCAAAGAGCGCCTTATTGTCCGTCAGCACGATCTGGTTCCGTTCCTCCAGATACCGGTCGATGGCTTTCCGGCAGGAAGAGCCCATGTAGACGATCCGTTCCTTGTTGCCCTTGCCGACGACGCGAATGCGATCCTCATAGACGTCCGTAAGATTCAGCCCGACCAGTTCCGAACGGCGGATCCCACAATTCAGAAACAGCATCAAAATTGCAAAATCCCGGTTTTTATTCGGCCCATCGACAGCCTTCAAGAGCGCGGTAGATTCTTCCAGCGTCAGGTATTTTGGCAGACTGCGCCGGATTTTGGGAAATTCGATATCTTTGACCGGATTGTTCTGGATCTGCTTGGTGCTGATGGTCAGATACTTATAGAATGCCTTAATGGCTGACAGCTTCCGCGCGCGGGCAGCGGCCGCGATCCCGACATCAGCCGGGCCTTCACGGTTTTGCCGGTCGTTTGTAAGATAAGATAGAAAATCAAACACCTCAGAAGACGACACCGTATCGAGAACAGACGCGTCGATCCATTTAATGTCGATCTCGTCAAGCGGCGTCTGATACGGAAGCTCCTTGCGCATCAGCGTCAGAAACCGAAGAAACATCCGCAGATCCAGATGATATTCCGAAACCGTGCGCCGTGATTGGCCCTTGATCGATTCATGATACGATAAAAAGTCCCGCAGCACCTGCGGACATTCAGAATACGGTTGCATACATAAAAACTCCTTTAGAACAGCTTTGATAAAGGTATTATAACACACCTGCTCTCTGAACGCAACAAAATCTTTATTTTGTTGCGTTCAACAGACCCAAACAAATATTGTCCTCTTCTACCGTGGTCTGGTCTGTTAATGCGCTT
>OGXT01001835.1_pt1 | contig 18817 bp, 16 predicted proteins | sample 1576361 | NCBI WGS metagenome assembly OGXT01 (sample SAMEA3541514, study PRJEB24748) | human gut metagenome | biome: human gut; feature: human-associated habitat; material: faeces | place: China | collected 2012 | reverse complement strand
CCCCCAACGTACGGGGAAGCTTGAACGCATCCAATGCTTCTTCCAACGTAATGGTTTCCATCGACAATCCCTTTGCCAACTGCGCAAAACGCGGTTTTTCCTCATCATCGGCAGTACCAATCTGAATAACCGGACCGAAACGACCGATCTTAACCGATACCGGCTTACCGCTTACAGGATCTGTTCCCAATACCCTCTCACCCACCTTATGCTCAGTCTTAGAGTGAATGGTCTTATCTACCAACGGATGGAAGCCTTTATAGAAACTGTCCATCATACCAGTCCATTCCTTTTCTCCTTCCGCCACTTCATCGAACTCTTTCTCCACATTCGCTGTAAAGTTAAAGTCCATGATTTCAGGAAAGTATTCCATCAGGAAATCGTTTACCACGATACCGGTATCAGTAGGCAACAACTTGGCCTTTTCATTTCCCGTCATCTCTGTCTTGGTAGTTTCCGTAATCTTGCCGCCTTTCAGTTTCAAGATATCATACGGGCGTTTCACACCTTCACTGTTTCCTTTTTCTACATAACCGCGTTGCTGCACAGTAGAAATGGTAGGTGCATATGTAGATGGACGACCGATGCCCAACTCTTCCAGTTTGCGTACCAGGCTGGCTTCCGTATAACGGGGCGGACATTGGGTAAAGCGCTGAGTCGCCAGGATTTCTTTTCTTATCAGTTTTTCCCCTTTGCTCAGAGGCGGCAACAGACGGCCCTCGTCTTCCTGCTCATTGTCATCATCGTATGATTCCTTGTATACACGCAGGAAACCGTCAAAAGTAATCACCTCGCCGGTAGCGATAAATTTCTCGCTACTGTTGCTGATTACAATAGTAGCCGTTGTTTTCTCCAACTCCGCATCTGCCATCTGTGAAGCGATGGTACGTTTCCAGATCAGTTCATACAATTTCTGCTCCTGACCGGTTCCGTTCACCGTTTCATTCTCCATATAGGTAGGACGGATAGCCTCATGCGCTTCCTGTGCTCCTTTAGTCTTGGTGGCAAACTTACGGACTTTGACGTATCTTTCTCCCATCAGGGACAAGATAGTCTGCTTGCTGGTATTCAAAGCCAGATCCGAAAGGTTCACCGAATCCGTACGCATATAGGTAATTTGTCCGTTTTCATACAGACGCTGTGCCACCATCATGGTCTGCGCTACTGTAAATCCCAACTTACGGGCAGCTTCCTGCTGCAACGTAGAAGTAGTAAACGGTGCCGCCGGCGATTTCTTCACAGGGCGGGTTGTTATATCTTCAATAGAGAACTGCGCATCCTTACAAGTTTCAAGGAAAGCCTGTGCTTCTTCCTTGGTTTTGAAACGGTTGGACAATTCCGCTTTCACTTCAACTTCATTTCCATCGACATCAGGTACTTCAAACACTGCTGTAACGCGATAAGACGGCTCACTGACAAAAGCATGCACCTCACGTTCACGTTCCACAATCAAACGAACGGCAACAGATTGCACACGTCCGGCAGAAAGAGCAGGCTTTACCTTCTTCCACAATACCGGTGAGAGTTCAAAACCTACAATTCTATCCAGAATACGGCGTGCCTGCTGGGCATTTACCAGATTCACATCAATGTCACGCGGATTTTCGATGGCCTTTAGTATCGCTGTTTTGGTTATCTCGTGGAATACAATGCGCTTGGTCTTCTCAGGGTCCAGCCCCAAGACTTCAAACAAGTGCCATGAAATAGCTTCTCCTTCACGGTCCTCATCGGATGCAAGCCATACCATATCAGCTTTCTTTGCCTCCGCTTTCAATTCGGCTACCAATTTCTTTTTATCTGCCGGTATCTCGTAAGTCGGCTCAAACCCATTCTCTACATCGATACTAAACTCCTTCTTTTTCAAATCCCGGATATGCCCGTAACTGGAAAGGACTTTATAATCATTGCCCAAGAATTTCTCAATGGTTTTAGCCTTGGCGGGTGACTCAACTATTACTAGATTTTTTTGCATAATACTATGTATTCCATTTTATTTTGGGGCAAAAGTAGAAAAAAAGCAGAAGCACACCTATATAATAAGGTATGTTTCTGCTTTTTTTTCTTAAAAAAATCCTTTCCGAGTGCCTATTTAACTAAAAAGCCAAAGAAAGCCCGGCTAGAACATTCAGTTTTTCAGCAGGATAGCCGTACTCATAATAATATTGTTTATTCAACAGATTACTCACACGCCCAAAAACAGACAGATCTTTCAGGAAAGTATAACTGGCTCCCACACTCAAATTGCTGATATTGCCCAAACCAAAATCCCTGCTGCTATTCCCTTCTTCTATCACATATTCTTTCCGCTGTACATATTCATAGCCCAAATTAACCTTCAATCCTTCAAAAACCTTAGCCTCAGCATAGAAATTCAATTCAAACTTGGGCTTGGTCACTAAATACAGCTCTTCATTTTCATTGTCTGTCTTCCAGCTATAAAATGTACCTTTCAATGAAGCGTCAAACCAGTCCTTATAACCGTATTTCAATTCAGCACCTCCATACGCGGTTTTCGCTTTATCCTGCAAGAAATGAGTAAAATAATACCCGTCCGCATCCACCAGATTGCAAAACAACTCATCTTTACTGATCCGATATCCACCAAAGACATTAAACCACAAACCATTTACCGGAGATGCTTTAAAACCCAATGTAGCATTCAGTGGCACATAGGTAGAAGGCATCCGGGCGTTTAAAGACCAATAAGGTGAAAAAGCATTCAACCGGCGATAATCATTCAGTTCACGCCCTCCCAGCGCATGTAAATAAAGCACATAACTCTCCGAGAACAAGTATTCGGCTTTCACGTCAGGAGACACATCAATACCACTGTCCTCTCCCGACTGCCAATCCACATGAGCACCGACACGGACCCGCCAGTCATCACTTTCCAACATATAATAAGGATTCAAACCCAGTGAAGTATAGTTGCCCATTAAACTGTCCGAAGAATAAAACAGGTTATCCATCTCGAAACGGATACCTACCCGTTGCTCATTATCCAGCTTGCCCCATACATCTCCTTCAGTGTGGACAATCTTCTCCTTACCTGTAGATGCATTGCCTGAATAATCCAGCGGATATTTGATACCAAAATACTTCAATCCGGTCTGCAAAGTGAATTGCAAAGGAAGCGATTCATCTCTGGAAGAAACACCTATGTGAAAATCGCCTAAAGTATGATGCTGTTTATCAGTAGCTCTGGCAGAAGCCGTATGCATTTCGGAATCAGGCATATAGTTAAACACTTGTGATTGCAGGCCGCCACCTAAATTCAAAGTTACCTTACTGAAATCATGAGAATAGTCCAAACGGAACTCAGTAGAATAAAAACGTGATTTCCAATCCTCAGCATTCCAATGCTTCAGCTTTCCGTTCATGCCATCCAGAGATACCCCGACTTTCAGACGGTCCTTTCCGGTGATATTCCACAGATACCCAGCCTTAAAATCCACATTCCCATAATTTCCATATCCGGCACGGACATATCCACGTTTCGCGCGGTTCATAGCCCATTCACGAGTTATAGGAGACATACTTTCATACGTCCAGGCCGAAACAGGGCGCAAGGCTGTAGCATATTCTATGCCTTTCTTCATTACAGCCGGCTCCTCCACCCTAGGCAGGACATTAATCTTTGAGGCATCCATGATATTGGGATTATACTCATTCTCTACCACCACAGTGCGGTTCAACGTACTATCTTGCTGCGCATATGCAACAGACAGAGGCAAAAAAGCCAATATAATGGACAATTGACAATGGACAATTGACAATTTCTTACTTATCATATTCAGCACTTATTTTTTAATTTTTAATTCTCTGTTTTCAATTTCTCCAGTCTGCTTTCAATCATTCCGGCAATATCATCATCGGCCTGATAGTTCTGCTTCAATGAAAGCAAATATTGTTTAGCATCCAAGTTACGCCCCAACTTCATATACACATCAGCCAATAACACAAAGCTGCGTGCCAGCCAATAGGTATGCGGTGTACTTACCTCAATGTAATTCAGCACCTCCTGCTCCGCCTTATCCGTTTGTCCGCCGTCAAAGTAAATCTGGGCGACTTTATATTTGGCCTCCGCTCCATATACATTACGGGTGTCTTTCGCCAAGACCTTCAAATCTTCCATAGCTCCATCCGTCTTGCCGGCATCCAAATAAGCTTTTGCACGGTAATAATGTGCCTCGTTAGACAATTCCGGCGCCAGTTTAGTATCGGCCAGCAAATCTGTTGCGGCAAAGATAATCTCTTCCTCATTTCCCAGCATATGCGCACTGCGTAACATTCCGGTTTTTGCAAGCCGGCGACGCTCCATAGAAGCGGCTTTATCTTTCAATTGCTTGTAAATATGCAAGGCTTTTTCATAATCCTTCGCCGTATAAGCCATTTCGGCCCCCATCAACATGGCATCTTCAGAATATTTGTTGTTGGGATATTCCAATACTTTATCCAAATGCCGGGCTGCACTTTCATAAGCTTTCTGATTATAGTCTATCAAACCGATATAATAGTTGGCATTCAGACTGAAAGCACCTTCGGGGAAAGTCTGTAAATAACGGGTAAAGCTGTTGCGGGCCTCGGCGACCTCACCCCGCATATATACCCTTTCGGCAGCCACATAGGTCAATGAGTCACGCTCATTCACATCAAAGTTGGCACCGCCGGGGATAGTTGAAGCAAAATTGGCATACTCATCCACCTTATTCAAATCAATATAGATCGATTTCAAGTCACGCTGCGCCAAACGCGCCTCCTCACTGCCCGGATAACCGGCTATGACCTGCTTATAAGCCTGGATGGCTTCAGGATACTTGTCATCCTGATAGTATAGCAAACCGATCTCGTTAGCCGCCCGCCGTGCGACATTGCTCTCCGGAAATTTCTTCACCAGAATATTGAAACGGGCAATGGCATTGGCATTATCCTCCATCTGCACAAAAGCACGTCCCTGCTCGTAAAGGGCATCATCCATGTATTGTGATTCCGGATAATCCGAAATCAAGCGGTTCAACGTCTGCACTTTTCCATTGTAATCACGTTGCAAACCACGCACAAACGCCTCCTGATACAAAGAGTAATCCCCCAGTGACGGATCAATCTCCACCGCACGGGCATAATCCTGACGAGCCTGTTCAAAACGGCGGTCATAGAAGTTGCAGTCACCTATGCGGTTATAGGCATCTGCCTGCATGGTGCGTTCATTGATCCTTCCCCTGTCCACAAAACGGGTAAACCAAGTGCCCGCATTTCCATAATTTTTCTGTTTGAAATAAGTATATCCCAAGTTATAGAGCGCCAAACCATATTCCTGTCCGTTCTTACTGGTGGCAAATTCCAGATACAAGCGGTAATCGTTACCCGCCTGCGGAAAACGGTCCAGACGATAATTGGATTCCCCCCTCCAGAAATAAGCGTCCGCCTTTGTCGCCTGATTGTATTGCCCCACAGCAAGCGATTGGTTGAAGAGCTCCAGAGCCTCCTGGAAACGGGCATTCGCAAATGCCTGTGTGCCCAGCCGGAACAAAATCTTCTGCTTGGCCTCCATAATGCGTGTGCCCGGATGCTCAATCTTTGCTATAGATTTTAAAGCAGCTTCATAACTGCGGGTATTCATATACACCTCTATCAAATAATCATTGACACGCTCCGTATAAGGTGAATTCGGGAACTCATTCAGAAAACGCTCAAACACGGTTACCGATTCGGCAAATGGAGAATAAGAGGTTTCATGAATACACAAAGCATAATTATAAAGAGCCTGTTCCTTTACTTTCGGATCAAAACTGAAATTGGCAGCCTGCTCGAATGCCATGCGTGCCCTGTTCCTCTCCTTCAAGTTCAAATAAGCCAGCCCCATGTGTAGATAAGCATTCTGTGACAAGGCATCATGTACCAAAGCCATTTCCCCCAAAGTAGCGGCAGCCTTGGAATAAACACCAGTATAATAATAACTCATACCGAGTTCATACAAAGGCTTACGCTGCGGGTGGGAAACACTTTCACGGTATCTTTCCAAAGGAGGTATCGCCGCTTGGTAATCATTCAATCCGAAACAAGCCTCTCCCCAAATCCGTTCCATCTGAGGAACATCCTTTTTAGCCGGATATTGCTCCAGATACGCTTTTGCCACAGTACGGGCCTGCTGATAATTTCCTTTCACCAAATAAATCTCTCCTATATAATAAGGAACCAATGCTGCATATACGGCATCATTCTGCAAAGACTGGAAACTTTTCAGCGCCTTGTCATAGCGTTTCTCCACATAATCAATATAAGCCAGATTATAGACAGCGTCATCCTGATACAATGGGCTTACCTCTTTCAGCAAGGTAAACCATACAGCCGCTTCACGCAGGTTGTCTTCTTTCAGATAAGAGGTGGCCAGACGCATGGCACAATCATCTCTTTCCTTATCAGGCAAAGCCTCCAGATCACACGACCGGAACAGGGCAATGGCCTCCTTGTATTTTCCCTCCATAAAATAAGCAGAGGCAATCAGTGACAGCACCCTGTTTTTATGGCGGGAATCAGGATATTTGTCCAGATAAGCCTGTAACAGCTCCATGCTGTCCCCGCCTTTCAACTCATATTCCCGGCATACCCGGTTATATTCCTTGTCACCTGCCACATCCTTGGGAGTGATCTGCTGCGCCATTCCCTGCAAGGAACAGCCTCCCATCAATGCGGCCATCAATAAGGTTTTTCTTTTCATATCTTATCATTAAAGTTTATGTTCTTTCAAAAAACGCCGGACTCCTTCACGCACAGAATCCAGCCCGAATTCTTCGGGATTCACTTCATCCAACGGAAGCCAGAAAGACTCCGCCACATCATCCATCGCCTTTATCCGGCTGGTATCTTTCACTTTACAAAGAAAGAACAGATCCAATGTATGTACCAGAAATCCTGAATAAAGATAAGTGTTGGGCAATGAAAACTGATAAACAGCCTCCTCCACCTGCAAGCCGGTTTCTTCCAACACCTCGCGTGCCACACCTTCCTCGCCGGTTTCATGCATATCAATAAACCCGCCGGACAGGTCCAATGTTCCCTTCGCCGGTTCTTTTCCCCTGCGGCACACCAACAACTCATTCTTATCATTCAAGATAAAAGCTACAGTAGCGGCACTGGAATTGAAATAATACACAAAGCCACAATCAGCGCAACGCTTTGATTTCTCATTGTTCACTTCAAAGTGCGGCGAACCACACTTCGGACAATATTTGAATAGTTCCAACGGATGCATAATTACTCCTTTCTAAGTATAGACACCGCAAAGATAGCGCAAATGACAGATAATTCATTAATTAAATCTAAAAGAAGAAAGAGAAAACACAATTCTTAGTACATTTGTTAGCAAAACAAAACGTAAATTCTTACATGGAAATTGCCATTATTATCGCACTTATCTTATTAAACGGGGTATTCGCCATGTCCGAAATCGCCCTGATCTCAGCGCGTAAAAGTAGTTTGTCCAATGATATCCGTCATGGAAGCTCTACAGCGCGTATCGCTTTAAAGCTTGCCAATGACCCGGACAAGTTTTTATCCACCATCCAAATCGGAATCACCCTGATTGGTATATTGACCGGTATTTACTCCGGCGACGTGCTGGCCACCGACTTTGGGAACATACTGACTGACGCCGGCGTACCCGCCACATATGCCTATTTATTGGCTCAAACCCTGATTGTCATCCTGGTCACTTACCTCACTATTATCTTTGGCGAGCTGGTGCCCAAACGCATTGGCATGAGTGCCTCCACCCGTGCTGCCAAGCTATTGGCACGTCCCATGTACTGGCTGTCCGTCATCGCCTCTCCTTTTGTATGGATACTTGCCAAAAGCACTTCACTTATCTTCAACCTGCTGCATATCAACACAGCGGAAGAAAAAGTGACTGAAGAGGAAATCAAATCCATGATAGACGAAGGAACCGAGAACGGTGAAGTGCAGGAAGTGGAACAGGATATTGTGGACCGTGTTTTCTCTCTGGGCGACCGCAGTATCAACACCATCATGACCTATCGCAGCGACATCGTATCCATTGACATAGACATGAACAACAAGCAGCTGTATGACATCGTATGCCAACACCTGTACCAAGTTTACCCTGTAACTCAAGGAAACACCCTGGACAACATCATCGGAGTAGTTTACCTGAAAGACCTCTTCGGGAAGCTGAACAGTTGCGAATTCAATCTGCGTGATGTGATCCGTCCGGCACAATACTTCCACGAAAACATGGATGTATATAAAGTATTGGAACAAATACGCCAGCACAACATCAAATACGGATTAATCTGTGATGAATTCGGCAGTCTGCAAGGCATCATCACCATGAAGGACATTCTGGAAGCCCTGGTAGGCACCTTGCCCAGTGACTCGGAAGACCCCGATATCGTTCCCCGCAAGGACGGAAGCTGGTTGATAGACGGCCAATGTTCTTTCTATGACTTTCTGAGTCATTTCGAAATGGAGGATTTATACCCCGATTATAATTACAACACGTTGAGCGGCCTCATCCTGCAACAACTAGGCCACATTCCCAAGACCGGTGAATCCATGGAATGGAATGACTTCACACTGGAAATAGTCGACATGGACGGAGCCCGGATAGATAAAGTATTAGTAACACTAACCCATAAAAACGAAGAGGACAATTAACATGCTGCAAAGAGATTACATTATGCGGTTGCTTCAACAATTTTTCGAAGCATTGGAAAAGTTGGTAGAAGAAAGAGATAAAAAGGACGGTCCCGAGCTGCAATTGCAACTTCAAAGCATTTATCGTGCCTACTTCAATCATCCTTCCACCTTCTATTATGATCAGGATGCGGAATATATACTGAACGAGATGGGACAGAACTATGGTGGCGAGGAATTGCTCACGCGCATCGACATGTTATCCGAACTGCTCTATCAGGATGCTTTGTTGAAAGAGTCCGAAGAACAAAAATATTTGTTAAGAAAATCGCTATTCCTGTTGAACTATTTAGATACACATAGCGATACCTTCTCATTTGAAAGAAGAGGGAAAATCGGCGAAATAGAGAAGAAAATAGGTGATTAGCTCCTCTTATTGCACTTTTTTTCAAAGAAATCCTGTTTTTTCTTGCAAAATAGTAGATAAATTAAAAAGTATTCCTATATTTGCTTACAGATTGATAACATTAAAATCGGTATATTATGGAGAAAATTGATAGTCTCGACAGACAAATTCTAGAAATTATATCCCAAAATGCCCGCATCCCGTTTAAAGATGTCGCAGCAGAATGTGGAGTTTCACGCGCAGCCATTCATCAGCGTGTGCAAAGATTAATTGATTTGGGAGTTATTATCGGTTCAGGATATCATGTGAACCCTAAGAGTTTAGGGTATAGAACCTGTACATACGTAGGAATCAAGCTGGAAAAAGGTTCCATGTACAAAAACGTAGTGGCAGAACTGAAGAAGATTCCCGAAATTGTGGAGTGCCACTTCACTACAGGTCCCTATACCATGCTGACCAAACTTTATTCACGCGATAACGAGCATTTGATGGACTTGCTGAACTCAAAGATTCAGGAAATTCCCGGCGTTACGGCTACCGAGACCCTGATCTCTCTGGAGCAGAGCATCAAAAAAGAAATACCCATTCAAAGCTAAGAAAGAATGGAATGGCTGAATGAATACCATTTAGGCGGTATTGCCATCGGCATTTGTACCTTTTTAATAATCGGTCTTTTCCACCCCATCGTGGTCAAGGCCGAATATTATTGGGGTACACGGTGCTGGTGGATATTTTTGGTACTGGGCATAGCAGGCATTATAGGGACTGTGCTTATCAGTGACATCCTGATTTCCTCTTTATTGGGTGTCTTCTCCTTCTCTTCTTTCTGGACTATCAAGGAGATATTCGAGCAACGCGAACGCGTGCTGAAAGGCTGGTTTCCGATGAATCCGAAACGGAAACACGAATACGAATAGAAACTATTCTTTCCGGCCAAACCCTTTGCAATTCAATTAAAGGGCTTTTATTTCTTCTTCAGGAAGCCCTGTAGCCTGTACTATGACATCAGATGACACTCTCAAGTTTCGCGCATTCCTCATGTGCTCTTCGTAAACGTTCCCGCGATTCTAATATCATACGCATCCCGTGCCTGCAACATATCAAACAAAAATTATTTCACAACTTTATCCCCTGCTCCGTACTCTGCAAACTCTTCTTATTCCTATATTTGAAATTCTTTCCTTGCATATAATAATTGAATCCTAATGAAAAGCAGAAACTTCGGTCCTTCATCCTGCCGGATGAGAAATTGTAATAAGTTCCTTCGTGCGTAGTGGAATCATACCCCAAAGTGCCCAACAAATACCTCATATTTCCAGTAATTCCCAAATGTTTGTTCACACGCCAAGTTACCGTCAGTTCCGATTCAGACCCATAATGTTTCCGTTTGTTATTCACACCATAGCTGAAAGGCCGATAATTCCCATAAAGATTCCATGACAATCTTTTATAATGTCCATACGTATTAAGATTAACATAAAGAGAGCCCTTTCCATGCTGATGAGTATAGAAATGAGTATCATACCCTATATTTCCACCAAATGCAGATGGCGGAGGCAATGGTTCACCCTCTTTGCTAGGAGAGATGAGAAAAAGAAATAGTCATTGGGAACGTTTGGGCCTTCCATTAAGCCTTCGGCTTGGGAAATGGAACTTTTACAACAATCTGGTCCTTTCTAATGCAGGAGATCCTTACATCACGGAAAATATAACCCATAACAGCCACCAGAATATCCATATTGTAAATCAAAATATAGACCGTAAAAATATAAGAAGAATCAATGAAACATTCAGCATGTTATATGATATAACTACCCTGCAAAGCATCGGACTTAACTGTATGGTAAAACAGGCTGGAAGCACACTAAAATCTTCTTCTTTTTCCGAAACACAAGAAACAGAAAAGGAATATACCTCTTCCTACCATAGTAAAGGGAAAGGGAATGACAAAATATATCAGGCTAGTTTGAACTATAATTGGAAATCAAAAAACGGAAAGAATACTTTGCAAACAGTTCTTGATTATTTGAGAAGTGATGAAACGAAAGAACTGAATCACCATTATCTTTATCAGTATCCGGAGAAAAACGAAGAGGATAATAAATGTAGCAACACCGGAACTGTTTCTGATTTATGGAAAGCAGAAATAAATTATATCTTCTTGCTCAACAAACATTCCAGGTTGAAATGGGGTGGCGACTATTATAATAACCATACCAACAACCAAATGTATTACGCATATCAGAGTGGAGAAGGATGGCAGAAAGAAGAACACGTAGAAGCGAAACAATATATCACAGTGTATACAATATGAATGCCGGCCTTTACAAATATTTCCTGGATCAAAAGTTCTGCATAAATTTATCAGTTTACGCTATTTTGAATAAAAGAAGAAATCTGACCACAATTACCAATAACAATCTAAGCAGAATAGAAGAAAATAATAAAACCCCTTATCAAGGAGCGTGCTTAAACCTTATATATAAGTTTGACTTTGGCAAGAAAGTAAAAGTAAAACGTGCGAAAAGCATACAGACAACAAGCGATAGTTATTTGCGCAAATAGTGATCAGGAAATTGTCAATTCTAGTACATTGATCTATTTATCCGACAGATAGTTTTAGTACCCATCTCAACCACACGTCAAGATACAATGAAGGAATTATTTCCTTCAAATCCTTCATCAGCGCATTACTTGCTGAATATAAATAAGTTGCAATGAAGGATCGCTATAGATATCCTTCATCTATTCTTCATGACAGGTAAGCGTCTCCGCGATTCTATCTTGTCGCCCATTTTTCATTCTTATATTTTTGCCATGTATAAAAATGAATCATTATGGATTTAGCAGAAAATCGATTTGGAAAAACCTGGAAACATTTCCTTGAAGTATTGAAAGTAGACTACAATTGTTCTTTAGCCGATGTTTGCCGTGATCAGCATACCACTCTTGGAGGTATGAGTTCCTGGATGTCCAGACGGGGTTATAGCGTTAAACAAGCCAAGGCAGATGTGGTCCGTGATTATTATGGCGGCGTTGAACCCTCCCGACCGACAACTTCCTCTCCTTCGTTCACTCAAATAGCCCCCGTCATGTTGTCGGAAGAAGAGTTTAGTCTTTCCGGGATCACAATCACCTTTAACAGCGGAACGACCATTTCGGTCAAACGGGCCACTCCCGGGGGTATTATTAAAATGTTATGCGATTACGAAAGAAAGGAGGGGGATCCATGTATTCTCTAACATCAGCCAATCGCTACTATCTGTACCAGGGCTTTGTCCGTATGAACCTTGGCATTGACGGTTTATTCAAAATCATACGCTCTCAAATGAAGGAGCTGTCCCCCATTTCCGGAGATATATTTTTATTCTTTGGCAAAAACCGGCAGAGTGTAAAAATACTGCGTTGGGATGGTGATGGCTTTCTCCTGTACTACAAGCGTCTGGAAGGTGGAAGTTTTGAGTTGCCGACATTTAACCCCCATACAGGCAATTATGAGATCTCTTATCAGGTTTTGTCTTTTATCTTAAATGGAGTGTCATTGAAGTCTGTACGGTTGCGAAAACGTTTTAGGATTTAATGTAATGTACTGTATATTAACTGTTTGATTTTAAATTACCATCCGATTATTTTGGCCGACTCATTGATTTTTTGTATCTTTACGCCATGAAAAAGGATGAGGTCATAGAGTTATTGAAGGAGCAAATCAAGGAGTTGCGGGATGACAACAACAGACTCCTGGACCAGATAGATGATTTGATAAAGGAGGTTTCTTCCCTTAAAGAGGCACTCCTTCAAAAAGGCGAATCTCTTGGCAAGCAACAGCGTCTTACTAAGGGGATCGCCAAACTTGTATCAAACACATCCGAACAGCAACAACCCCCTCAACCTGCATTGCCGGAGGAAGAGCGGCAGAAGAGAGAAGCAGAAAAAGCGGATAAGCGTAAAGCCAGAAAGAACAATGGGGCCAAACGTGACATGCATTATGAGATGGAGCAGGAGGAACATGACGTTTATCCCGATGATCCTGATTTTGACATCAATAAAGCCCGGCTGGTTACCACCGCTCCCAGAATATGTGTCCGCTATGAATGTGTACCCATGCGCTTCATCAAGCACGTCTACAAGATACACACCTATGCGCAAGACGGTCGTCTCTTTGAGGGGAAAACACCGGTCTCGGCTTTCTTGAATTCCAGCTATGACGGCTCATTCATTGCCGGGCTGATGGAATTGCGTTATATACAATCGCTACCGGTTGAAAGAATCATCAACTACTTCGAAAGTCATGGCTTTACGCTGAAGAAACCTACGGCTCATAAGTTGATGGAAAAAGCCTCAAGCCTCTTTGAAAATCTTTATAAGTGTATCCGGCAGACAGCTTTGAGTGATCCTTATAAGGCAGCCGACGAAACCTATTACAAAATACTCGTCCCGGAAAAGAACAGCAAGGGAAAAGGAGTCCGCAAGGGATACCTCTGGGTGGTTGTGGGCATAAACACCAGGATGATATACCTGCTCTATGATGACGGCTCCCGCTCTGAAAAAGTTATTCTTAACGAATTAGGCGGTTGCAAAGGTATCATACAAAGCGACGGATACTCACCTTACCGGAAGCTCGAAAGCGATGCTTATCCCCATATCACACGCATTCCGTGCCTGCAACATATAAAACGGAAATTTATAGATTGCGGTGAGGATGAACCGGATGCAAAAAGAATCGTGGAGCTGATAAACACACTTTATCAAAATGAACATAAGCATAAGATCGGGGTTGACGGATGGACGGTAGAACAGAATCTTGTCCATCGGAAAAAGTATGCGCCGGACATACTCGGAGAAATAAAAGATGTGCTTGATGATATAGAAGAACGGGGAGATTTGTTGCCTAAGAGCGAACTGAAGGGAGCTGTCACCTATCTTCGCAATGAGTGGAATGCCGTGGTGGACATCTTTAATTATGGTGACACTTACCTGGACAACAATATAGTTGAACGGATGAACCGCTACATATCCTTATCAAGAAAAAACTCATTGTTCTTCGGCAGCCATAAGGGAGCCGAACGGGGCGCCATACTCTACACGATAGCACTTACTTGTAGGATGAATAAAGTGAATCTGTTTGAGTATCTCACGGATGTCATAAACAGAACTGCCGAATGGCAACCGAATACACCACTGGAAAAATACAGACAACTGCTTCCTGACAGATGGGAAAAGGCTAATGACTAAAAAGGGATCATTAGACTTTTTACTTTTAATATACTATATAGAATCGCGGAGACGCTTACCAACAGAAAGCACAACATTACAACCGTTATAAATGGCGCAAACAAAATGAATTCCACTCCTGTAACTTGAGTGATTCCACCGGTATTTTCTCCCAATCTCTGCCTTTTCATTTAATCGTTTCACTTTAGTGATGAACTTTCATCACTAAGTTAATCAAACTTCATCACTAAAGTGATACAGCTTCTTCACTTTAGTGATAAAACTTGATGAAAAGGCAGAAGAACAAAATACAACAGATAGATTTCACTGACAAGACAAAGAGCTTTCATGCTTTCCCACCTCACTTTCAAAGGAGAAGCCACGGAAAGCATAAAAAACTGACTTTTCCCTCTATCAGATACGAGTTACCCGGATTTATCACTATATTAGCAAAATCTAAACACATTCTTATGAAAGCTTTACTTTTGACAGGACTACTATTCATTCTCATCCTCCCCGGATGCAGAAAAGAGACAAGCATACTTCCGCTATTACAATCTGTAGAGGAACTGATTCCCATGTATGCCGATAGTGCTTCCGTGCTACTGGACAGCATACAAGCCCCCGATGAACTGACTGATAAGGACTTTGCCCACTGGTGTATGCTATGCGGTAAAGTAACGGACGAAGCAGCCACCGGATTACTCCCTATCTACCAATGGCAACGGGCACAACAATGGTTCACCGAACACGGCACGGCAGAAGAACAGGCGCAAATAGACTTGTATCTGGGCCGTGCTTATGTAGAAGATGGGGAGTATGATAAAGCAATGCAAATATATGCCGATGCGCTGCAACTGGCCAAAGAACATCAGGCCTATAATGTGGCAGGGTATATTTGTGCCTATATGGCAGATTTGTATGGTTTTAGAGATATAACCAGTGAATGCTTAAAGAAAAGGGAAGAAGCTTGTGAGTTCTTCAAAAAAGCAGAGAACTACAAAAGCTATGCATACTCTTTAAAAGATTTAGCAGGTGAGTGGGCAATACTTGACTCTTTTGCTTGCACTATACCTTTGCTGCAAAAAGCCGACTCCATTTCTCAACTATTACATAATAAAAATCTGACCGCTGCTATTGCCAATGCTTTTGCTCTTATCTATGAAATGCAAGGGAAATATAATGAAGCGGAAACGGCTTATCTAAAAGCCATTTCCACAAGAAGTGAAGAGAGCTATAAAGATTCCATCGGCCTATTAAAAGTATATATAAAGAATAACAAATTGGGAAAAGCATACGAATTGATTAAAGCTATAACAGTACACAATGACATCGCTTATAGTTTCAACCAAGCCTACTACCTGCTTTATAAGGCAGAAGGAAAATACAAGGAAGCACTCCATTACAAAGAAATCTGTTCCGACATGCTCGATTCACTGACATTAGTTCAAAATGAGACAAAAGTATTGGAAATAGAAAAAAAGTATAACAACGCCAAGATACGGGAAGAGAACGAACTATTAAAGATTACACAGCAAAGGAATACAATCATCATCATTATTGCCATCTCCTTATTCTTACTATCAGTTGCAGGATATATCATTTACCGGCAGAGAAGCAAAGCCAAAATCTATTACCAGCAAACAATTCTAGATAAGATGAAAATAGAGCTCCTTCACTTATCTGCAGAACTAGAAGAAAAAAAGCAGGTTTTGCAAAAAGCATTGGCAGACAAAGAGAATAATGCCCACAAACTACAACAGGAAATAGAAGTAATATCCTATAAATACGACCGGCTGCAAAAGCAAAGTATGGAAACATCCACAGTTGGCAAGAAGCTTATTTCTTTGACTAAAAAAAATAGGCTTGAGGACTCCCAACTCCCTACTGACAAAACATGGCATTCCATAATGACGGAAGTAGACAAGATATATCCCCAATTCTACTCCCTACTAAAAGAGGCATTTCCCAACCTGACAGAATCAGAATATCAATATTGCTATCTCCATATCTTTGGATTTGACGCAAATGATGAAGCCAAATTGCTCGGCATCAATCCAGATTCCATCCGAATGAAGCGTACCAGAATCAAACAGAAACTAGAAAAACAAGTTGATGAAGGGATTTCTTTACGAGATTATCTCATTAAATACCTTGTAAAATAGAAACAGCTCATATTGTATTAACTTTCAGCTGGTTACATTCCTCGCAGTATATTCCACTGTATATAAATATTTTTATAACAAGTTGATAATCAGCAAAATTTGTATATACTATAATTCTCTCTTTTCGCCGTTCATAATCCGATAATATCTAAGTTTGCACAAAAACAAAACGTAATATGATTATGAACAAATTAAAAATGAATTTGGCTTTGATAGCCTTAGCTTTTCCTTTACTATTATGCGCCAAAACGCAACGAATAGAGATGGACATATGGCATCGTAAGCATAGAACCCCAACAGAATTATTTGTCCAGATAGAAGCCTTCTTTGACGACTGCAATAAAGAATTAACCATCGAATTCGCACAGGACTGGGAAGCGGTAACCATCGAGATTAAATCAAAAGAAGGATATGTAGTATATAGAAACCTCTATATACCCCACTCCAATTCTTCTTTATCAACTTCTTTAGAGAATATTCCGGCAGGAATATATGAACTGACAATCACCGATGAAAAGGGAATATTGGCAGGAGAATTTATATACGAAAACTAAAGTCCAATATTATGAAAAAGAAAAAAAGCACTCTACTTATTGTAAGCATGTCCTTTCTCCTTTCAATAGGAACACTTATGTTTAGTTCTTGCGCAGACAAGGACGATCCCTCTCCTATTCTTCCCACACCGGAAGACACTCCTTACATATTAAAACTAAAGTTTTCTGAAAAAGTAGAATTTAAAGAAATACTCAATAAAAACGATATTCAAGACCTAACAGAAACAGAAACTGCATATTTCGGAGAACGAATCCAATGGTCTTACCCCCATGAATTACAATTCGATAGGGACTCCCTTTCCATTGTAAAAACCAATAATATAGTAGAAAAGTATAAACTAAAATGGCAAGATAAAAAATTATTCATATACCAGAAGCCAATAGATAAATGGGAATACTGTGGAGAAAAAGACGAAAATGGAAGAGTAATACTCAATATAGGATTCTATATAATAAAAAACAATAATGACCAACGTACATTTATGGCAATAGGACAAGAGTATAATCTAATCTCTTATTCAGAACTAATGAATCAAGATTTCCTTTCCATTATATGGCTGAAAAGAAAATATACCTTTGAATAAATACGAGTATAAAACCTAAATACAAAGAAATGAAAACTAAAATAATATACACCATCGTATTTTTGATGATTGCTAAACTTGCTTATAGCCAAGAAGAGCAATATAGTGCAGATAAGTTTGTGGCAAAATGCCCCAATGAAATATTCATAGGAGCAATATTGGAAGCCAACAGCATCAATCAAGACACATATAAGTTCCTGAAAATATCAATGAATCCTATAAACATGGGGTACACCATTCCTATAAAGTCACAAACAATCACTCCTTCCTATAATAACATGATGAAAGCTATTCATGAAGCGTTAAAAACAAACGATGTCTTGAAAAGTAACTATTCTTTTTCATTCGTAATTAAAAAGATAAAATCATACCAAGAATTAGCTGTCAATTGGGGACAAAATATTAACCTTCAGCAACTATTAGGCATCACACCCGATTATAAGCCTCAAAAGAATATTATATTGATAGATATAAATCAAAGTTTTTTCAGCATTATAATGGATATGCCGGAATCACTAAGCACTGATCCACAAGTTTTGCAACAATTAGACAAGCTTGCATTTATAAACTCAATACAATTTGGCAGAAAAGTTATACTAGTTATTGAAAGTAATATTGATTATGACAAATTACAAGAAGCTATTGACAATTTACTGAAGTCTAAGGAAGTTAGTCAAAAAGAACTAGCAATATTAGCCAATTCTAATATCAGATTGATGACTATTGGAAACAAAGAAATAAAAGATATCAACCCAGACAATCCTTTTACAAGCATACTTACTTATTTATCTTCAACAGTTACACCCGATGATTTCGGAGGACCTATATCATTTTCCGCCTCTAACATAAAAGATAATTCTGTATTTGTTAACTATTTCAATGTACAATAAATAATCATCATTATGAAAAGCATCCGTTCTATTTTACACATACTTCTAGGCGTAACGCTAATCTGCTCATGCAATGAAGCAACAGAATTAGCCCATATTACCCCTAATGTCAGTCTTATAAAATATAAAGATATTGTTAAAATAGACTCTTTATATACATATCCAGGAGATTCTCTATATCAGAATTGGATAAATCAATATAATAAGAATCTGGAAGACAAAACAAATATGAGCATAGATATTATATCCATGACAAAATATAATAACATTATAAACATTGATTCATCTGTAAGCGTCTCCGCGATTCTATATAGTATATTAAAACAAAAAGTCTAATGATCCCTTTTTAGTCATT
>OGXT01001806.1_pt1 | contig 19180 bp, 9 predicted proteins | sample 1576361 | NCBI WGS metagenome assembly OGXT01 (sample SAMEA3541514, study PRJEB24748) | human gut metagenome | biome: human gut; feature: human-associated habitat; material: faeces | place: China | collected 2012 | reverse complement strand
TTTCAAGCGAACCGTCAAATGTGTAGTAGTAATATGAGGTTTCACCGCTTGAATAGTCAACCGCCTTTGTAACAAGCCCCTGCTTGTTGTAAATCATCTCGGCAATTTTACCTGTTTCACCTGTGATTACAGAAATATTGCCATAGTTATCGTAAGCATATTCAAGATAATCACTGTTTGCATAAGCAGTCTTTGTAAGATTACCGTTACTGTCATATGTGTGACTTGCAACAGTTACATTGCCGATTTTAGTTGACACAAGATTGTAGAAAACATCGTAGTTAAATGAGTAGTCAAAACCATTGTGTGTAATTTTTGATACAGAGCCTAAACCGCTGTATGTATATGAGTTTTCAGAATCACCGTTTTTAACAGATGCAAGGTTGCCTGATGAATCATATGTGTAGCTCGTCACATTATCATCTGAATCAGTAACCGAAGTTACATTGCCGTTGACATCATAAGCATACTGTGTTGTACTTCCCTGAAAATTCATTTTTGAAGTCATATAATTTCCAGTATCATCATACTCAGAACTAGTTTGCATATATGGCCTAGATTTATCTATATTTTCTGACATAATTTCTTCAGCAATAGCACTATCAAATGCTTTTTTATTATTATCAGATGTTATTGCTGGTTGTTTTGTTACTGAAGAAATATTTAATTCAGCATTGTAAACAATCATATCGTTTTTATTATAACCATATACAAATGCTATTGTAACATACTCTATAATTTTTTTATTACTTTCTGGAATTATAGACAGATTCGTTTGTTGACAAATATTTGTATCAGCACTAAATTCTTTATAATGTTGCTCTGGAGATTTATCATTTTTATAATAAATATTAACTACAATTCCAAATGTTCTGCAATAATTTGATATTGGAACAGAATCCGCCTTCGCAGTCCCACTAAAAGTAAACATTACACTTGGTTTATTAATTGCTATTTTTTGATAGATATATTTATTTCCTAACGCATCATATCTCATAACATTATTTATATTTGTAGTATTTTTGGGAGTACTGTTTAAGTTTTCAGCACCACTCTCATTCGTTACTTCTTCAATCTCATAGGTTTTCTTTACGGTTCTTGTTACAAATCCCTGTTCAGTTTTAATGGCATTACCGTAATCGTCATATGTGGTGATACTGTCATTAGGTTCGGTTTCTGTAACGGTTTTAGTATATGTTGACGGCTGTGTTTCATCTGTCGAGTCATCGCTTGATGAATCGGCATTTTCATCATCAAATGCACCTGCTGTACCGCCTATTGTTACAGTTCCTTTGTTGGCTGAAATGCTCTTGTTTTCTTCTGTGAGCCAGTTGTCATTTGAGCTGAAATCGCTGTTTTGAAGAGCGTTGAAGTTGTTTGCACAATTGCCCTCTTCAAACTGGATACAGTCAAACCACGCTGTACCCGATGCATATCTTATCAAGCCATACACACGGATTGACGCTGTTGTACTCGGCACATTTGCTGTTACGCTGATTCTCTGCCAATCAAGTGTGCCTGTAAGTCCGATACTGTTGATTTCTTTTACAGTTTTGCCTGATGAATCAAGACACTTAACTTTGAGGATTGCTCCGACTGAGCCGCCACTGTAAATCTGCTTTACTTTCTTTGTCTTTACATATGCGGAGAAAGTTACATTCTTGCCGTTGAAGGTTGTTTCTTTGAACTGATGAGCAAAGCCTGTAAAGAATGCGGAGTTATTCTCACTTGTCGGATTTTCAACCTTGAGTGAAGTTGTTCCGAGATACTGATAATAACCGTCCTCTTCTGTTGCAACTGAATTATCGACTGTCACTTTACCGCCTTTACTTGCGGTACTGCCCTTTGTGCCGTTTGACACGAAGTAATATTTGCCTCCGCCAACTTCTGTCTGCTGTGAGGACTCTGTGATGTAGTTTTTAGTGTATGCGTTTGCACTGTTGTTAATTACAAGTCCTGTGTTTTCGGACGAAGTCGCATAACCGTTTGAATTGAGGACAGAAACAGTTGAACCGCTGTTATCAAAAATATGGGTTTCGCTGTGTCCCTGCTTATCTGTAAACACGGTTGTATTGTCGGCTTTGTAGCTTATGTTAAGGTGATTTCCCTCTGTGCCGTCGGTGCCGTATTCGGTGATATTAGTTACCTTGCCGTTTGTGTAAGTGAATTTATGTGTCGGCAGGGATTTCATATAGTTGTCAGACACACCCGAAATTGAAATTTGACATAGCACCAAAGAGCAATCAGATAAGACATATGCTACCTGAATGTTTGTTACTACACTCCTAATTGTGGCAACTTACACATTTCAAGTTCAATTGTCATGGTATTAAAAGATTTGTTTCAACTTGCTATTGCAATTTGCGAGTAAAAGATAATTGTAAAATCTGTTTTATTGTACTATTAGTAGTAAAATGAAGTGCAATATTGAAATTTTTGGAAATGATTTGTTGCTGAAATTAAATTTAAAATAACTGACAGAGAGACCGCCGAAAATTTTGTGTAAAAGTGAATAATAAGCTTCCTTTCAAGCAATAATGGGAATAGAAAAATCAAAGCTTGAAAGGAAGTTTTTTAATGACAAAAGCACCGGCAGAAATGATGAGAGAATTTGTAAAAAGTCAGAATTTCACATCAACAGATGAAGTGATGACAGCGATGAAAGATATGTTCAAGGACATTCTTCAGGAGGTTATGGAATGTGAACTTGCCGATGAACTCGGCTATGAGAAAAGCGAAAGAGTGTCGAATGATGAATGTAGCAATAAGTCGAAAAATTACAGAAACGGCTACTCGAAAAAGACGGTAAAAACGCAGATGGGCGAGCTTGAAATCAAAGTTCCGAGGGACAGAAACGGCGAATATGAACCTAAAATAATCGGCAAATACAACCGCAATGCTGACGGTATGGAGGAGAAAATTCTCTCACTCTATGCCTGTGGAATGAGCCAGCGTGACATTTCCGAACAAATCAAAAATCTGTATGATGTAGAAATCTCTCCCGAGCTTGTCAGCAAAATCAGCGAGAAGATTATGCCCGATGTGACTGCTTGGCAAAATCGACCTCTTGAAGCAGTATATCCGTTTGTTTTTATGGATGCAATTCATTACAAGGTCAAGGAAAATCATCAGTATATCACGAATGCTGCGTATGTAGTTTTGGGAATCAATCTTGACGGTCAGAAAGATATTCTCGGCATATGGATTGGCGAAAATGAGAGCAGTAAATTTTGGTTGAATGTGTTGAACGAACTCAAGACTCGTGGAGTTAAAGATGTATTTCTGTTCTGCGTGGACGGACTGACAGGTTTCAGACAGGCTATTGAAGCGGCTTTTCCAAACGCACAAATCCAGCGTTGCATCATTCATCAAATACGCTCAAGCACAAGGTTTGTCAGCTACAAACACATCAAGGAGCTGATGGCTGACCTCAAGAAAGTATATCAAGCAATCAGCGAGGAAGAAGCTATGAACAACCTGATTTTGTTCAAGGACAAGTGGTGCAAAACTTATCCCTCCTGCGTAAAAAGTTGGGAGGAAAATTGGGATATTCTATCCACATTCTTCGCATATCCGCCCGAGGTTCGGAAGATAATATATACAACGAATATTATCGAAGGGCTGAACCGCCAGTTCAGGCAGATTACGAAGAACAAGCCGTCATTCACGAATGATGACAGCCTGCGCAAAATGTTGTATTTAGCGTCGCAAAAGATTGTCGAACGCTGGACACAAAGATGTCGAAACTGGGACATAGTTTTGAGCCAGTTATCGATAATATTTGAGGACAGAATACCGGCTTGATTACACCGCAGTCCGCTGTTTTGTTATTGCTTGAAGGATTATTATTTACACAGAATTTTATGGGGTGCCGACTGCAAGAAAAATTCTTAACTATCACACACCTGAGGAGCTGTTTGAAACTCAGTTAGATAGAATATACGCTACTTAAATGTTTGTTACAACATTACTTGATGCGGTGACTTACAAATATCTGCTTCAATGAACATTATATTCTTAAAAAATTGTTTCAACTTGCTATTGCAATTTGCGATTATCTTTTACTAATGATATCCCGATATTTGTGCACCTATTTAAAACAACTGACCTATTGTAATATCCCATAAACTCAAATTAGGATTATTAATTCCAAACTGAAATATGCGAACAGACGCTATTATAAACATCACCGAAAAAATAAACAAAAGAAAGCTATCAAACTTGCCTGTTTCGCCATTCTTTATTTTATTAATAAAACTAACAAATGACCATACGCATAGAATCAACATCGGTATAATTGGTATACCTCCAAAAATTATAGCCATTTCCCCAACATTTGTATTTGCCACTAATGCAAATAAAAGAACAAATGCTATAATAGGCACTTCAAAAATATATACTATAAACATATTAAATTTCCTGCCCTATTTTGAATACACATAGTATTCTTTACTTTTGTTTGACTCAAAAAGGTCATAACTGTTATCAATTTGTTCTTCCTCAGGGTAACTACCGATCTTGTTAAATTCTTTCGTGCTTAAGTTATAAATATCACCACATAAAGAATTTGCATGATAAGCATCACACACACCATACAAGCAATTGTTATAATAATAAAATTCTTTTCTCCCTGCATCCATTGAGTCTTCAAACAGTAATTTCTCATTTCCTGTGTCAAGAGAAACCTGATAAACTTCACTAGGTTCAAATTGATTAAGGCCGTATTTACCAGTTGCATAAAAAAGTCTGTTATTTTCCGTATCTAACGAAAAGCTGTTAGCACTGTTTTCACAAATATATTCTAAGCTACTACCGTCGCTTTTAATTTTTGCTATTCTGCCTCTCCCTTTATCTGAATAATCTATAAAGTATAAGTTATCATTAATTGCGGTCAATTTATTACAATATGTAGCGCCAAGTTCTCCTCTTTTATCTTCAGCTGCTTTCAAAAAATCATTATATATCAACTTTTTATTACTTCCATCTAAATTCACTTTGTAAATTCCTATTCGTAAGTCATCAATTGTATATTCATTTTTGCTGTTTTTATTATAAGTATAACCATTATCATAATAATACAATGAATTGTTACTTAATGTATATGTGCTTGCAATTATATCTCCAAAAGGTTCTATTTTTGAACCATCAAGTGAAATCCTACCTAATTTGTAAGCGTTCTTCTTATATACAGGCCAAAAATCCTTTAGTGGTATATTTATAAAGTAAACATACTGGCCATCGGATTGAAGATTAGTAATGCTCCGCATATACGATGAGCTATCAGAAGTATCTTTTTGTGATATAAAACTTTTTAGTAAGGTTTCGTTAGTTACCCATTCTGTTGTTTCTACAGTGTCCTTGCTTACAAAATTACTTTTGTATAAAGCAGTTCTTATATCGCCAATTGGACCATATATTGTTTCACCAATACATATTCCCGGATAATAATAAGGTGACAAAGAGTCTGCGTTTTTAGAATCAGTATTACTTTTTACTTTAACAACATTTTCTCCATCTAATAAAAACAAGCTTGAGCCAGTATAATATGTACCGTATTTATTATTAAAAACATAAGACTTAACAATTTGTTTGTTTGTGTATTCATCATTAGTTTCTACAACATTAGAGTTAATAATTTGCTTGTTTGTATTTTTATCATTAGTATTTGTACAAGAAACAAGTGTTAACAGTATTACAGTAGCAATTAAAAATAATGTTATTTTTTTAAAATTCATAATGCAACTCCTAAAAATATAATTTGTATTTAAAATGCTTATTACTTTATCTTTTGTAGGCACGAATTTCTACACAATAAAGTGTTTTTCACTATTCTTTAACCTTTCGATCAAAATGAAATCTTTCTATATCGTAAAAATAAAAATCTCCACCATGATAAACAGCAAATATGCTATCATCTGTAATCGAAAGCAACTCTGACACATTACTGTAGCTCTTTTCATATTCTTCAGTTTTATTTTCACCGTCTTTCAATTCATAAAAATAGAAATATGTATTAGAATAATACAACGCTGCGTCATCAATTTTATACACGCTTTGCACACTATTTTTAGACCATCGACTTGAATCAACATAAGTTTTTTCACCATTACTAAGATTCAAACGATAATTGTCAGTTTTTGAATCTAAGGCATAGAAAATGTAATTATTATCTACATACTGTAAATAAATATAGTCATCTACATTACTATATAAAGTTTCTGTGTTTCCACTTAATAAGTCATACTTGCGTACAGTAAATTTCATTTTAGGAGATATAATATTATCACCCTGAAGTTCTTGTTCTTCGTAAAAAAGAGTATCATCCTTTATGTCAAAATATGAAACACCTGCATCTGTTATTTGACTGACTTTACCACTTGTTAAATCACAAGACATTATTGGAGCATTGCTATAATCTACTGTTGTAACTCTATTTCTATAATAAATATTTGTCTTATATGGCATAGCTATGTCGACATTATCACTAATAAGTTCCCTTTTTTGTTCATTTAAATCATAAGAATATAATTTTTGTACTGATTCAACAGAATAGCCTTTAAATTCATCTGGTTGATCTGTATAGTATACCTTATTGTTATAAACACAAATCGGTTCTCCACATTCATTAAATGACAATATTTTTTTATTCAGGGAAGTCCTAAGATCATAACAATATAAATCATATTGATGCCATGCCATCTCTTGTCCTAGTTCTTCACAATAATCTCTTCTGTCATGATTATACACAGAATAGTATATAACTTCACCATTTGAGGCAATATTAGTAGCTTCACATTTATACAGTAATTCACTATCACTTTTACCAGTATTTCTCCACAAACCATTTTTGTCTACATAATAAATGACTCTATCGACTTCAATTAAGTACTTATTACTTTTAAAATTGATATTATCTATAATTTGATTTTTACTTCTATACATATATAAATCATCTATATATTGCGAATCCCCAGAATCTATTTTTAATTTATAAGCATCTGATTCATATGACCCATCATTTGTCTTTGCTTTTATAATATAGTTTCCAGTTTCTATTTCTGTATCAAATTCACCGTATTTATCCGCTGTCAGTTCTTTATATAAAGTTTCTTCATGGTTATCTTTATATATTGACACCAAACAATCTTCTTTATTATATAGTATAGTTCCATCTTCATAAATTCGAACTATACCGCAAATAATGCCATTAGCTTTCTTTGCAGTAGCTGATTTTGATTTATATGTCTTTGCTCTGTCAACAGAATTTTTCGAGTCAAGTAAACATTTATACATTTTAATAACATCGCTATTATCAGAATTGATTTGATAATTTTCGTCCTTAATTGGCTGTGTTGCTGAAGTAACTAATAAGTACTTGATTTTCTCGGCTTCAATATTAGGGTTAGTGCCCCACATCAACGAAACAGTTCCTGAAACCATTGGTGCTGCAAATGATGTGCCATAAGAGGGCGCATCATCTGATAAACTTCTTAATCTTTCACCAGGAGCATATATATCTACCCTTTTACCTGTAACAGAATGATAAGCTCTTGTATTTTCTTCTGATGAACTGCCTACAATGATAACTCTATTTTTCACCTTACTATCTGAAATAGCTCCCCATATATCATATTGAGCATCATAAAGAACTCCCTCTATTTTTTTACAGTTATTTAGAGAACCATCCGTTTTGCTATCATATACTTTTATTCCGTAAGGATTATCCTTTGATTCTGTACAATAGATAAATTGCATTCCATTTTCATTACCTGCAGATTTTACAACTACAAATTCATATCCGGCATCAATATATTTTCCATAAAAAGTACTCAAACTCTCAGAAACTTCTTTTAATGCTTTTTTTGCCCTAGCAACACCATTTTGTGCTGCAACAAGCAATTTTGTATTACCTGAACTTATGTTAATCACCTTGACACCCTTTGCTAGCATCTTAGCATTCCAATATTTTATATCCATTATTGAAACTGGGTTATAATCGGGAATATTGCCTTTATAAGCATAGCCATATATTTTAACATTGTTCGCTACTCCATCAATTCCAAATTTATTATTTTTCTTTGCAGCCAAAAAGCCAGTGACATCTGTACCATGCATACCTGAGGCTATTTTATTTATTTTTTCTTTATCATTGAACCAAATATTATTAGAATCTATTGCATAGCTAATATCCTGATTTTCCGTATCAAATAAAGTATCAAAAATCCCGATTTTAACCTCCTGATATGAATTATTATCTTTCTCAAGATCAGTAAGTTTAATTGCATCACGCCACCAATTACCATTCTTATCTTTTTTTTCAAACTTATTTATTGGCACTTTATCTGTATCATTATCTTGATAATAAGCTAAATTGAGTGTAATATTTGACTTATCAAGTGATGTTTTTAGCAGTTCTGCGGTTTTATTAAGTGTATCATAATCCATTTTATCAAACTCTATCTGATAATCATTGGTAAATTCAATATAGCCAACAATTTTTCCATTATACTTAGAAATAATTTTTTCTATGTCACTATAACTGTATTCCGCGTCTGCTGCAATAAGTAATTGAGATTTAACAAAAAGCGTATTATCCTCATAAGATACATCCTCATATGTGCAGAGTTTAACATCAATTTTTCCGTTATCATTTTTCGCTGAATTAGTTGATATAATCCCATTTGAATTTTTACAAAGCAAAAAACATGGAACTAAAGCACAACAAAATAATAAAAGCACAATTGGCATTATAATAAAAATTTTTCTATTTTTGTTCATAGAATATACCTCCTCTTATTTCTATAACTAGTATGCTGAAATAGCTGTACTAAATTGATTTCTAGAAATATTGTCAGCTACATTGATGTTAGTAAATGCTGATGTGTAATCATTCAACTTATTCCAATATTCATCTTGACTTACACTTTTGTTATTCCATGTATATGAATTATTATTTTCCGAACCAAAAGCGACTTTTTGTTCGGATATGTTTCCGTTGTTTAACGTATATTCTATCAGCATACTTGCTCCCATTTGCACGGTATAAGCATAACATGAGCCTGATTTTTTCTTATATCCAAAATTCTGTCCACATGGTTTAAAATTAACCTTATTATTATCAATCCAACATAACATTGCACCTGCTACATGGTATTTACCCTGTACAAATAACTCCGGCACATCATCATCATCAATATCAACAATCCAAATATCATCATATGCTTCTTCTAAAGAATTCACATAATCTACATAGAGATTTTTCCAATCAGCTTTGTTATCCGTATTCGAATTTACAGGTGTGGTAGTCATTTCTATAGTTTCGCTATATATTTTATATGTGTTAAAATTCCAATCAACCACATAACCATCGACAATCCACATTTGTTTTGTAATATCAAAATCAAAATCGTCATGTTTTTTATTTAATATTTTGTTAGTTGACTCATCATATAAACCAAGATTATACATAAAATAAATGTTCTCCGGCTCTTTCAAATCTCTTGTAACAAAATAATTTTTATTTTTGTATCTGCCTGCTTCATTTTGTGAAGTTTCAATTTTTCCTGACTCAAAATCAAATTTATATAAGTCAAACATTTTATCCATATCTGATTGATCTGTATTAAAAAACAAAGCATATTTGCCGTTGTAATCCATAATTTGAAAATCAAAATTATCAGGAACTTGTGCCGAAGTTTTCATTTTGCCTTTTGAATCTACTGCAGATATATACTTTTTGCCGTTTTTAGTATATTCAAAGCATATTTTTTCTTTTATAATGTCACATATTACACCATCAGATGATTTTATTTTCTTTGTATATTCATCTTTATCAATATTGTATAGACACAATGAGCCTTGCTCATTAACAAATATAGTATTATCTATACAATAAGCTATATCATCCCCATAATATGATACCTTATCCGACCAGTCTGCTATCGTATTTACAACCGAACTCTTACCAATATCATACTTTTTCAATAAGTATTTATAATCATCGTTTCCACTCTTAGCAACATCCAGATAATATAAACTGTTATTTTCACATGCAATTAGTTCACATTTTCCTTCTGAAGTAAATAGATATTCACTCTTACCATCTTTCGTAGTAGTTTTATAAACTTTTTTCTTTTCATATTCCTGTCCACTGCTAGAGTTTGAACTTGAACCTTCAACATAGTAAATGATATTTCCATCAGATAACAAACTACATGCATTATCTGCCGAAGAAATTTTCTTTTCCTTCGCAGTTATGTTTTCTTTGTAATATATAGCGTCACTTTTAGCACAAATATATTTTTCACCTGTACAAATCAGATATTTACCTGACACAAAGTTCGAATTTAAGGTTTTATCTGTTTCTTTATTAGACAAGCGAAAATTATTGTCACCAAAAATTATCGGATGACTTTTATCTTCCTCGCAACAATATTTACCGTTTTTATCGAAGGCAAAATTCAATGCAGTTTGAATTGTATCGTAATGATTATCAGAACCGGTATCACATAGCATCTGCTCGTATATAGTCTTTATCATGGATAGATTATATGTAGTACAAATCGAGCCACGGTTTCCAATAACTGTTGACGCACCTTTATCAAGAAATGCTTTAGCTAAAGTATCATCTACGCCTGAACTACAAGCTCCTAGATAAATCATACATCCGTCAATATTACTTAAATGATTATTAAAAAATTTATATCCAACAGCTACATGACCTGAATTTGTAAAAATCAGTTCGCCATTAAGATATTCATCAGTATATCTAATGTTTTTTATATAATAGTCCACATCATATAAAAAGGCATTTCTATCAAGCATTGTTCCTGTGGCGATAAATGAATGTGTTTTTTCGCTATATCCGCCGTGACCGTGCCATATTACAATCTTATTTTTCCCAATATCTGATAATTTTTCAATATCAACATCCGAATTATCATAGTTATTAGTAAACTTATAATCTTCTAATGTGTTCTGAATATTCTCAGCTGATTGATCAACACATTCTTGTGAATATTTTTGCAAGTCATTATCATATGTTGAAAGACAAGGCTGATAAGTAGATACCTCTGAAGAATCCATACCATCAACAGCAGGCACATAAACATACTCAATTCCACTGTTAAACTGTATCCATACAGATTGACCCTTGGTTACATTGTATTCCTTAATTTCTTTGTCGTTAAATAATTTTTTAGCATACTCCCCAACTGCACTAATCGCTTTTTCTTTGTTATCACGAGTAATATAGCCATTCTTCCCCCTAAACTCAGACTCTATATTACCGACTTCATCGTTGATTTCAAAATAATCAGTTAATCCCTCTTTCATAAGCTGTTCTTTATTAGGCTTGTTAAATACTGTAAGGCATAAAACAATTGACACTAATATTAGCACACCAATCACTACTAATGTAATAATGATTGCTTTTTTCTTTTGCCTATTATTTTTTATTTCTCTTTCAAAATTCTCATACTCCATAAATATTCTCCTTAAAATATTTTAAATTGATACCATATCTTATCTTGTGTAATGTGCCAAAAGCGTAGCAACTAACCATCGCTACGCTTTTAGCAAACTTATTTTGGATAACTATAAGCTGATAAAAATACAGCTTATAGGAAATAACATATTAAATCAAACTATGATTAAAACTTATTCTTTCAACTGACCGCATCCGCAGGTACCAACATAATTAGAATTTATTTTTCCGCATTTTGGGCACTTCCACTCACCTTTTGATGGGGTTGCAACAGCAGCATTGCTTTCCCTAAAGATAGATGAACCTGGAGTACAGCAATTATTGGAGGTACTTTGATTTATTGTCTCAGAAGGCTCTGTGAAATATTCAAAAATCTTTTTCTTTCCGATATTTACTGCTATTGCAGCACCAATTGAAACACCTATCCAGATTGCAAGTGAGAACATAGTTATTGTTTTTTCTTCGCTATAAAGATCTCCGAACCAAAGATTGCACAACAAAGGTACTGCAGCATACAAAGAAAATACATCAAATAAAATTCCCTGTGCACAAATAATTATACCTTGAACTAATGTTGTTTTGTTTTTCATAATTTTCCACCTCAATCAATATTTATCATATGTAAAACTATCATATAATTTTTCAAGAGTTGTCCTTTTTTCAGTTTGTGACAATTTAACCCAATCTTCCGACCATACTGTATCACTTGTCATATTTATGTCTACTAAACCTTTTAATTGCTGTGAGTTTATTAAATCATATTCGTCTTTAGTTATCTCTTCACAACCCTTTGATTCTCCATATGAATCAGCGTAACGATAATATTTCATACCTAAATTTCTTTCAGATGTATAAGACGAATAATAATCTTCACTCACATCGGTACCAGTAAATGAAAGAATATAATTACCAAGCCACCAATCTTCTTCTGTAATACGACAGAAACTAGTGCCCAATATTCTGTATTCACCAGTTTGCTTTATATAATATCCTTTAATATTTGCTTGGAAAGAACCGTTAGCTTTTTGTAGTTTATTATTTGAATAATAATAGACGTTAGCTGGATTATTTCTCATAGAGCCTCCGCCACACTCCATAATAAATTCAGGACGTCCGTCGAAATTCAAATCCTTAAAAGTAAGTGCACTGTGATATCCTACAGTAGCACCCTGATTCACAAACCACTCACTTTCGTGTTCCAAAAGTTCATCAATGAGTTTATCTTTATAAGAGTCTGTAGCTATAGTTTGATCATAACTGTAGCCAACTCGGCATACTTTTCCTGTACTCTTATCTTTTCTGTAATAATATACATTTGCATGTTCCCCATTGATAATTTCAAGAATTCCTTCCCTTGCATAATAATACAAACCACCGTCAAATTCCATATATTGACCTATACTCTGCTCATATCTGAACAACCAGCCAAGTTGAAATTTACCCACACTCTGATAATCGTTAATCTTGGTAATACTGTCATTTGCAATATCGTAACTGTTATAAATAATTTCATCATAATTTCTTCCGGTATTAAAATAGAGTTTACCTTTTGACAACTCCATACATTCATTTGTTACATCAGATGAAATCAATTTAACATTTTTACCATCTAAATCTGATCTGTACAATTCACCTGATGTATAGTTTCCTTTTGTACCGGTAGTTGCTGTATAATTACAAAGATAATATATCTTATTATTATATATGATAAATGACTGGACTCCACCATTTGCTTTAACAGGAAGTTTTATATAGTCGGGTTTTACTTTTGAAAAATCGAGTCGAGGTCTATTCATTCCCTCATGTGATCCTTCTGAAGAAGAATAATAGACTTTATCTTTGTATTTCTGAATCACATTGGAATAGTATATTTTATCTTCACTTTCACTGCTTGATGATACAACTAATTTACACTTCCCCATATGGGTATCCTCTCCACGCCTAATATTTGTTGGGGTTAGATTAAACTTTAATCCTTTATAGCCGTCTTTTGATATTTTAAATACAAAATAACCGTCAACATCATCAATAAGCGATTCAAACTCACCTGATTCATTTGTCATTACTGTGGCAAATGGGGTTTCTGCATTTTCATAATAAATTTCAACTTTTGCATCTCTTATCGGATTAGAAGTTTCACTGTCTACAACGGTACCCTTTACATATCTGTAGCTACACTTATCCATAAAACGAATATCTGTATCACACTCCATGTGAGTTGATATTTTCAATGGACTGTTTTCTTCATTTACTATTTCAAAATTCTTTTTTGTCGGAATATTAAAAATTTCTAAAATACCCTTTAATGAATCATCAACATATACACCGGCATTGAAATAAAAATATGATGACATGTCCCCGTGAAACAAATTGTCTTTTTTTCGAGTAAGACCTACAGATAATTTAGCTTTTGCTCCTATGTCAGATTTTGCTCCGATTGTAATCGTTGCACAGGTAAGTTCGACAGCAGGACCAATTCCGACAGTTGCGTTTACTGACGCTTCTGCTTTAATTTCCGGTTTGCTAAAATCTTTAATAAATTCTAACCCTGTTTTATCCCATAATACACCAACTTTATTTTCTACCGAACACTCAAAAGTTATCGAACCATCCGCTTTAACTGTTAAATTTACTATAACATTTACACCAATGGTCGGCAATATTCTTACAGGACATTTAGCAATCTCAACTGTTCCTTCTTTACCTATACCTCCTGAAATTTGTGCTGTGCCACTAAACTTCAATTTATCTTTCAAGGCAATATAGAAAACAAAGTTATCTTTAATATGCAGGGGATTAAGCGAAAACAAATTTGTATCTTTTTCTGTATAGATTTTGTATTCTAACTCAGGGGTATCAAGACTTCCGTTCAATTTAATTTTTATTGGATTTGCTACATCACCTATTTTGAATTCCTTATTTACAAATTTAAGTTTATTTGCATCCAACTCTATGGTGTCTTGTATATCTATTGATTCCTTGTTAAAAAATCCGGCTGAAACACTGTTATCACTTTTCTTTGATTTTTTTAAATCAGTCATACCGGATGGAATTTTGCCCTGAATATCTAATTTATCGTAGAGCTCGTACATTTCAGGTTCTGTAACATCAAGTATTACTTTTCCATCTGAAACTTCAGTCTTATTGATTTTGTATGCTACAGTTTCATTTAAATTATTTGGATTTTGTGTTACAAACACATCTCCTTCTTTTAAACTTGAAGTTTCATCATCTAATTTTAATGTGACTACATTGTTGTTTATAGACTTTACTTGTGAACCATCAAACGAGATAACACTATCTTCAATTTTTACAGTATTATCATAATTTGTGTCAATCTTTGTCTTATCAAGAGTTTTCTTAATCAATACAACAATATTATTAAGTTCACTTCTTGTTACAGCCTTTTCAGACACAAATTTGTTGTCTACAAGGTTAAAGAACCCCCTTTCGACCATCGCTGCCGATGCTTCAGGGTACTTCAATTCTTTAATATCGTCACACACTAAAGTTTCGTTATTTACAAAGCCAAGACAATTATTAAGAGTATATGTAGCAAATTCTCTGGTAACATATCCATCCGGATTATATTCATCAACATCTGTTAAAAGTATACCATAATAGTATGCTACTACAATTGAATCTTTGTATTTGCTACTCTCAATATCATTATATGGGACTTTTACATTTTGACCTAACTCTGTATTCATAGAAAACTCACGCACAAGCATATCAGCCCATTCAGCTCTGGTAATATTATCTTCTTCTGAATCAAATGAGTTATATGTAATTACACCACTTATTGTGTAATTGTTTTCCGATACATTAATTTCTTTATTTACTGTAAATGATTTTTGTTCCATTTCTGCAGCATTCACCATTGAAATACCGCCTACTGTTACGACACCTGAAATAATACTGAAACACAGTACTATTGAAAGGTATCTTCTGACATTCTTTCTGTTTTTTAATACAATAATGACTGCAAAGCTTGCTATGCAAATTGATACAACCAAAAATACTGCCATATTATTTCCTGTTTTAACGGACTCTTCGCTTTTTACACTGCTATTTTGTGTAGCTAAAACACTGTTTTTACTTACACCATCCGTTGCAGAAGTTACTGCCTGTACATCTGGAATCAAAATCTTTGTTGTTTCTTCTATATTTGATTTTGAAGTAGCGGTTGCTTTTGTGTTATCAGGTTTAGTTGCTGTATTATTTACTTTTATTGCAACAATATCAAGAGTAATACTTTCACCAGATTTCAGGCTTACATAATCAACATTCTGCTTTTTATTATCCTTTACTTCAAAATTTTCTGGTAAAATTGCTTCCAAAGATACATTTTCAACAGTAAAATCATTGGTATTGGTAACTTTAAATGTTAGGTCAATATCTTCGTTTGATTCATAGCTGTCTTTTTTTGTTGTGATAGAAGCAACTAAGCCATCTTGCGAATTATGTGTTTCCTCTACCGCACCAACAGATATGCAAAAGCTAAATAGTAACATTGCAATAACTGAAAAGGCTGTAAAACTTTTTAATAATCTTCTCATTTAATCTCCTCCAAAACGACATAGTATGCAAAAGGCTTGCATATTTAATAAAATAATTATACAATATCACCAATTGTTTTACTATCCCGAAAAGTTACATAAGCTCGCCTATTTTTTACATAATTCTACAAAAGTAAATAAAATCTTTGATTTTTAAACAAATTATGATATACTGATTGCATAAGTTTTAAGTGGAATTTTCACAATATGGGTTAACGAGAGAGAATTAAATATGAACATATTGGTTTGTGATGATGATTTTTCAATTGCAAATAGCATTGCAGAATACATAAAAAATAAGTTTAAACACGAAGTATTTGTTTCTATTAACAGAGAAGAGGCTCTGAATGTAATACATTCAGAAAATATTGATTTGTTGATTATTGACATTGTTCTCAAAGATGACAACGGAATTTTTCTTGCGGAAGATATTCAAAAAGATCAATCTAACATAAAAATTATTTTTATAACAGGCTATGGAAATGTGTACTATGAAAATATTTATGAGCATATTACTCCACAGGGATTTCTTGAAAAACCGATTCAGTACAACATTCTGAACTTTTTCATTAAACAGGCTGAAAATGAATATAAGAAAAAAACTGCAAAATTAAAAATTTCCTATGATTTTAAAGAACACCTGATTCCGATTGACAGTATCCTATACATCCAAAGTTCTAAACGAGTTTGTGAAATTATCACCGACGACAAAATCTATCGTTGCTACAAAAAACTTTCTGATTTTCCAAAGGAGTTGCCCGAATATTTCGCAAGATGCCACCAGAGCTATATTGTAAACGCAAATTATATTGCCTCTTATCAATCAGGGCAATTTACTTTGACAAACGGAGCTATTATTCCGATAAGCGATTCTTACGCTAAAGATGCCAAAAATTTATATCTTATGAATTTCGGAGGATAAACAATGTTACTTGTTTTTGCAACTATATTAGACTTAATTACAACTGCTACTTTTCTTCAGTATCCACTGCAACTGCTTACATTAAAAAAGGACAAACCTATTTACAAAATTATAATGGGAATGTTCTTTGTTTTTACAATGATTATTTCTTTTTTATCCAGAATAAACGAGGAATTTAATGCTAATCCATTTAAACCTATTGTTTTATTCGGAGTGATTGCCGTAACATTTTTCACTTGTTTCAGCGATAAAATCTCTCAGAAAACAATAGCCTATGTTCTGTTCCTTGCTTCAATGTGTATAACAGAGCTTTCGGTTATGGCGTTATTTACTTTTATGGGATTTTCATTGCGTGACGATAAAGTTGCAAATATACTCAGCAATGTTGTAGCTATTCTTGTTCTTTGGATTTTACTTTTAATATGCAAAAAAATTTTTGATAAAAATCTTAAGCACAAAAATTATTCATCAAGAATGTGGCAATTTGATATTATCATTGTTTCACAGCTTATGTGCAGTTCGGCAATTGCCATTTCCGTATATAACAATAACAACTTTGAACTGACAAGTGCAAATATCATACTTTGGATTTTTGTCATTGCAACAATCATATGTATGGTTATATGTGACATCGCACTTTACAAAGTTTTGCTTGTAAATTCTGAAAATCACGATTTGAAAGAGGCACTCGAACTTTCTAATTTAAAGAACGAACTAGAACTTGAATACTACAACAAAATGAAAGTAAGTATTGCCGAAACACGAAAAATGAATCACGATATCAGTAATATGATTACAGTCGTAAAAGCTATGGTTAATGATAACAATAATAATAATAGCGAGCGAGCAAATGCAATTATCCAAGATTTGGCCGAAACTCTTGAGAACAACAAAATCAGAAAATTCTGTGACAACGAATTGGTCAACATCATTATGATTAACAAATATGACACCATAAAAGCAAATCATATTGAGTTTTCAAGTAACTTGAATGTTCCAAATAACATCAATATTAAAAACACAGATCTCTGTAGATTGTTTACCAACATAGTTGATAACGCAATAGAGTCTTGTGTTAGCTCTAACGATAAAAGCAAAGTATTTATTATTCTTTCATCGCAAATTAAAGATAATAACTTTGTAGTAAAATGCATCAATTACTGCGACCATAATATTCCCGATGACATTGATAATTTACAATCCACAAAACCAAATCATAAGGGACTTGGTATTGAAATCCTAAAAAATATTACCGAATCATATTCCGGCGATTTTACAGTAAGCTGTGAGAATAACAATTTCACAACAGTAGCACTTTTAAAAATTTGATTATTCAACAAAAACACACTCACACTATTTTAGTGAGGTAATCGTTTAAAAGAATGTCAAAACTATCGTTGTGATAATTTCATATAAACAATATGAAAAGTTGCTTTAATCAGGCGTAGATATAAACGAATATTAAAATTAGGCAGGTACGATACGACAAGCAATATGTTATTAAATGTATATTGTCTTGATATAGCGCTAAAGAACTATTTAAAACACAGTTAGATAAAATATACGCTACCTGAATGCTTGTTACGACATTCCTAATTGCGGTAACTTACAAATCTCTACTTTACTGAATATGATATTTAAAAAATTTATTTCAATTTACTATTGCAATTTGCGTTTTGATAATTTATTCTATTGTGATTGTTTTTTTCATGAAAAGTGAGATTAATGCCCCCTTAAAATGTAACATTGAGAGATGATTCAAGCAATTCAATATCTCTCTGTCTATTCCACCGTTTTTGTCACCCATTCTTGCAACACGAAAATGGGTTTACAAGAATTTTAGGCATAAAAAAAGAGCCCAATGGCTCGGATGTTAAAAATATTAAATAAGTAAATGTTATTGATTATTCTCAATTTCTCGATATACTCTTACTTTTTAAGATTTACAAGAAGGTATCGTTTTATTCACTCCATGCTGCTGTGGAGGGAAGTCGATTACTTGCTCTTTTAGTGAAACTTTCTTTGAGATTTTGTCGATGAACGGAATTTTTACATGAAGTCCTGTTGACCATGTTACATGGTATGTTCCGAGTCTTTCAATTACATATGCGTGTGCCTGCGGTACTACTTTTACATTGCTTACGATTACTATAAGCAAAATTAAAAGGATAATTCCTAAAATAATAAGTCCTAACATTATTTACCTCTCATTCT
>OGXT01001805.1_pt1 | contig 19181 bp, 13 predicted proteins | sample 1576361 | NCBI WGS metagenome assembly OGXT01 (sample SAMEA3541514, study PRJEB24748) | human gut metagenome | biome: human gut; feature: human-associated habitat; material: faeces | place: China | collected 2012 | reverse complement strand
CCTCGCTAAAGTGCGGCCAACGCTCGCGCAGCACCGGGATCACCCGCAGGCGCAGGAAATTGCGGTCATAGGTATCATCCTGATTACTCTCATCTTCGATCCACGACAGCTGATGGGCGAGCGCCCACTGGCGTAGTGATTCGCGGGTTTCATTGAGGAGAGGACGCAGTAGTCGACTGCCGGCAAAGGCAGAGGATGGCGCCATCGCCGACAGGCCGGTAGGACCGCTGCCGCGTTTTAACGCCAGCAGCAGGGTTTCGCACTGATCGTCCTGGTGCTGGGCGGTCACTAACACCTCGCCGGCATTGAGCGTATCCTGAAAGGCCTGATAGCGCGCCGCACGAGCGTGGGCCTCGACGCCCAGCCCTCCCCGGGCTAACGTCACGCGATGCACCACCAGCGGCACCTGCCACTGCTGGCAAATCTGCCGACAATGCGCCACCCAGTCGTCTGCGTGGGCGCTAAGGCCGTGGTGAACATGCACCGCCCGCAGCGTCAGCGAGGGATCCTGTTCCCGCAGCAGCACCAGCTGATGCAGAAGAACCGTCGAGTCCAGACCGCCGCTGAAGGCCACCAGCAGCTGGCGATGGGGATGAAGCGTATGCGCAATATCAGCCGTCATATCCACGAACATACCGAGAAGTGATGGCCCGGCACGTTACCGGGCCAGGGCCGCGCTGGCAAGATTTACTGCTGATATATTTCCAGCGGCAGGTCGTCCGGATCGCTAAAGAAGGTAAAGCGTTTACCGGTAAAGGGATCGACACGAATCGCTTCGCACTCCACGCCATGCGCGGTGAGATGGGCTACCGCGGCGTCGATATCATCCACGCTAAAGGCCAGATGACGCAGCCCGCAGGCTTCCGGACGACTGGGGCGGGCTGGCGGAAACGGGAACGAGAACAACTCAATTATATACTCGCCGTTGAGCGCCAGATCGCCTTTCCAGGAATCGCGCTCGGCGCGATAAAACTCACTTTGCAGCGTAAACCCCAGAATATCGCAATAGAACGCTTTACTGCGGGCGTAGTCGGTCGCAATGATGGCAATATGGTGAACCCGTTTCAAACCCAGCATGGTTAAACTCCTTCTGTTAAGCCAGCCACGTTACTCGTGCGCGCCGTTAACGCGCAAGCCTTTCGTCATTTTTTAAGACTCGTACCCGATACACACCGTCCTCATCGCGCTTGGCGCCGTGAATATCGGTCTCAAAGCCCGGGTAATGACGACCGATAGAGCAAAGCATCAGCAGAAAATCGAGCACCGCCCGGCTTTCCTCGGTGATCATCTCTCCCGGCATCAGCAGCGGAACCCCCGGCGGATAAGGGAGGATCATGTTGGCCGAAATCCGCCCCACCAGGTTCTCCAGTTCAATAGTTTCCACCTCCCCCTTGATCTGGCGCTGCCAGGCGTGATGCGGCGTCATTTTCATTTCCGGCAGGACGTCAAAGGCGCTGAGCATCAGCTGCGGCAGCTGATGCTGACGGATCAAGCGGTGGATCCCCTGCGCCAGATCCTGGATCCGCATGTTGCGGTAGAAGTCGGGATCTTCGGCGTACAGATCCGGCAGCATATTTTTCACCCGCAGATTGAGATCGTAGGCGCGTTTAAACTCGGTCAGGCCGCGCAGCAGCCCCATCGCCCGGGTTTTATCGATGCCGATACTGAACAGGAACAGCAGATTGTAGGGGCCTGTTTTCTCTACCACCACGCCCCGCTCGTCGAGAAACTTCGCCACCAGCGCCGCCGGGATCCCCTCTTCATCCATATTCCCCTGCTCGTCCATGCCCGGCGTCAGAATAGTGACCTTCACCGGATCGAGATACATATGATCCGCATCGGCATCTTTGAAACCGTGCCAGTCCTCGCCCGGCGCTACCGGCCAGCACTCGGCTTTATCCACGGCTTCCGGCTGCCAGATATCAAAGAACCAGCCGTCCGACTCCTCGCGCAGTCGCTGCACCTCTTTGCGGAAGTCCAGCGCCCGCTCAATGGAGCGCTGGATCAGACGTTTACCGGAGTTGCCGCGCAGCATCGCCGCCGCGGTCTCAATCGACGCGACGATGGGGTAGCTCGGCGACGTAGAGGTATGCATCATAAAGGCTTCGTTAAAGGTCTCTTCATCATAGTTGCCTTTAATGTGGATCAGCGAGGCCTGCGACAGCGCGGCCAGCATCTTATGCGTCGACTGCGTCTCGAAGATGACTTTCCCGGGGATCCGCTCCCCGCTCATACCGCTTTTCCCCTGATATATCGGATGGAAATGGGTATAGGGCACCCAGGCGGAATCGAAATGGATCGACGGGACATCGAGCGTCTCCTTAAGCCAGGTGGTGTTATAGAGCAGACCATCGTAGGTGGAGTTGGTGATCACCGCATGCACGGGCCACTGCGCCCCGCCCGTGTCGCGCACTTTCTGCTGAATGCTGTCGCGGGTAAATTCGCGCCGGGGGATACCGCCGAGGATCCCCAGCGCGTTGCGGGTCGGCTTCAGCCACAGGGGAACCACATCGCTCATCATCAGCAGGTGGGCCAGCGATTTGTGACAGTTACGGTCAATCAGCAGGGTGCTGCCGGCGGGCGCCGAGTACATGCCGACAATTTTATTGGACGTCGAGGTGCCGTTGGTCACCATATAGCTTTGCTCGGCGCCAAAGGCGCGCGCGATATACTCCTCCGCCTCCAGGTGCGGGCCGGTATGATCCAGCAGAGAGCCCAGCTCGGTGACCGAAATCGAGACATCCGCCTTCAGCGTATTCCCGCCAAAAAAATCATAGAACAGGCAGCCCACCGGGCTTTTCTGATAGGCGCTGCCGCCCATATGGCCCGGCGTACAGAAGGTATATTTTCCCTCCTGGACATAGTTGAACAGCGCGCGGGTAAACGGCGGAGTGATATTCTCCAGGTACTCGCGGGTGTACTGCCCAATGCGGGTGGCGATCTCTTCGGAGAGTCCCAGCGCATATTCGAAGAACCACAGCGTCATGCGCAAATCCTGACTGCTGACATCCATCGTCGAGTGGGCGTTAATGAAGGCGTACAGAGGAAGGTATTCATTGAGCTGATTGATATCGCTGCACAGATCGACGCTGTATTCATCCCAGTCGAAGATCACCCCGCAGATGCGCGGGTTGTGCTCGATAAACTGCAGCAGGTCGGCGCTGTTTTGCGGCCAGATGGTCTGGAAGCCCTGGCGCTGCAGCGCCGCTTCCAGTTCTTTGATCGGCTCGTCTTTATGGTAGACGCCGTGAGGCCCCATGATGGCGATGATATTCACGCTTTCCTCCTGGTATTCACCTAAGTCAAGCATCATAGCAATCCCCCGGGCGCACCGCACATAAAAAAAGGGCCGGAAAATCCGGCCCTTAGTGTTTAGTCCTGACGAAAAAGTTAAGCGTAACCGTAGCTCATCAGACGCTGATAACGGCGGTTCAGCAGCTCTTCTTCGCTGAGCAGATCGAGGTCTGCCAGGTCTGCCAGCAGCTGCGCCTTCAGGCTCGCTGCCATCGCTTCCGGGTTGCGGTGAGCGCCGCCCAGCGGTTCCGGAACGATAGAATCGATCAGCTTCAGCTCTTTCAGACGCGGGGCGATAATGCCCATTGCTTCCGCAGCCAGCGGCGCTTTATCCGCGCTCTTCCACAGAATGGAGGCGCAGCCTTCCGGCGAAATGACCGAATAGGTGCTGTACTGAAGCATGTTGACCTTGTCGCCCACGCCGATCGCCAGCGCGCCGCCGGAGCCGCCTTCACCGATTACGGTGCAGATTACCGGCACGCTCAGACGCGACATCTCACGCAGGTTGCGGGCGATCGCTTCCGACTGGCCACGCTCTTCCGCGCCGACGCCCGGGTAGGCGCCCGGGGTGTCGATAAAGGTGATGATCGGCATTTTAAACCGCTCAGCCATCTCCATCAGGCGTAGCGCTTTGCGGTAGCCTTCCGGCGCCGGCATCCCAAAGTTGCGGCGAATTTTCTCTTTGGTTTCACGACCTTTCTGGTGGCCGATGATCATCACCGGACGACCGTCAAGACGCGCGATACCGCCGACAATCGCTTTATCGTCAGCGAAGGCGCGGTCACCGGCCAGTTCGTCAAATTCGTCGAACGCCAGGCGGACATAATCCAGGGTGTAAGGACGGCGCGGGTGGCGCGCCAGTTGCGCAACCTGCCATGCACCGAGATCGGCGAAGATTTTGCGCGTCAGCTCTACGCTTTTCTCACGCAGACGATGCACTTCTTCGTCGATGTTAATATCCAGTTTCTCATCCTGACGGCTTACCGCAGTCAGGGAATCGATTTTCGCTTCCAGCTCTGCAATCGGCTGTTCAAAATCTAGGAAATTCAGACTCATAGTATTCCTGTATTAGTCAAACTCCAGTTCCACCTGCTCCGAGCCGATAAGGCCCCGCAGATCGTTAAGTAAACGATCGCTCGGAGAGACGCGCCATGTTGCGCCGAAACGCAACCGCGCGCGTGCATCCGCCCTCTGATAGTAGAGGTGCACTGGAATGGTTCCCGAACGGTGGGGTTCCAGAGACTGACGGAGTCGGTTTAAAAGCTGGTCATCAATTTGCCTGTCCGTCAGCGAGATAGCAAGCCCGCGAGCATATTTTTCCCGGGCTTCGTCAATGTCCATGACTTCACGGGCGGTCATTTTAAGCCCCCCGCTAAAGTCATCAAAGCTGACCTGTCCGCTGACGATAAGTATGCGGTCTTTTTCCAGCAACTGCTGATATTTATCCAGCGCGTCGGTGAATAACATCACTTCCAGCCGCCCGGAACGGTCATCCAGGGTACAGATGCCGATACGATTGCCGCGCTTGGTGACCATTACCCGCGCCGCAATCACCAGCCCCGCCGCCGTGGTGACTTTCCCACGTTCGGTCGGATGCATGTCTTTGAGCCTCACGCCGCCGACGTAGCGCTCAATCTCCTTCAGATACTGGTTAATCGGGTGTCCGGTGAGGTATAGCCCCAGGGTCTCCCTTTCACCATCCAGCACCACCTGCTCAGGCCATGGCTGGCAGCTGGCGTAGGATTGCTCAATTTGCTCGGGCTCTTCCGCCAGCACGCCGAACATATCAGCCTGGCCGATGGCCTCGGCTTTCGCGTGCTGGTCAGCGGCTTTCAACGCATCGCCCAGCGAATTCATCAGCGCCGCGCGATGTGGGCCGAGACGATCGAACGCCCCGGACATAATCAGCTTTTCCAGCACCCGACGGTTGAGCTTTTTAATATCGGTTCGCGCGCAGAGGTCGAACAGCTCGCGGAAATAGCCGCCATTGTTGCGCGCCTCAATAATCGCTTCGATCGGTCCTTCGCCGACGCCCTTGATGGCGCCAATGCCGTAGACGATCTCGCCATCGTCGTTGACGTGGAAATGGTACAGGCCGGAGTTAATATCCGGGGGCAGGATTTTTAGCCCCATTCGCCAGCACTCATCCACCAGGCCAACCACTTTCTCGGTGTTGTCCATATCGGCGGTCATCACCGCCGCCATAAACTCGGCCGGGTAGTGCGCCTTAAGCCACAGCGTCTGGTAGGAGACCAACGCGTAGGCGGCGGAGTGCGATTTGTTAAATCCGTAACCGGCGAATTTCTCCACCAGGTCGAAGATTTTCATCGCCAGTTCGCCGTCAATGCCGTTTTTCTTCGCCCCATCCTCAAAGATAGAACGCTGCTTGGCCATCTCCTCCGGCTTTTTCTTACCCATCGCACGACGCAGCATGTCCGCGCCGCCGAGGGTGTATCCGGACAGCACCTGGGCAATCTGCATGACCTGTTCCTGATACAGGATGATGCCGTAGGTTGGCTCCAGCACCGGTTTCAGGCTTTCATGCTGCCACTGCACGTCCGGATAAGAGATCTCCTCGCGGCCATGCTTACGGTCGATAAAGTTATCTACCATCCCCGACTGCAGCGGGCCCGGGCGGAACAGAGCCACCAGCGCGATCATATCTTCGAAGCAGTCCGGCTGCAGGCGTTTAATCAGATCTTTCATGCCGCGCGATTCAAGCTGGAAGACCGCGGTGGTTTCCGAGCGCTGCAGCATGTCGAAGCTTTTCTTGTCATCCAGCGGGATGGCGGCGATATCCAGCGGCCCTTCGCCGTTCTTCTCACGGCGCTTGTTGATCATCTCCAGCGCCCAGTTAATGATAGTGAGCGTACGCAGACCGAGGAAGTCGAATTTCACCAGCCCGGCGTATTCCACGTCGTTCTTATCAAACTGGGTAACCGGATGCAGCCCCTGCTCATCGCAATACAGTGGCGCGAAATCGGTGATTTTGGTTGGAGCGATAACTACCCCACCGGCATGTTTACCGGCGTTTCGCGTCACCCCTTCCAGCTTACGCGCCATGTCGATCAGCGCTTTCACTTCTTCGTCCGCCTCGTAGATCTCCGGCAGCTGCGGCTCGGCCTCAAAGGCTTTCGCCAGCGTCATGCCCGGATCGGGCGGCACCAGCTTGGAGATACGATCGACAAATCCGTACGGGTGACCCAGCACGCGACCGACATCGCGGATGACCGCTTTCGCCGCCATGGTACCGAAGGTGATGATCTGCGATACCGCGTCGCGGCCGTACATATCCGCCACGTGCTCGATAACCTGGTCGCGTTTCTCCATGCAGAAGTCGACGTCGAAGTCGGGCATCGAGACACGCTCCGGGTTAAGGAAACGTTCGAACAGCAGGTCGAATTCCAGCGGGTCAAGATCGGTGATCTTCAGCGCGTAGGCCACCAGCGAACCGGCGCCGGAACCGCGTCCCGGGCCAACCGGCACGCCGTTATCCTTCGACCACTGGATAAACTCCATCACAATCAGGAAGTAGCCCGGGAACCCCATCTGGTTGATAACCTGGAGTTCAATATCCAGACGCTGGTCATACTCCGGGCGCTTTTCAGCACGGACGGCAGGATCCGGGAAGAGGAATTCCAGCCGCTCTTCCAGACCCTCTTTCGATTTCATGACCAGGAAATCTTCCGTGGTCATATCGCCGGTCGGGAACTGCGGCAGGAAATATTCGCCAAGCCGCACGGTGACGTTGCAGCGCTTGGCAATTTCAACGCTGTTCGCCAGCGCTTCCGGAATATCGGCGAACAGCTCGCACATCTCTTCCTCGCTGCGCATATATTGCTGCGGCGAGTAGTTGCGCGGCCGTTTCGGATCGTCGAGCGTAAAGCCGTCGTGGATCGCGACGCGGATTTCATGGGCGTCGAAATCGCTGGTGTCGAGAAAGCGGACATCGTTGGTCGCCACCACCGGCAGGCCGCGCGCTTCCGCCAGCGCCACGGCGGCGTGGAGATAGGCCTCTTCATCCTGTCGACCGGTACGGATCAGCTCCAGAAAATAGCGGTCCGGGAAATGCTCTTCGTAGAAGGCGACGCACTGTTCAACCAGCGGCATATTGCCGCGGATCAGGCTGACGCCGACGTCACCTTTCCGGCCGCCGGAGAGCAGAATCAGCCCTTCCTGATGTTCCACCAGCCAGTCGCGATCGATCCACGGCCCCAGGGCGCCGTAGCCGCGCTGATAGGCACGGGAAATCAACAGGGTCAGGTTCTGGTAGCCGGTGTTGTTCGCCGCCAGTACGGTCAGCTCGGTAAATTCGTCGCCGAGCAGGTCGCACTGCACGTGAAAGTCGGCGCCGACGATCGGCTTAATCCCCGCGCCGTGTCCCGTCCCGTAGAACTTCACCAGTCCGCAGAGGTTGGTGAAATCGGTGATCGCCAGCGCTGGCATGCCAAGCGAGGCCGCCTTCTTCACCAGCGGCCCGGTCTTTGCCAGCCCATCGATCATGGAATAGTCGCTGTGCACCCGCAGGTGTACGAAACGTGGTTCAGCCATCTTTAGATCCCGGTGACTTAGTTGGACGCCAGGCCCAGGGCACGCTTCACCGGGCCAAAACTGCGCCGGTGATGCTCTGTTGCGCCGTGTTCCTGCAGCTTCTGCAGGTGAACAGCGGTGGGATAGCCTTTATGCTGGGCAAATCCGTAGTGGGGAAATGCGAGGTCCAGCGTGGCCATTTCGGCGTCACGAGTGACTTTTGCCAGAATAGACGCTGCGCTGATTTCTGCCACCCGGCTGTCGCCTTTCACCACCGCCAGGGAGGGCATCGGTAGCGACGGACAGCGGTTGCCATCGATCAGGACAAACTCAGGAACAATGCTCAGGCCGGCGACGGCGCGCTGCATCGCCAGCATAGTGGCATGCAGAATATTCAGCTCGTCGATTTCGTGCGGCTCGGCGCGCCCCAGGCTCCAGCACAGCGCTTTCTCTTTAATCTCATCGAACAGCGCCAGACGACGCTTCTCGCTGAGTTTTTTGGAATCATTCAGACCCACAATCGGCTTCGCCGGATCGAGGATCACCGCCGCGGTCACCACCGCGCCAACCAGGGGGCCACGCCCGACCTCATCGACGCCGGCAACCAGATGGGTATGCGGATAGACGAACTCCATCATTGTTTTGCTAACTCCAGTACGGCGTCCGCCGCCTGCTCATCGGCGTTGCAGCGGATCTGCTGATGCAGGGCGCGGAACGTCTCATGCATCTCATGGCTGGTTTTGCCATCGGCCAGCAGCGGCTGCAGAGCGGCTGCCAGCGCCTGGGGCTCGCACTCATCCTGCAGCAGCTCTTTAACCAGTTCGCGACCGGCCAGCAGGTTCGGTAACGAGACATAGTCGGTTTTTACCAACCGCTTCGCCAGCCAGAAGGTGAACGGCTTCATCCGGTAGCCAACCACCATCGGGCATTTCGCCAGCATACACTCCAGCGCTGCCGTCCCGGAGGCCAGCAGCGCGGCGTCGCTGGCGATCATCGCATCGCGCGCCTGACCGTCCAGCATATGCACGATCATATCCGGCGCCGTCTCAGCTTTAATACGCTCAAATTGCTCCCGCCGTTTAGCATTAACCAGCGGCACCACCACCTGCAGATCGGGATAGGTGGCGCGCAGAAGCTGCGCGGTTTTCAGGAAGTCGGCGCTAAGCATTTCGACTTCCGCGCCGCGGCTGCCGGGTAGCAGAGCGAGGCAGCGCACGCTGTGCGGGATCCCTAACCGGTCGCGCGCAGCGCCTTTGTCAGGATCCAGCGGCATCGCATCCGCCATGGTATGGCCAATAAAGCGGCAGGGGACGTTAAATTTGTCATAAAACGCTTTTTCGAAAGGCAGAAAGGCCAGCACCAGATCGGTGGATCTGCCGATTTTGAAAACGCGTTTTTGTCGCCAGGCCCAGACCGACGGGCTGACGTAGTGAATGGTTTTGATGCCCTGCTTTTTCAGATTTCCTTCGAGGGTGATATTAAAGTCAGGGGCGTCGATGCCGACGAAGACATCGGGACGCAGCTCGCCGAAGCGGCGGGTCAAATCGGCGCGAATATGGAGTAAGCGACGCAGGCGACCGAGCACTTCAACAATGCCCATCACCGCCAGCTCTTCCATTTCATACCAGGCTTCGCACCCTTCCGCCTGCATTAGCGGCCCCGCCACGCCGACAAAGCGCGCATTCGGGATGCGTGCTTTAAGCGCGCGGATGAGACCAGCGCCTAGAATATCGCCGGAGGTTTCTCCGGCGACCAGGGCAATCGTCAGGGGACGCTGTTCAGCCATTAACGAATCAAGCCGCGGGTAGAACGAGCGAAGAAATCGACAAACGGCTGAACCTCAGGATGCTGAGCAGCCAGTTCGGCAATTTCCGGCTTGGCTTCTTCCAGCGTTTTGCCGCTGCGGTACAGCAGTTTATACGCGTTGCGGATCGCGGTGATTGCTTCCCGGCTGAAGCCGCGGCGTTTCAGCCCTTCGATGTTAACGCCGAACGGCGTCGCATGGTTGCCCTGGGCAATTACGAACGGCGGAACGTCCTGCGCCACGCCGGAGCAGCCGCCAACCATAACGTGTGAGCCAATGACGCAGAACTGATGCACCGCCGTCATGCCGCCGATAATGACATAATCATCCAGCGAAACATGGCCCGCGAGCGTCGCGTTATTGGCCAGAATGCAGCGATCGCCAAGCGTACAATCGTGCGCCACGTGGGCGTTGATCATCAGCAGGTTATCGTTGCCCACCTTTGTTAATCCACCGCCCTGTACTGTGCCGCGATGAATGGTGACGCTTTCGCGAATGCGGTTGCGATCGCCAATTTCCACCCGGGTCGGTTCGCCAGCATATTTCAGATCCTGGTTAACTTCGCCGATGGAAGCGAACTGATAGATCTCATTGTCACGGCCGATTTTGGTGTGGCCGTTAACGACAACGTGAGACTTCAGCACGGAGCCTTCGCCGATTTCGACGTTAGCGCCAACAATACAAAACGGACCAATGTGGACGTTAGCGCCAATCACGGCGCCTTCTTCTACAATGGCGGTAGGATGAACAAAAGCGGTTTTATCAATCACGTATCAGGCCTCCCGGCTACGCGCACACATCATCGTCGCTTCGCAAACCACTTTACCGTCAACCAGCGCAACGCCTTTGAAACGGGTTAGGCCGCGGCGGGTTTTCTCGAAAGTGACTTCCATAATCATCTGATCGCCTGGTACTACCGGGCGTTTGAAGCGTGCTTCATCGATACCCGCGAAGTAGTACAGCTCGCCTGGTTCCAGTTTTCCGACGCTTTTGAACGCCAGAATCCCGGTGGCTTGCGCCATTGCTTCCAGAATCAGGACGCCCGGCAAAATCGGCTTACCAGGGAAGTGCCCCTGGAAAAACGGCTCGTTTACAGAAACATTTTTTACTGCGCGCAGAAAACGACCTTCTTCAAAATCCAGCACGCGGTCTACCAGCAGGAACGGGTAACGGTGAGGCAGAAGTTCCAGAATCTCTTCAATGTGCAGAGTATGAGTGTCAGTAGTCAAAATACTCTTCCTGTCTAAATGTACTAAAAGGCAATAATAACACGGCCTGCGGCAATCTTTTAGCGAATGCAACAGGCCGGAAATGTCATGTGACCAAATGATGAATTAGTCTTGTTGATTAACCTTGCGCTCAATCGCTTTCAGGCGCTTGCTCATCTCGTCAATATTCATCACCAGCGCAGCGGTTTTACGCCACGCCTTGTTCGGCTGCAGCGGAATACCGGAGGAATATACGCCAGGTTCGCTGATAGGACGCATCACCATCCCCATCCCCGTGACGGTGACCTTATCGCAGATTTCCATATGGCCGTTAATCACGCTGGCGCCGCCAATCATGCAGTAGCGGCCAATTTTCAGGCTGCCCGCCATGATAACGCCGCCAGCGACCGCGGTATTGTCGCCAATCACCACGTTATGCGCAATCTGGCACTGGTTATCAATGATAACCCCGTTGCCAATCACGGTATCGTCCAGCGCACCACGGTCAATCGTGGTGCAGGCGCCAATCTCCACGCGATCGCCAATAATGACGCGACCCAGCTGCGGGATCTTTACCCAGTTACCGCGATCGTTAGCGTAGCCGAAGCCATCCGCGCCAATCACCGTGCTGGACTGAATCAGGCAATTCTCGCCGATCTCAATCTCATGGTAAACGGTCACATTGGCCCACAGACGCGAGCCGGCACCTATTTTCGTATTTTTCCCAACGAAGCAGCCAGCGCCGATAACTACGTTATCGCCCAGCACTACGCCGGATTCGATAACCGCGTTGGCGCCGATGGCAACGTTGCTACCCAGCTTCGCCGACGGATCGATGACCGCGCTCGGCGCGATATCCTGAGCCGGCTGCGGCGTGGTATCAAGAATTTGAGCCATGCGCGCGTAGGTCAGGTAGGGGTTACGCACTACCAGCGCGGCGCTATGGGCAAAAGGTAAATCATCCTGCGTCATCACAACGGCAGAAGCCTGGCAAGCGGCCAGGTGCTCACGGTACTTAGGGTTGACCATGAAAGTGATTTGGCCCGTTTTCGCGCTCTGCATGGACGCAACGCCGGTGATGACGATATCGCCATCACCGTGTAATTCTGCATCCAACTGCTGCGCGAGATCAGCCAGTCGAATTGAAGGCATTACTTATTTAACCTGTTTCAGCACATCAGCGGTGATGTCTTTTACATCGCTGCTGTTATATGCAACGGCATTCGCGTCAACCACCAGATCGATGCTCTGATCTTTCGCTACGCTCTGTACGGCAGTCTGGATACGGGTCACCAGTTTGCCACGCTCTTCGTTGGAACGACGTGCGCGATCCTGTTCAAACGCCTGCGCTTTCTGGGAGAAGGTCTGGCGCTGAGCCATCACGTCTTTTTCCAGTTTGGTACGTTCGGCGCCCGGCTTCATGGACTGCAGACGCTGCATTTTGGATTGCAGGTCGCCTTCCATACGCTGCAGTTCGCTAGCGCGGCCTTTGAACTCGTTTTCCAGCGTGTTGGAAACGCCAGTTTTCTGGGCAACCTGTTGGAACAGGCTGTTCATGTTCACCAGGGCAATTTTATCTGCCGCCTGAGCGGAAGTTACCATTGCCAAACCCAGACCTGCAGCTAATAACCACTTTTTCACAATAAACTCCTTACCATCCCATGAGTACCCAGGGGTACCGTTATTTGCGTGGCGAGGCGATAAACGCGTTATCGCCTACAGTCAGCGCTATACTGCACTTGCATTCCGTTGCCGCCAACAATTACCAGGTTTTACCAATGTTAAACTGGAACTGTTCGGCTTTGTCTCCATCGTACTTTTTGAACGGTTGGGCGTAGGAGAAGACCAACGGCCCCAACGGCGACATCCACTGCACGGCAATACCCGCAGACATACGGATGTTGCTCGGATCGCTGTAATCCGGATAACCAGCGTACGCGCTCGAATCCCAGTGAGTATCCCATACGGTACCCATATCCCAGAAGACGGAAGTACGGACCGAGTTCGCATATTTGTCACTAATAAACGGCGTCGGAGTAATCAGCTCAAGGCTGGCCACCGCCATCGCGTTACCACCCACCGCATCATCGGATTTACACGGTGCGGATTCGGTGCTCTTACATTCATTATCGTAACTATCGTCATCATCATGACGACTGCTTGCCGGGAAGTACACCGCCTTCGGACCAATGGTGTTCGACTGGAAGCCACGCACGGTGCTGGAACCACCGGCATAGAAGTTCTCATAGAACGGCATCTCTTTGCCGCCGATACCATCACCATAACCAAAGCGCGTACGACCCAGTACTACCCACTGATGATCGTTGTCGATCGGCACGTAGGTCGCGGTATCCAGCGTCGCTTTGTAGTACTCGTTGTCTGAGCCCGGAATGGTCACCTTACCGTTCAGGTTGACGCGCGAACCTTCCGTTGGGAAGAAGCCGCGGTCAAGCTTGTTATAGGTCCAACCGTAGTTGAAGGTGAAGTCATTCGCACTGAACGAGTTCCGGTCGTTGGTGTTGTCCGGATACTGGCCCATCGAGTTAAGGTAACGCCACATTGCCACCTGCGGCTGCATATTGGACAGGGAGTTATGCACATAACCGACGCCGGCGCGCAGCGTGTTGTATTCGTTGACCGGGAAGCCCAGCGTAATGTCTGTACCATAGCTTTTGTTGGTATAGTCAGACAGATCCGCATCGTTCGCATCAAAGTCATTATAGAAGACACGACCGCCGAGGCTTACACCGTCTACGGTGAAGTACGGGTTGGTCACCGACAGCTCGGTATAGGTCTGGTAGTCGTTTTTGGTACCGTTGATCCCGACAGCATAGCCAGTACCTAACCAGTTATCCTGCTGAACGCCCGCCTGGAAGCTGACGCCACTCTCGGTGCCGTAGCCGATACCGAAGTTGAAGCTACCGGTGTTACGTTCTTTCACCTTGTAGACAACGTCGACCTGGTCCGGGCTGCCCGGCACGCGCTGGGTATCAGTATCCACCGTTTCAAAGAAACCTAAACGATTGAGACGGTCTTTACCCTGATCGACGAGGTCGCTGCCCAGCCATGCGCCTTCCATCTGGCGCATTTCGCGGCGCAGTACGGCATCTTTAGAGGTGTCGTTGCCTTCGAAGCGAATTTTACGCACGTAATAACGGTTGCCTGCGTCGACGTTAACGTGCAGCTTAACGGTTTTATCGCTGTCGTTGATCTCCGGCTGCGACTGCACGCGCGGATAGGCGTAACCATAACGACCCAACAGTTTCTTGATGTCGTTTTCCATCTTGGTCACTTTCGCGCCGTTGTACAGTTCGCCTGGCTCAACTTTAGTCAGCGCTTCGATTTCCGCGGAATGGCCAGCGAGGTTGCCCGTCACCTGCACTCCGGAAAACTTGTACTGATCGCCTTCGGTGATGTTGACGGTGATGTAGATCCCTTTCTTATCCGGCGTCAGGCTGACCTGGGTAGAATCGATGTTGAAACGGGCATAGCCGCGATCCAGGTAGTAGCTGCGCAGGGTTTCAAGGTCGCCCGCTAGCTTCTGCTTCTGGTATTTACGGTCGCCGACCACGTTCCACCACGGCACCTCATCGCGCAGCTGGAAGTGGGAGATCAGCTCATCGGTCGAAAACGCATGGTTGCCGACGATGTTGATCTGTTGAATTTTTGCGGAGACGCCTTCCTGGAAGACCAGCTTCAAATCGACACGGTTACGCGGCAGCGGCGTAACGACTGCTTTGACGCTGGCGCTGTATTTACCGACGCTGTAGTAGAAGTCTTCAAGACCCTTCTCGATATCCGCGATGGTCGTGCGGTCAAGCGACTCGCCCACCCGAACGCCTGAGGCCTCAAGGTTCTGCTTGAGCATGTCATCTTTCACCGACTTGTTGCCGGAGAAGGTGATGCTGGCGATCGTCGGACGCTCTTTCACCTGCACCAGCAGGGTATCACCATCGCGCAGGACGCGGACGTCCTCGAAGTTGCCAGTGGCAAACAGCGCGCGAATAGTGTTACTGATATCATCGTCGGTCACCGTATCGCCAGGACGCACTGGCATACTGAGGAGGGCCGCACCAACAGCGACACGCTGCAAGCCTTCGAAATGAATGTCCTTCACCACGAACCCTTCAGCACCGTATACAGTCGCGCTGCTAAACAGCAGCGACGCTATGAGCAACTTTTTCATCGCCATCGTTATTATGCGTTCTTCCTAACAAACTCTCTTATAACCGAGAGAAATCATTGAAAAGTGCAAGCCCCATTAACAGCACCAGCAGTATTGAGCCAATGCGATAACTAAAGTCTTGAACTCGCTCGGATACCGGCCCGCCCTTCAGCTTTTCAATCGCTAAAAACAGCAGATGTCCCCCATCCAGTACGGGTAGAGGGAACAGGTTGATGATTCCGAGGTTCACGCTAATCAGCGCCAGGAACATCAGATAATAAATCAACCCAAACTCCGCTGACATTCCAGCCCCCTGAGCGATAGAGATCGGCCCACTGAGGTTGTTCAGTTTGACATCACCGGTTATCAATTTACCCAGCATCCTGACCGTCAGCGACATCAGCTGCCAGGTTTTATCCGTGGCTTCAGCGATGGCGGCAAACGGTCCGTACTGACGTACTGTCTTGTATTCTTCAGGCAGCGGGATGACCTTTGGTACCACCCCTGCGAACCCTTCCGCCTTACCTTTCACCGTTTTCGCATCCGGCGTCAGGGTTAACGGCAGCGCACTCCCCTGCCGTTCAATCTCCAGCGCCAGCGCTTTGCCCGGATTATCGCGCACCAGATTAACAAACGTCATCCACTGCGTTAACGGTTGACCATCGACTTTAACGATCCGGTCGCCCGCTTGCAAACCCGCTTTCTGGGCTGCCGATCCCGCCTGAACCTCAGCCAGCACCGTATCAATCTGCGCGCTGCGCGGCTGGATCCCCAGCGAGTTCACGGGATCTTGCTTGTCTGGCTCAAACGACCAGTGCCGCAGATCGACGATTTTATCCTGGCGCTGATTGGTCCCGAAAGGGGCGACGGTAACTATTGTTTGCGGGTTGCCGATTTTGGCCACCAGCTGCAGACGCACCGCATCCCAATCAGGCGTTTCGATACCATCTATCGCTTTAAGTTCCGTTCCTTTTGCAATTTGTGCTTGCGCGGCAACCGAATTGGGCGTTATTTCACCCACCACCGGCCGCACGCCGGGAACGCCGATGATAAAGACCAGCCAGTAAGCAAAGATAGCGAAAATGAAGTTAGCGATGGGGCCGGCGGCAATAACCGCCGCACGCTGACCGACGGTTTTATTGTTGAAGGCGTAGTGACGCATCTCCGGCGCCACCGCTTCAACACGCTCATCCAGCATCTTGACGTAGCCGCCCAGTGGGATCAGGGCGATGACGAACTCTGTGCCCTGCTTATCCATCCGCCGCCACAGCGCTTTGCCGAAGCCGATAGAAAAACGCTCAACCCGGATACCGCAGCGGCGCGCCACCCAAAAATGGCCAAACTCATGCACCGTAATCAATACGCCAAGCGCAATGATAAAAGCCGCCAGATTCCAGAGCACGCTCAGCATATAACCTTCCGTCAAATCGTCCTGAAGACCAACAGTAGCAGACAGGCGAAGACCGGTACCGCCGCCGTCAGGCTGTCGATACGATCGAGAATACCACCATGTCCGGGAATCAAGTGCCCGCTATCCTTAATGCCGGCCTCGCGCTTAAACATACTTTCCGTCAGGTCGCCCAGCACCGAAGCCAGGGCCGCCACCACCGAACAGACCAGCAGCACCGTCGGCGTGACGTCAAGATGGGCCCACACGCCGTAGGCCCAGGAAATCACTGCCGCGGTCAGCAAACCGCCAAAAAAGCCCTGCCAGGTTTTACCCGGTGAGACCTTCGGCGCCAGCTTGTGCTTGCCAAACATTTTACCAAACATATAGGCGCCAGAGTCCGCGCCCCACACCAGGATCATGACGTACAGCAGCCACAGCGCGCCGCTATAGTGGTTATCGGCATAGTGCCAGGCGCGCAGCGCCAGCATGCCCCAGAAAAACGGGACGATGGTCAGAATGCCGAAGATGAGGCGCAGCACCTTAGAGTGGCGCCAGAATGCCGCCGACGCCGGGTATGAGAGCACCAGCAGTAACGCGACGATCCACCAGGCAAAAGAGGCCCATAGCGACCCTTCAACCATCGGTTGATGAACGTCATAGTGGTATTCAGGCAGCAGAAAAAGCATCGCCGCCAGCAGAAGGCCGCACAGCACCGCCAGCCAAACCCGCTGCGACGTCGAGGTAAAACCGCTCAGTTGTCCCCACTCCCAGGCGGCGAGCATACAGACCACCAGGGTGACGATAGCAAAGCCCATCGGCGGCAATAAAAACAATGCCGCAATGACGATGGGGATTAAGACGAAAGCAGATATCAGGCGATACTTCAGCAAAAGTGACCCCCATCAGGCATGACTGCCACCCGGCTCAGTGCCGCCGAAACGACGCTCTCGATTAACAAAGGCATGGAGTGCACCTTCAAAGTCCTGTTCAGCAAAATCGGGCCAAAGAACATCCGTAAAGTAAAGTTCGGCATAGGCAATTTGCCAAATCAGAAAGTTACTTATTCGGTGCTCTCCCCCGGTCCTAATAACTAAATCAACGGGAGCCAGTTCATGCATGCAGACCTGCTGACTCAGCATGTCTTCCGTGATCTGCTCAGGCAGCAGCGTCCCGTCCTGTACCTGTTTCGCCAGCAAACGAACGCCCTGGGTAATATCCCAGCGACCGCCGTAATTGGCTGCAATATTCAGCGTTAAGCCGGTATTGTTTGCGGTTAGCGCTTCGCGGATCCGCTCCTGCAGGCGCGCATTGAAGCGCGTGGTGTCGCCAATAATCCGCAGACGCACATTGTGTCGGTGCAGGCTTTTGACTTCGCTATCCAGCGCCCAGACGAACAGTTCCATCAGCGCACTGACTTCCTGAGCCGGACGGTTCCAGTTTTCGCTGCTGAACGCGTATAACGTTAACGCCTCAATCCCATTATTCGCCGCGAAGGAGACCGCGCGACGCACGGATTTCGCCCCGGCCTTATGCCCGAAAGCGCGAATTTTACCTTGCCGTTTCGCCCAACGGCCGTTGCCATCCATAATAATGGCGACATGACGGCAGCCATGGGTGGGCGATATTTCGCTGACAGTTTGATTAGCAGACAACATCACGCGTTTTAAGTCCATAATAAGGATTAACTAGCCACCAAACAGAGGCCACCGGGCCGCGCTGGATACGCATTTTTATCCGGTGCCGGGGCTGCAGCCAATCGCAGAGAACAACCAAAAGCTTTACGCAAAAAAGCCGTGTTTTGTCACGGCCACCGTAATCTTTAACAACAAAATGCAACGATCGGGTGGCGCAGACTATATCACCGAAGCCTTGCGCCCACAAATATCACCGCGTTACGCCTGCGCAACCAACCGCTGCAGCTGCTGGTGAGCGATTGCGCGCGCCTCGGCGTCGATAACCAGAACATCATCAATGCTTTGCGGCTCCTGCAGGTCCATCTTATCCAGCACCGCCAGGTTAACCGCCGCAATATCGGTAAAGCGGATATCGCCATGCAGAAACGCGGCAACCGACTCTTCATTAGCCGCATTCAGCGTCGTGGTCGCGGCCTGGCCGACGTCAAATGCGTCCATCGCCAGCTTCAGGCACGGATATCGCGTATAGTCCGGCGCGGAGAAGCTCAGATTGCTCAACTGACAGAAGTCCAGCGGTTTAACGCCGGAATTCAGTCGCTGCGGCCAGCCCATGGTATGGGCGATCGGCGTGCGCATATCCGGCTCCCCAAGCTGGGCCAGCACGCTGCCATCCTGATAGCGAACCATCGAGTGGATCACCGACTGCGGATGGATCAGCACTTCCATCTGCTGGGCCGAGGCGTTAAACAGCCAGCGCGCTTCAATATATTCCAGGCCTTTGTTCATCATCGTGGCCGAATCGACGGAGATCTTGCGCCCCATCGACCAGTTGGGATGACGGCAGGCCTGATCCGGGGTCATCGCCGCCAGTTCAGCCACGGCCGTCTCGCGGAAAGGCCCACCGGAGCCGGTCAGCAGGATTGACGAGACGCCATTCCGGGCAAGATCAGCGTATCCCAGATGCTGCTGAATTGTCTCCGGCATACTCTGAAAAATAGCGTTATGCTCGCTATCGACCGGTAGCAATCGCGCCCCCGACTGTTGCACCGCCTCCATGAATAAGCGACCGCAGGTCACCAGCGACTCTTTATTCGCTAACAATACCGTTTTCCCGGCGCGGATCGCCGCCAGCGTCGGCACCAGTCCCGCCGCGCCG
>OGXT01001788.1_pt1 | contig 19364 bp, 20 predicted proteins | sample 1576361 | NCBI WGS metagenome assembly OGXT01 (sample SAMEA3541514, study PRJEB24748) | human gut metagenome | biome: human gut; feature: human-associated habitat; material: faeces | place: China | collected 2012 | reverse complement strand
GCAACGGCGGCTACACCCGCATCATCAAGATCGGCGCTCGCCGCGGCGACGCTGCCGAGATGGCAGTTCTGGAGCTCGTCTGATCCTGCTCTGACTGTATAAACGGTTGACAAAAGCCCTTTCCCAGCAATGGGGGAGGGCTTTTTTGTGTCCCCGGAAGAGTGGCTGGCGCAGAGACTTTTTCGCAACAACGCCACTTGGCAGAGTGGGGCTGGCGTGGTATACTGACAATAGCGTATTTTTGGCTGCGGCAGGCGGCTGCATTTTCCACGAAGGGAGGAGATCCGGTTGAAAACATTCCGCCATTTCCGGCATGCACTGGCTCTGTTGTTGGTCAGTGTTCTGCTGGCGGGCTGCAATGCTCTGCCCGGAGAAAACCTGCAGGTGGAAGAGCTGCTGCGTGCCCCGCGTCTGTCCGGTGACTATGGCGCGGTGCAGACGGCCCTGAACGACTGGCTGGGCGAGAGTGCGCAGCTCAAGTACCCCATGCAGGGCGAGCTGCTGTCACCTTTTCTTTTGCAGGACCTGGACGGCGACGGCCAGCAGGATGCAGCCGTGCTGTACACCACGGCCCAGAGCACGAACGTGTGCATCGCCATTCTGCAGCGGGATGACACCGGAGCGTGGCAGGTGCGCCAGAGCGTGGAGGGTCTGGCCGATACGGTGGAGAACGTGCGGCTGGCCCAGCTCCGCGCAGGGGATGACTGCCAGCTGGTGGTGGGCTATGTGGCCGCACAGGGCGACCATTATCTGGCCGTGTATGCCTACAACGACGGGCAGCTCTCCACCATTTTGGAGCAGTCCTACGAGCAATATCTGGTGGAGGACATCACCGGCGGCGGCAGTCAGGATCTGATCCTGATGTCCACCCAGGAGGACGGCGGCGTGCAGATCGAACTGCTTACCGTGGACAAGGAAGGCGGGTTCCGGCAGGCTGCCGTCATGGGCCTTTCGGCCGACCGCTTTTCCGGCTGTGCATCGGTGGCGGCCGGTCTTGGCTCCGACCGGCACAATTATCTGGTGCTGGACGGCTGGACGGGCATTTCCGGCAACAATCTGGCCAGCGTGCTGCTCCGTTTCGATGAGAGCACCCAGCAGATGGTGCAGGCGTCCCAGATCAGTGCCGATGAGCTGTATGAGGCATCTCTGCGCAATGTGTCCACACTGGTGAGCTGCGATCTGGACGGAGACGGCATCGTGGAGATCCCCACCCAGCCGGACGAGGCGGGCCTGCTGAACCTGAGCCAGAGCCGCCGCATGGACTTTATCGTCTGGATGGACTACACCAGCCGCAGGCCGGAAAAGAGCTTTGGCCTGCTGGATGAGGAAACGAACTGCTACATCGAGCTGCCCACCGAGTGGGAGGGCAACCTCAAACTTACCGACAGCGAACAATACGACGGCGCGGTGGAGCTGCGCACCGTGGACGAGGACCAGCCGGTCATGACGGTGCGGCTGGCCCAGACTGCGGCCAGCTCTACTGGGTGGACCAAACTGGGCATTGTGGCGTCGCGCCAGATGCAGGCCCGGCTGGCCCCGGATGTGGAGATCCAGGATGCGGATTACAGGCTGTCAAACGCGTTGTATCTGCTGAATTGAAAACGGAGGAAAGACCATGGTACGAGTGCTTGTGGTGGAAGATGAAGCCAATATCCGTGAGATGATCGCACTGAACCTGCGGCTTGCCGGGATGGAAGCCGTGGAGGCCGAGAGCGCCGAGGCCGCCCTGCCGCTGCTGGCCAAGAAGCCCGGCTGCGATGCGGCCATTCTGGATGTGATGCTGCCGGGCATGAACGGTTTTTCGCTCTGCGAAACGATCCGCCGCACCGACCAGAAGATCGGCATCATCATCCTCAGCGCCAAGGGGCAGGAGCAGGACAAGATCCGGGGCCTGTCCATCGGTGCCGACGATTACATGACCAAACCCTTTAGTGTGAGCGAGCTGCTGGCCCGTGTGGAGGCGCTCTGCCGTCGGGTGCACCGGGCCGAGAGTGAGGAAGAGCGGGATCCCGCCAAGGAGCTGGGCACCCTGACCAGCGGGGACTTTGTGCTGGACGAGAACCGCCGTGTGCTGCTGAAAGCCGGTCAGCCCATCGAGTTGACCCAGGTGGAATTCCAGATCATGGAGCTGTTTTTCCGCAACCCGGGCATCGCGCTGGTGCGTGAAAAGATCCTGAAGGGGGTCTGGGGCGAGAACTACTTCGGCGATGTGAAGATCGTGGACGTGAACATCCGCCGCCTGCGGATGAAGGTGGAGGACGAGCCCAGCCACCCCACCCACATCATGACGGTCTGGGGTTACGGCTACCGCTGGGAAGAGTGACGGCTTTGGCAAACGCCAATATAAATGGAAAGGAGGAAAAGCAAAATGCGAAGCGGGATCACGCGGCGCTGGCTGCGGGGCAATCTGCTCATTACGGTGCTTCTGGTGCTGCTGGCCGAGGCGATGTTCCTGTACAGCTACACCCGCAGCTACTACAACAGCGTGCAGCAGACCATGTACCGGCGCTTTTCCTCGGTGACCGGTCAGCTGAAGGTCTACACTGCCGACACGGTCTACAGTGCGGCTGCCAACCGCAGCATGGCGCTGCGGCGCATGGTGGAACAGTATTCCGACAAGGATAAGTACGAATTCATGCTGCTGGACAGCTATGGCGGGGTCATTGCATCCTCCAGCGGCACCGATGCCGACGGCATCGTAAATAACCTGGACTTTGTGCAGGCGCAGGACGCCGCCGACGGGTTGGGCATGGCGGTGTACCGCACCGAGTCCGGCGAGGTGGTCATGGCGGCGTGCTATCTGGTGCCCTATGCCGCCGAGGATGTGGCCGCCCTGCGGCTGGTCACCAGCCTGACCCTGATCGAACGGCAGATCCAGAACGCCTTTTTTGCCAGTCTCGTGGTGGTGGCGGCCATCCTGATCTTTTCCATAATGTCGGGCCTGTATTTTGTGCGCAGCATCGTGGTGCCGCTGGGGCAGGTGGAGCGCATTGCCGCCGACATCGCCCGCGGCGAGTTCGACGTGCGCCTGCCGGTGAGCGGAGATGCCCGGGACGAGGTGGACCGTCTGCGCGGCACCATCAACCGGATGGCGGAAGGGCTGGAAGAGACCGAAAAGATGAAGAACGAGTTCATCAGTTCGGTCTCCCACGAGCTGCGCACGCCGCTTACTTCCATCCGGGGCTGGGTGGAGACCCTGCGCACGCTGGACGATCCCACGGATGAGAACTACCGCAAAGGGCTGGAGATCATCAACAACGAGACGGGCCGTCTGTACAACATGGTGGAGGAGCTGCTGGACTTCAGCCGCCTGCAGAACGGCCGCCTGCGCATGGAGTGCCGCCCGTTGGATCTGGTGGCAGAGCTCACCGACGCGGTGCTGTTCTGCGAGGCACGCATCCAGCGCGAAGGACTGATCCTGAGCTACACCGAGCCGGAAGAGATGATCCCGGTGTATGCCGACCCCGACCGCCTGCGGCAGGTGTTCATCAACATTCTGGACAACGCCATCAAATATTCTGCCCCCGGCGGCCGCATCACGGTCAAGCTGTGGGCAGGGGAATACAAGGCCTTTGTGGAGATCCTGGATCAGGGCCGGGGCATCCCGCCGGAAGATCTGGAAAACGTCAAGACCAAGTTCTACAAGGGCAGCAACGCGGTGCGCGGCAGCGGCATCGGTCTGGCACTGGTGGATTCCATCATGACCGCGCTGGACGGCACCATGGACATCCAGAGCACATTGGGCCGGGGTACGGTGGTCACCCTGGGCCTGCCGCTTTATCATAAGGCGTAAATGAGATTTTGTCACATTTCGGTGTTACAATAGAGGGAAAGTAAAAACCGTAAGGAGAACCCAATGAATCAACCCAACAAGGAACGTTTCAAGACCAGTGTAGGCGGGCAGGCCCTGATGGAAGGCATCATGATGCGCGGCCCCAAGCTCATCTGCTGCGCCGTGCGCAAGCCGGACGGCACCATCGAGACCAAGACCGAGCCTACGCCTACCCATGGCATCTGGACAAAGATCCCGCTGGTGCGGGGAGCGATTTCCATGATCGAAAGCCTGATCATGGGTTACCGCTATATGATGTACTCGGCCCAGGTCAGCATGGGCGATGACTACGACCCCGAAGAGGAAGAGACCGCTTTTGAAAAGTGGGTAGGGGAGCATCTGGGCAAAAAGGCCGAGGACGCTCTGCTGGCCTGCGCAGCCGTTCTGGGCGGGTTGCTGGCCATTCTGCTGTTCACTGTGCTGCCCACCCTTATCGTGGGCGGCGTGAACCATTTTGTCACGCTGGGCCGCTGGGCCAAGGTGGTGCTGGAAGCGGTGCTCAAGGTGGGCATCTTCCTGACCTATATGGTGGGCATCTCCAAAATGAAGGAAATCCACCGGGTGTTCGAGTACCACGGGGCCGAGCACAAGACCATTGCCTGCTACGAGGCAGGCGACCCCCTCACGGTGGAGAACGTGCGCAAGTACACCCGCTTCCACCCGCGCTGCGGCACCAGCTTCCTGATCCTGGTGGTCATCGTGAGCGTATTCCTGTACAGCGTGCTGCCCTGGGGCAGCATCGGCCTGCGGGTGCTCTTCAAGCTGCTGCTGCTGCCGCTGGTCATGGGCATCAGCTATGAGCTGCTCAAGTGGTGCGGCCGGTCGGATAACCTTGCCACCCGCATCATTCGTCAGCCCGGCATCTGGGTGCAGCACCTCACAGTGTTTGAGCCGGATGACAGCATGATCGAGGTGGCCATTGCGGCCGTGACCCCGGTGCTGCCGGAAAACCCGGAGGAAGGCAAATGGTAACGGCAGGTATGACCCCGCGGGACGCGGTGCGGCAGTTGGAAGCCCGTCTGACGGCGGCCGGATGCCCGGATGCGGATTACGACGCCGCAGAACTTTTCCGGCTGGTGACCGGGCGGGATGTCCGGCTGGCAGACGCGCCCCTGCCCGAAGCGCAGGCTGTCCGGCTGGAGTCCCTCTGCCTGCGCCGGGAGGCGCGGGAGCCGCTGCAGTACCTGTGCGGTCGCTGGAGCTTTCTGGACTTTGAACTGATCGTGGGGCCGGGGGTGCTCTGCCCCCGTGCGGATACCGAGGTGGTGGCCGAGGCCGCCGCACAGACCCTTGCGGGCGTAAAAGCGCCCCGTGTGCTGGATCTGTGTGCCGGCACCGGCTGTCTGGGGCTGGGGGTCAAGCGCTTCTGCCCGGACGCACAGGCCACCTGCGTGGAAAAAAGCCCGGAAGCCTTCCGCTATCTGGAACAGAATGCGCGCACTGCTCTGCCCGGCGCAGCCCCGGCGGTGCAGGCCGTGCAGGGGGACCTGTTCACCTACTGGCAAAGCCTGCCGGAAGGGCAGCTGGACCTGATCGTGTCCAACCCGCCGTACCTGACGGCGGAGGAAATGCAGCATTTGCAGCCGGAGGTGGCGCAGGAACCGGCCATGGCGCTGGAAGCGGGCGATGACGGCCTTGTGTTCTACCGGGCCCTTGCGCAGCACTACCGTGACGCGCTGCGCCCCGGCGGTGCACTGGTGCTGGAGATCGGCTGGCAGCAGCGGCAGGCCGTCATGGAGCTGCTGGCCGGGAATGGCTGGGCAGACATCGAATGCCGCAGGGATTACGGCGGCAACGACCGCTGCATCATTGCCCACCGGCCAAAATAATTGAAAAATAGAAACAACTTCTTGTTGTAAATTCTGGAATTTGTGTTATACTAAGAGAGAAAGTACAACACAGCCCGTTTTTGCGGGCAATGAGGATAAAGGAGCAGCACGCTATGGCAAAAAATCAGAACAACAACGTTGCCCCGGCCACCAAAAAAACCGGCGCGGAAGCCAAAAAGGATGCGCTGGCCACGGCCCTGGCCCAGATCGAAAAGCAGTTCGGCAAGGGTGCCGTGATGAAGCTGGGCGACAATACCGCCATGCAGGTGGATGCCATTTCCACCGGCAGCCTGGGGCTGGACATGGCACTGGGTGTAGGCGGTGTGCCCCGCGGCCGCATCATTGAGGTGTATGGCCCGGAATCCAGCGGTAAGACCACGCTGGCTTTGCACATTCTGGCCGAGGCCCAGAAGAAGGGCGGCGACGTAGCGTTCATCGACGTGGAGCACGCACTGGACCCGGTGTATGCCGAGGCACTGGGCGTGGACATCAACAACCTGCTGGTCAGCCAGCCGGACACCGGTGAGCAGGCCATGGAGATCTGCGAAGCGCTGGTGCGCTCCGGTGCCATCGACGCCATCGTGGTGGACTCGGTGGCAGCCATGGTGCCCCGTGCCGAGATCGAGGGCGAGATGGGCGACAGCCATGTGGGCCTGCAGGCCCGTCTGATGAGCCAGGCCATGCGCAAGCTCACCAGCGTCATCGGCAAGACCAACACCGTGTGCGTGTTCATCAACCAGCTGCGTGAGAAAGTGGGTGTCGTGTACGGCAACCCGGAGGTGACCACCGGCGGCCGTGCCCTGAAGTATTATTCTTCGGTGCGCATCGACATCCGCCGCGTGGAGGGCCTGAAGGATTCTTCCGGCCAGTTCATTGGCAACCACACCCGCGCCAAGATCGTGAAGAACAAGGTGGCCCCGCCGTTCCGTGAGGCAGAGTTTGACATCATGTTCGGCGAGGGCATCTCCAAGGTGGGCGAGCTGCTGGACCTGGGCGTCAAGCTGGGCATCGTGCAGAAGAGCGGTGCATGGTTCAATTACGGCGACATGCGCCTGGGGCAGGGCCGTGACAACTCCAAGCAGTTCCTGAAGGACAACCCGGAGATCGCCAACGACATCGAGGGCCAGATCCGCGCCAATGCGGACAAGCTCTATGCTTCCCGCCGCTCGTCCGGCCGTGCTGCTGCCGCCGACAAGGCCGAGGAAGCTGCCGCACCTGCCGAGGGCACCAAGGAGCCGGTGGTCAAGGCTCCGGCCCGCAGCAGCGAGAGCGAGCTGGACATCATGGTGGAGGACTAAATGTCCTTTTACCGTAAGAGTTACCGCCCGCGCCGGGGCGGGGAAGAACCGGAAAAATGTGCCGACCCGGCCAAGGCCCGCGCCCGTGCGCTGGATGCCCTTTCGGCCCGGGAGATGACCAGCACCCAGCTGTATGAGCGGCTGTGCGCCCGCTTCACCGAGCAGGCGGCGGCCGCCGCCGTGGCCGAGATGGTGGAGCTGGATTACGTCAACGACGACCGCTACGCGGAGACACGCGCCCACGGCCTGCTGATGGCCCGCAAGAGCCGCCGGGCTGCGGCCCAGAACCTGCGCCAGAAGGGCCTGAACAGCCAGCAGATCGAACAGGCACTGGAAACCGTATACGCCCCGGATGAAAACGGCGAGAGCCCGGAGCTGGAAGCTGCCGCCGCGCTGGTGGTCAGCCGCTACCGCAAGAAGCTGGCCGACGGCCGCCGCGACCTTGTGGTGGCAGCATTGCAGCGCCGGGGGTTTGCCTATGCGGTCATCAAGGAGGCCATCCGGCGGACGGAAGAAGAGTTATAGAAAGAGAGTATTATCCCCTATGAAAATTGCATGCATTTCCCTTGGCTGCCCTAAGAACCAGGTCGACCTGGACGTGATGGTGCACATCCTGCTGTCGGCCGGTCATGAGACGGTGGCCGACCTGGCGGAGGCCGATGTTATTCTGGTGAACACCTGTGGCTTCATCGAGAGCGCTAAGACCGAAGCCATTGAGAACATTCTGGAAGCCTGCTCCTACAAGCAGCAGAACCCGGATCTGAAGGTCATCGTGACCGGCTGCCTTGCCGAGCGCTACCGCAGCCAGATCGAGGAAGAGATCCCCGAGGTGGATGCTGTGGTGGGCTGCGCCTCCAACAAGGCCATTGACACCATCGTGGAGCGGCTGTTCCACGGCGAGGACCATCTGGAGAGCTACGGTGCCAAGAAGGACTTCCCGCTGGGCGGCAAGCGCGTCATCGGCACGCCGGCCCATTATGCGTACTTAAAGATCGCCGAGGGCTGCAACAACCGCTGCCACTACTGCGCCATCCCCGGCATCCGCGGCCCGCTGCACAGCCGCGATATGGCCGACTGCGTGGCCGAAGCCCGCTGGCTGGCCGGTGAGGGCGTGAAGGAGCTGATCGTGGTGGCGCAGGATCCCACCGCCTACGGCGAGGACTGGGGCAAGCCCGGCAGCATCTGTGAGCTGCTGGACAAGCTGAACAAGGTGCCGGGGCTGGAATGGATCCGCATCATGTACGCCTACCCGGAGCGCATCACCGACGACTTCATCGCCGCCATGAAGCGCAACGAGAAGGTGGTGCCCTATCTGGATCTGCCCATCCAGCACTGCAACGACACCATCCTCAAGAACATGAACCGCCGCTCCACCCGCGCCGAGCTGCTGGAGGTCATTGGCAAGCTGCGCCGCGAGATCCCCGGCATCACCCTGCGCACCACCCTGATCGCAGGCTTCCCCGGCGAGACCGAGGAGCAGTTCGAGGACCTGTGCAACTTCGTCAAGGAAGTGCAGTTCGACCGGCTGGGCTGCTTTGCCTACTCGGCCGAGGAAAATACCGTGGCAGCACGGATGGACGGACAGATCGAGCAGGAGGTCAAGGACAAGCGTGCCGAGCTGGTGATGCAGATCCAGACCGGCATCATGGCCCAGAAGCAGGCCGAAAAGGTGGGCCAGACCGTGCGCGTGCTCTGCGACGGCATTGACGAAGAGAGCGGCCTGTATCTGTGCCGCACCACCGGCGATGCCCCGGAGGTGGACGGCAACGTGTGCGTGTCCAGCGAAGAGCCGCTGTACCCCGGCCAGTTCTATGATGTGCTGGTGGACGACAGCGACCTTTACGATCTGTATGGTACAGTCGTAAAATAACGTATTGGAGGATAAAACCTATGAATCTGCCCAATAAACTTACCCTGACCCGCATTGTGCTGGTGCCGGTGTTCATGATCTTTGTGTCCCTCACCAGTCTGGACGCGGTGGCCAACGGCACCTTCCAGCCGCTGTATTACCTGCTGGCCGGCATCGTGTTTGCAGCGGCCAGCTTTACCGACTTTCTGGACGGTCATCTGGCCCGCAAGTGGAACATGGTCACCGACTTTGGCAAGTTTGCCGACCCGCTGGCCGACAAGCTGCTGACCACTGTGGCCTTCATCTACATGATGCGGGACGGCGTGTGCAGCCCCGTGGTGCTGTGCATCATCCTGGCCCGTGAGTTCGCGGTTTCCGGCCTGCGCATGGTGGCGGCCGGTGCCAAGGATGGCAAGGTCATTGCTGCCAATATGTGGGGCAAGGTCAAGACCGTGCTGCAGATGCTGAGCATCATCTTCTACTTCTTCGGCACGGCACTGTGCTGGAACGGCACGCTGGAAAGCATCACGGTGGTGGTGCTGGTGTCCATCCTGCTGTGCTGGCTGGTGGCCATCGTCACGGCCGTGTCCGGCATCAAGTACCTGTGGGACAACCGCAGCTTCATCAACACCGCAAAGTAAAAATGTGAAAAAACCTCTCCCGCCCCCGGCAAAGGCCGGAAGGGAGAGGGCTTTTTTGTTTACCGAGAGGAAATTTTTATGAGAAAATTCCTGGATACCTGCCGCAGGCTGCTGTCTATCGCCCTGAACCTTTTTGTGCTGTGTGCAGAACCCATTGCCCTGCCCCTGAGCTGGGAGATGGGCCAGGCCCAGATCTTTACCTTCTACACCGAGGATTCCAATATCTTTGCGGCGGTGGTGTGCGCCATGGTGGCGGTGTGCCAGCTGTGGTGCATCTTCACCGGCGGAGAGCTGCCCCGCTGGCTCAAGCGGCTCAAGTTCATGGCCACCAGCTGCCTGCTGCTCACCTTCCTGACGGTGGTGTTCGTGCTGGCCCCCATGAACGGCGAGGGCGGGCTGTACATGCTGCTGTGCACCAGCAGCATGCTGTACCACCACCTGCTCAACCCCATGGCGGCGCTCCTCTCCTACCTGCTGCTGGAGCGGGAACCCCACCTGCCGCGCAGCGATGTGCGCTGGGCGCTGCTGCCCACGCTGGCATATGCGGCGGTCATCCTGCCGCTGAACATCCTGCGGGTCATCGTGGGGCCGTACCCCTTCTTTGAGGTGTACCACCAGTCGGTGTATGCTTCCGTCCTGTGGGCCGTGGGCCTGCTGGGGGTGAACTACCTGTATGCCTGGCTGCTGTGGCATCTGGGCGGCGGCAGGCCCCGCAGCGCACGCTGACCGCAAAAAAGCAGCTGTACCGCTTGGTACAGCTGCTTTTTTCAGGTACAGGAGTTGCGGGATCAGGCATTGATCTCCGGGAAGCCCTCCAGCTTGGAGGTGCAGTGCGGGCAGCGCACAGCCTTGATGGGGATCTCGGTCTGGCAGTAGGGGCACACCTTGGTGGTGGGCTCTGCCGGTGCGGCGGGAGCTGCCGGCTTCTTGTGCAGGCCGTTGATGAACTTGATCACCACAAACAGCACAAAGGCCACGATGAGGAAGTTGATGACCGAGTTGACGAATTCGCCGATCTTGATGCTGGAACCGCCCAGGCTGATCACGACATCCGAGAAATCTGCCTTGAAGAACAGGCCGATCAGCGGGTTGATGACGTCATCCACCAGAGCCGTGACGATGGCCGTGAACGCACCGCCGACGACCACGCCGACTGCCATATCCAGCACGTTGCCGCGCATGGCAAAGGCCTTGAATTCCTCTAAGAATTTTTTGATCCCCTTGCTCTCTTTTTCTGGCATAAGAACGATCGCTCCTTTTCAAATTCTCCCTGTGTGTGCGGGAAATTTTCTTTGCCTTTATCATACCGGATTTGCAGGCATTTTGCAAGGACTGCGGGGCAGTTTCGGCAGGGTGTAAAAAAGCGGGGCCTGCCAGTGCAGGCCCCGCTTGATGCATGAGGGAAAAATCAGAACTTGAACAGGTTCACAATGCGCTGCCACAGGCGGGTGAACACATTGCCTTCCTTCACAGTCTCGGTCTCGGCGGCGGTGGTGTCCGCAGCGGCCACGGTCTCAGCGGTCTTGTACACGAACTTCACGCTGCCGTCGGCACCGTCCGGTGCACCGGCAAAGCTGTTGTAGCCTTCCAGACGGTCGGCCATGGCATCCAGCACGGTCTTGAGGTCGTGCAGCTGGTCAGCGTCCAGAGCGCCGGTCAGCTTGGAGATACCCTCATCGTTGAACTGGTTCAGGCCGTCGTTCAGCTGCACGGTGCCGTCACTCAGCTGGCCTGCGCCGTTGTTCAGGGTGTTCACGCCATCGTACAGGGTCTGGGTGCCGGCGGCCAGCTGGGCGCTGCCGTCCTTGGCAGAGTGGGCACCGTCCGCAGCAGACTGCACACCGGCGGTGTACTGGTTCACACTGGAGACGAACACCTGGATCTGGGACAGGCTGGTCTTGAGGGCGGCGACATCGGCCATATCCTGGCTGTTCTTCACCTGATACACCAGTTCTTCGTGGGCGGTGTTCTTGGCGTCCTCGCTGGTCAGCAGCTGGACCAGACCGGTGATCATGGAGGGGTCATAGCTCTGCATCCGTTTCAGAGCAGCTTCCAGGTCGTGGTTGGTCTTGGTGGCAGCCAGGTACAGGGCCAGATCCAGCTCGCTGTCCTTGAAACTGGGCTCCTGCTCCCACACGGTGCGCACGATCTTGCGGCGGCCGGCGGCCAGGGTCTTGTCGTTCATGGTCAGGATGTTGTCGATGACGGAAGCATAGTCGCTCCAGGTCATGTCGTTGTCGATCAGGCCGCCCTCTTTCAGGGTCTTGTTGGCGGAAGCCAGCACGCCGTCAGCCACCTGCTGTGCAGCGGAATTCAGAGCGGCGTTGTTGGAGGTCAGGGTGTCCAGACCGTCGGTCAGCTGGCCCAGACCATTGTCCAGAGCGGCTGCACCGCTGTTCAGGGTGTTGGCACCGTCCAGCAGGGCCAGCACACCGTCGGCCAGCTGGGCCGTGCCGTCCACCAGCTGGGAAGCGCCGTCCATCAGCTGACTCATGGCGTCGTTCAGCTGGGTCATACCGTCGGTCAGCTCATTGATGCTGCTCAGGTCAAAGACCTTGTCGGTGCCCAGAGCCTCGGTGCTGGTGGCGCAGGCCACCATGATCTGCGGGCAGGTCAGCTCGGTCACATCGGCTTCCACGGTCACGGTGTCCTGCAGGTAATCCTCGATGCTGTCCACTTCATCGGGCAGCAGGCCGGACAGGGAGTCCTTGACGCCGGGCAGGGTGACAAAGGCGGCTACGTTGCTCTTGGCGGCGCTCTCCACCATGCCGTGCTCTGCGGTCACGTTGGAGGCATCGCTGCCCAGGATCACGCCCACGGCGGTGATCAGCGGAGTGACGATGCTGCGGGTCTGGCCGTTCACCTCCACGGTGCCGGTCTCGTTGTTCTTCAGGCTCACGGTCACGGTCAGGTGGCCGCTCTTGCCGATCAGGTCCTCCAGGGCGGCTTCCTGGCCGTCCAGGGCGTAGGTGACCTTCACATCCATGGGCAGGGTCTTGTCGGTGCTGCCCTTGTAGTACACGTCGGTGTCATCGGTGTTCCACACCAGCTCGTCGCCGTTCTGGGTGAACTCGGCGCTGCTCTCGGTGTTCTGAATGTCGGTCAGGGTGGACTTGTCGGTCACGGAGGACAGGCCGCCTGCGTTGTACAGGTGCTCGCTGACGGTGGTGCTCTTGAGGGAGCCGTCGCCGTTCATCACAGCGTACACGGTCTCATCTTTGGAAAAGCTGCTGCTGCCGGCGGCAAAAGCAGGAACAGCGCAGCTGGCGGCGAGGGTCAGGGCCAGCGCCGCACTGGCGATACGAAGCGATTTTTTCATGGCAGATTACTCCTTTTCAGATTTCTTGGCGTTGGCGGATTCCGGCACCATCCACTTGAGGGTGGTGTGGCGGATGATCCAGTCGCACAGCATCAGGGCGGCGGGCAGAACGACCAGAATGACGATCATACTGATCAGAGCGCCGCGGGAGATCAGCAGGCAGATGCTCTTCAGCAGCTCCATCTTACTGATAGCGGCCACGCCGACGGTGGCGGCAAAGAAGGTCAGGCCGCTGGTCAGGATGGACTGGCTGCAATGTTCCAGAGACTGCTGGGCGGCTTCCTTCGGGGTGCGGCCAAAGACGCGCTCCTCGTGGTAACGGGTGGTCATCAGGATGGAGTAGTCCACGGTAGCGCCCAGCTGGATGGTGCCGATGACGATGCTGGCAATGAACGGCAGCTCGGTGCCGGTAAAGTACGGGATGCCCATGTTGATGGCAATGGCGGCCTCGATGCTGGCAACCAGCAGCACGGGGATGGAAATGCTCTTGAAGGAGATGGCGATGATGGCCAGAACCGCCAGGATGGACCAGACGTTGACATTCTTGAAGTCCACATCCGCGACCTCGATCAGGTCCTTGGTCATGGCACCCTCACCGGTGATAACGCCCTCCGGGTCTGCAGCCTTGATGAGGTCGTTCATCTCGGTCAGCTGGTTGTTGATGGCATCGGTGCCGGTCTTGTAGGAACTGTTGGCCAGGATCAGCTTGTAGCCGCCCGACTGCAAGATCTCCATGATGCTGTCGGGCAGCAGCTCGGTGTCAAAGCCCGGGCCGGTGATGGAATCCAGGCTCATCACCTGGGTGATGCCGTCCACGTCCTTCAGGTCGTCGCACAGGTCGCTCACCTGGGTGGCGGTCAGGTCATCATGCACCAGAATAAAGTGGCTGGTGGTCATGCCGAAGTCCTCACCCAGCTTGTTGGTGCCCACGATGCCGGTCAGGTCCTGGGGCAGGGAATCGAACAGGGTGTAGTAGACGGTGGTCTTGTTCTGCGCAATGGCAAAGGGGATGATGATCAGGATGAACACCACCACGATGGGCACTGCGTGGTTGGAGACGAAGTAGCTGAGCTTTTTCAGCTGGGGGATGACCGTGCGGTGCTTGTACTTTTCCACCCACTTATCAAAGGTAAGGATCAGGGCAGGCAGGATGACCACGGTGCAGATGACGCCCAGCGCCACGCCCTTGGCCATGACGATGCCGATGTCGCGGCCAAGGGTCAGGCGCATGGCGCACAGTGCCAGGAAGCCGGCGATGGTGGTCAGGCTGGAAGCGGAGATGGAGGTCATGGTCTTGCAGATGGCGCTGACCATGGCTTCTTCATTATTAGAGTGCAGCTCTTTTTCTTCCTGATAGCGGTGCAGCAGGAAGATGGAGAAGTCCATCGTCACGCCCAGCTGCAGCACGGTGGCCAGTGCTTCGGTGATGTAGCTGATCTGGCCCAGGAAGATGTTGGTGCCGAAGTTGTACGCGATGGGGAACAGCAGGCCCAGCATGAACAGCAGCGGGGTAATGGTGCTTTCCAGCGAGAGGAACAGCACCAGCAGGCTGGCACCCACGGCGATCAGGATGTAGAGCGGCATTTCCTGGTTGACCAGTGCTTTGGTGTCCTGCAGGATGACGCTCATGCCGCCGAAGAAGCAGTCCTTCCGCAGCAGTTTTTCAATCTGGCTGACGGCGTTCATCGTCTCGTCGCTGGCGCTGGGTGCGTCGAAGCGGACGATGAGCATGGTGGAATCGTTCTTGCCGAACATGAACTGCTGCACGTCGGCGGGCAGCATCTCGGTGGGGATGCTGGGGTCGATCACATCGCTGAGCCAGAAGGTCTGCATGACACCGGGCACGGCCTCGATGTCCTTCTTCATGGCAATGAGTTCGTTGGTCGGCAGGCCTTCCACCGTGATCATGCCGGTGGACGCCAGATGGAAGTCATCCTCGAGGGCTACCTCGCCGATCATGGAGTCCAGATCCTGCGGCAGGTAGGTGAGGATGTCATAGTTGATGCGGGTGGCAACTGCGCCGATCGCGGAAGGAATCAACAGCAGGAACGCTACTGTCAGGATCAGCTTCCGGAAGCGCACAATGCCCTGTGCGATCTTTTTCATGAGTACCCTCCAGAGTCAGAAATGGATAAGAATCTTAGTAAAATGACCAGTGGTCATTTCCAAGCAAACACTATTATAACCAGGACAAACCGGGTGTCAAGCACAAAAATGACTAAAAGTCAGTTTTTTTATCACAGGCCGGCGATTGTATAAGAAAACGCTCTTGCACAATTGCGGCAGGACTGCTAAAATGATTGAGACAACCAACAAGGGCAACGTATGAACGTGAGAAAAAGAGAGAAAAGAGGAATCGATCCAGAGCATGAGTACCGTGGAAGGAAAAAAACAGGAAAAGCGCCGGGCCCTGCTGGATGCAGCCTACGAGCTGTTTCTGGAGCGCGGCACCGCCAAGACCAGCGTGGAGGACATCACCTCCCGGGCCAAGGTGGCCAAAGGCACGTTTTACCTGTATTTTCAGGACAAAGGTGCGGTGATGCAGGCCCTGCTGGGGCGGGTGAGCTACCAGCTGCTGAACAATGCGTGCGAGGCGGTGGAGTGGCAGACCGGCCTTGAGACGTTCCCGGACAAGATGGTGGCCGTGATCGACCATATTATCGAAGCGCTGCGGCGGGACACGGTGGTGCTCAAATTCCTGGAGCGCAACTTCGTGTGGCCGGGGCTGGACCAGATCGAGGCCAGCCGCGACGCCGAGCCGCTGATGCGCAAGCTGCTCAACGTGGTGCTGACCAGCCCGGAAATGGCCGGACGCACCGAGCGGGAGGTCTATCAGCGCATCACGGCGCTGGGCAGCATGTGCATGTCGGTGTGCTACTCCAGCATTCTGGAGGGCAAGCCGGACAACATCGACAGCATGAAACCGGTGCTGTACGACATCATCCGCAAGGCGCTGTAAGAAATTTTCAGAGAAAATTGCAAAAAGTCTTGCAATTCGTGCAAAGCTGTGGTAAACTATCCAAGTCGATATGACGTATGGACGGTTAGCTCAGCTGGTAGAGCATCTGCTTGACGTGCAGGAGGTCACAGGTTCGAGTCCTGTACCGTCCACCATACAGTTCGTACTCGAACCCGATTCTCTATGAGAAAGGGTTCGGGTACGTTTTTTGTTTACAGGAAGTTCTACGGCGGGAGTACGCAGAACGGTAAGCAAGAACGAGGAAAGGCAGGGTATCACCATGGCGGTGGTGTCCTGCCTTTTTCTTCGGCATCCCCATATTGCGCGTTTTAGGTCAATCTCTGCGTACGTCCGTACACAGCCGGTACGCACGTACGCAGGAAAAAGGGCAAGTTCTTACATATAGTGGTATACTTTCGGATGGTGGTATGGTATACTCGGCTCAAATAGATTTGAAGGTAGGTGATTCTTTTGAAAAAGAACTTTCAAATGGTCCTGAACATCGTATTCCTGAACATCGTGAACATCGTATGTAGAAGCCTTATTTACATTCTTACTGCTTATGTTTATATTGGGATGAACATCTCGTTTTCCTATCACTGGACATCCATTCTGTTTATGATGGCCCTCATTTGGTATACAGCTGATTACCAGCGTTCAATAAGTCGATTGATTGGGAACAAAGTCCTCTCCATCCTTTTGTGTGCAGGCTGCCTTGCTATATGTACATTGATTGCGCTTCTTGTTGGATATATTCAAGGGAATGTTGTCCCGTTCTAAATCTTAACCTTACCCCATCGGCAGGGTTTGGGGCAGGCACGCCCCAACAAGAACACTTCAAAAACGCGGAAGCGTTGCAGAAGTGCAGTCCCGGAAGGGCACAACATTTTCAAGAATTGAAAATTTGCGGCCACGGGACGGTTCTTGCTCTGTCATTGCCATTGCAGTTGTAGTCATCTTGTGATACAATATCTCTGACAGGAGGTGTTTTTCCATGATGCAGACATTTGTTCGTCCTTCGCGCGATTTACGCAACCATTACGCTGAAATTTCGGATATGCTCAAAGACCACGACCATGTGATCATCACAAATCATGGCCGTGGAGAATCCGTTCTCATCAACATTGAGGACTATGCCAAGTACGAGGAGTTCCTGCACCAGCGCTATGTTGCCGAGGCACTCACCAAGGCAAAACAGCAGGCGGCTGACCCCAGCACGCAGTGGGCAGACCACGAAAGTGTATGGGAGACGCTCCATGAACAGTATGACGTATAAAATCAAATATCTGCCCCTTGCCGTGCAGGACCTGAACGAGATCGCCCGGTATCTTTCGGGATTTTATCCCAAAACCGCCAGCCGGGTGCTGAAAGAGCTGCGGGATAAAATCGCAAAACTGGGCGATAACCCGAAGATGTGTGAAATCTATCCTCTTGACCCGGTATATCGCCAAATGGTCGTTGACCAGTATCTTGTATTTTATCAGGTTAACGAGAGCACCAGAACCGTGGAAATTCACCGTGTACTGCGCGGTTCGTGGAATCTGCCACAGTATCCGGAATAAACGGTTCGGGTTCGAGTGCTGTGGAGAATGCTCCACCAAACGTAAGGCCGTTTACCTGAAAAGGTAAGCGGCATTTTCTTGTACCTACGTGCTTTTTGATATGCAAAAGTGAAACGGATTCACTTTTGCATATTGATAATGAAACGTGTGGGAGGCCCCCTTTTCAGTCGTTTGTAGCAAGTTTGTAGCAGATCTGTAGCAAAATTCGGAGAGGAACGGCAAAATGGCTCCGAAAACCCGATTTTTGCAGATTTTTGGGTATAAAATTTTATCATCGAATTTTGTGCAGAATGACGACGGCGCTTTTCATTCGGATTCTGATGCCGTATAATAAAGAAAAAGATCATGGATGAAAGGAGAAATCGCTGTGCGCTACACCATCAGGCATTTTGATTTGCCACTGCTTACCTTTGAAGCAAACATGGACAGTGCAGATACTGACCTCCATATTATAAAGGTCTACGAAGAAAACCGTTCCTTTCTACCTTTGAACCTGACTGTATCAGAAGATGGCGTGGAACGCTGGCTGCGGCATCGCACAATTCCGAAGAACCGAGCGTATGTAGATGCTCTGCTCTCTAAGGTGGGGCTTTCTTTGAATCGTCCGCTGGGAATTATCACCGTCTGCAAAGGACTTTCGCTCAATGACTGTTTTTGGGTAGATGCAGAGGGCTCCGGTGACACCTTTGAAAAAGTAAATCTTTACGATAACCGATTCAGTCAGGTGCTGGCAGCAATCGCCTTTACAGGATATGGCAGCAGCATACGAACTTCGCTTGCGTCCTGCCCGGAGTTCTCGACTAACGGGATGCTGCCAAAATGCTGGCGCAGACAAAACGGAAAAATCTACCTTTATAAAGGGGGTACGTCAGGGTTCAGTAATCTGGGATTTGAACCGTACTCGGAAATGTATGCTTATCAAGTTGCACAGGTGATGGGCGTGAATGCGATTCGCTACACCCTGACAAAAGATCTGAAAAAGACGCTTTGTTCCAAGTGTGAGCTGTTCACCAGCAAAGAGTATTCTTATATTCCCATCGGACAGCTTGTGTCCAAAGGTGGAATAAAAGCAATTTTTGCGTATTATCAGACGTTAGGTCAGAACTTTGTGGATGCGCTGGAAGATATGCTGGTCTTTGATGCGATCATCTGCAACACTGACCGCCACTATGGAAATTTTGGTGTGCTGGTAGATAATAAGACCAACACGATTGCGGCACCCGCACCGCTGTTTGACCACGGAAACTCGCTGTTCAGTCTGGGCGGAACGGATCTTTGGGACAACCAGAAAGCATTTGATGAATATGCCCGCACACTGCTTCCGCTTGCATACGATGATTTCTTTGCAGCTGCAAAGAGTGCAATGAAACCTCGTCACCGTGCAATGCTCCATAAGCTGCTGGATTTCCATTTTGACCGCAGAGCGACACGTTATAATCTGCCGCCAAATCGCTTGAAGATGATCGAAAAAGAGGTACAGCGCAGAGCAAGAGTGCTTTTAGGGTAAAAAGGAAATCGCCAAACGTGAGAGATTTTTCTCTCATGCATTGGCGATTTTTTGTATATCTGAAGCCGTCACACCGTGCCAGTTCATCGTGCTGAGGGCATTGACATATTCCTGCGAGACTTCCTTGTTGGGAATCCTGAAAATATCATTGTATTCGTTATATGTTATATCATAACCTTCGCTCCGTGCACGGCGTGCGGCACCTGTCAATGTAAGAAAATCCTGTTGCTTATCAATCATAATTTTTATCTCCTTTCGTAAAATGATGGGAAGCACAGGTGGCTTTTCATAATAAGCATATCTTTTTGAGATATAGGACTCTTATCCCTCTTGATGCGGATGCTGGTGAACAGCGCAGGCTTTCCGCAAACCGTGATCTCTTCGTAGTGTTCGGTCATTGCATTAAAGGTCATAATCTGTCCTCCTTAGATTTCAATGATAAAAGCTCTGAATTTCTCTTTGTAGAAATCCATTGTACTCTGCGGCAGGGAAGTCAGATTCCCTTCGTTGTCACATCCGGCCAGAAATCCCGGCCCGGCAAGAACATCGGCTCCATCCCACAGCGGAC
>OGXT01001778.1_pt1 | contig 19442 bp, 14 predicted proteins | sample 1576361 | NCBI WGS metagenome assembly OGXT01 (sample SAMEA3541514, study PRJEB24748) | human gut metagenome | biome: human gut; feature: human-associated habitat; material: faeces | place: China | collected 2012 | reverse complement strand
TTTCTCTTTCCAATTGAGCCATTCTATTTCTGCCTTTCGATGGTTGTATGCCATCATTTTTTCCTCCAATCAATCCGAAATTCAAAAAATTCAGATTGATTGGAGGCGCACGTGACCAATATGCTGCCATGCTTACCGCTGTGTATACATCAGCAATATCGCCGATGAAATAAAAAAGCAGCCAAGCACAAACTGTGCATTGGCTGCCTTGCATTGACTACCTTTACATACTAGATATCTTTATATTGATAACGCCCTCCTTGCCCTCAAACTATCAATAAGCTGCTCCATATTCTAACCTGTTAGGAGACAATTTGCAGATAAGTTGTTTTTGCTCCCCTGTTTTTATGATGATATAGTATTACCTTTTCACAGCTTCTTTTTTTGGCGAAAAATCCCAATTATTAACAAAAATAACATATTTGGGCATCTATAACTATTCAGAGAAACTATTTATTACTTTTACAATCTCCATTGCACACAGGCCGAACTGACACAGCACCTCTTTAGCTGGGCCGGAATGACCGAACTCGTCGCGCACACCCACGCGCCGCACTATTGCCGGTACTCCGTTTTCTGCTAGGCAGGCGCATACCGCCTCACCCAAGCCTCCGATGATACTGTGCTCCTCACACGTCACCACACGACCGCATTCCCGGGCAGCCTTCACCACAATTTCTTCGTCTAACGGCTTTATGGTGCACAGGTTGATTACCCGGGCGCGCACTCCCCCGGTCGCCAGAGTCCGCGCAGCGTCCATCGCCTCGGCCACCATCAAACCAGTTGCCAGAATAGCCACATCCCCACCATCAGTGAGTTGTTCACCCCTACCAATCTCAAATCGATAGTTCTCTTGATTATGAAACACCGGAACGGCCAAACGACCGAAACGTAAATATACCGGTCCCTCATGCGCATATGCTGCCCTCACGGCCGCTCGGGCTTCTACATCGTCCGCAGGATTCAGCACCACCATGCCCGGGATGCTACGCATCAGTGCAAAGTCCTCACAGCACTGGTGGGATGCGCCATCTTCACCTACGGATATCCCACCATGTGTGGCCCCAATCTTAACATTCAAGTGGGGGTAACCGATGGAATTGCGGATCTGTTCGAAAGCGCGTCCCGCCGCAAACATAGCAAAACTGGAAGCAAACGGTACCAGTCCCATAGTGGATAGTCCCGCCGCTACTGCCATCATGTTGGCCTCTGCAATACCGCAATTGAAATGCCGGTCGGGGAATACCTTTTTAAACGTCCCCGTTTTGGTTGCCGCCGCCAAATCTGCATCCAACACCACTAGGTTATTGTGTACCCTACCTAATTCCACCAACGCGCTGCCGTAGCTTTCGCGGGTGGCAATCCGTTTCACTTCACTCATATCCCTGCCTCCAGTTCCGCCAGCTTCGCCTGCAGTTCCTTCATAGCAGTTTCATACTGCTCGTCATTAGGCGCTTTTCCATGCCAGTCCACACTGTTTTCCATAAAGCTCACACCCTTTCCCTTTGTGGTTTTCATCACAATGGCAAAGGGTCTGCCATTTGTTGTGCGCGCCCTTTTAAACGCTGTCTCCAACTTATCGAAGTTATGCCCGTCCACGGTCTGTATCTCAAAGCCAAAGGCTTTCAGTTTATCCTCAATGGGGTACGGATTCATCACATCAGCCACAGCTCCATCAATCTGCAGGCCATTGTTGTCGATAATAACACAGAAATTATCCAGTTTATAGTGAGTTGCGAACATGAACGCTTCCCACACCTGCCCCTCTTCTATTTCTCCGTCACCCAACAGCGTGTAGATCCGCACATTCTCAAGTCCCATCTTTTTTGCTCCAAGCGCCATGCCTGCCGCCGCAGACACGCCCTGTCCCAAACTGCCCGTGGACATATCCACGCCCGGTACCAAATTCATGTTGGGATGTCCTTGCAGATAACTGTCTGAATGACGCAGAGTAGGCAAATCTTCCACAGGGAAAAAGCCGCGATAGGCTAGCGTCGCGTACAACCCCGGCGCGCAATGTCCCTTACTGAGCACAAACCGATCTCGGTATGTGTCCTTCGGCCGGGTCGGATCGATATTCAGTTCTTTCCAGTACAGATACACAAGCAGATCTGCGCTTGACAGGCTCCCACCCGGATGGCCTGCCTTCGCCCCATAAATAGATTCAATCACGCCTATACGCACCTTACATGCCTGGATGCTCAACTGGCGTTTCTCTTTTTCTGTCATCTTATTCACCAAATACCTTTATATAGTCCGTCCTAAATTTTTCAATACCTACATCCGTCAGCGGATGCTTTGTCATCTGCTCAATGACGCTGTACGGTACCGTGGCGATATCCGCGCCCGCCAGCGCGCAGTCCGTCACATGCACAGGATTGCGCACACTGGCCGCAATGATCTCCGTATGGATATCGTCATACAGGGCGAACATATCCGCAATGGTGCGCACCAAATCAATGCCCGGCATGCTGATGTCGTCCAGACGGCCCAGGAACGGGCTGACGTACGCCGCGCCCGCGCGCGCAGCCAGAAGCGCCTGGTTCGCGCTGAAGATCAGCGTCACATTGCACTTGATGCCCTCTGTGGAAAGCACCTTAGTTGCTTTCAGGCCTTCCACCGTCATGGGAATCTTCACCACCATGTTCGGATGGATCGCCGCGATCTCACGGCCTTCCGCGATCATGCCCGCGGCGTCCTCGGTGGTGGCCTTTACCTCGCCGGAGATGGGGCCGTCCACAATGGACGCGATCTCACGGATGACCTCACCGAAATCACGTCCCTCTTTTGCAATCAGGCTGGGGTTCGTCGTCACGCCGCAGATAACGCCCATATCGTTGGCTTTTTTGATGTCCTCTACATTTGCTGTATCAATAAAAAATTTCATATTATTCATCCTTCCCAATATTTTTTACTATTACAGATGTATTTTATACTTCAATGTTTTCACCTCGAAGACCAACATATCCATTTGACCTCGCCTCTGGACTGTTCGGATGCGCCAGCAACCACTTGTTGCGCGCCGCAAGCATTTTTCCATTTTCCTGCGTCTTCTCCAAGGGTAAATTCGTATTCCGCGGTAAAGCCACCGCGAATCGAAACCCTCTACCCTGCGGAGCGCATGGGGCATAATGTAGTGTGGTGGCATATATCTCCACCCAAATGCCACGCGGTACTACAAAGGCCTTTATATATTTCGTATCGAAGGTATTCGTTTCATCAATTTGGCTGCGCAGCCCCAATAGAAGCACAACATCACAACAGGCCAAATTAAATTCCGACGACGCATGATACTCCAGCGCATTCAATTTGTTGTTGTGGCCATTGCAATAACCCAGCTGTACCGGCATTTCTCCGAACGCCTGCTGCTCCAGCTGTGCAAATACAGGTAGTGCCTCCAGAGCAGAATCGCTCGGAACATACAAAGTTCCGTTTTCGGGAATCGTTGTGCGCTCCAGAGCTTGCAGTAATTCTGTGTCGTCATACTCCGTCACGATACGGCCATATGGTGCAAAACGAGCATCCGACACCGGAATGTATTCCATACGTTTTCTCCTTTTCGCATTTTTTGGATTGACTTCAAATTTTTCGGTTCTTGCATGTATCAGGCTTGCACATAAATTCTCCCTCCGTTATGCTAAAAAAAAAGAAAAGGAGATGCATTATATGCGTCATTTTGTTGTGAACCCTATCCCCGGCACATCAGCTCAAATGCAAGTCTATCTGCATGATCCATCCTATGAATATGTTGCACATTCCTCTCGTCCCTGTGTTGTCATTTTCCCCGGCGGTTCCTATCGTTTCACGGCCGAACGCGAGGCCGAACCTGTCGCACTTGCTTTTCTGCATGCCGGTTTTCAAGTTTGCATACTTCGATATTCCACCCGTCCCAACGATGAGCTTCCTTTCCTTGGGGATACGCCGATGCGCGAAGGAGCCGTTGCCTTACATTACATACGGGCGAATGCCGCCAGCTGGTGCATTGACCCAGAAAAAGTATCCGTATGTGGATTTTCTGCCGGCGGACACGCGGCAGGCTGCACCGGCGTTTTCTGGAATACACCCCATATTCCCTGCAACGACAGAGACAGCCGTCCCGACGCAATGCTGCTGTGTTATGCTGTATCGTCCAGCGGAGCATTTGCTCACCGAGAATCGTTTTTTAATCTGACGGGTAAACTCGACATATGCATTGAAAATGACGCATATTCGCTTGAGAAGCATATCACGCCCTCCACACCACCCACATTTTTATGGCACACGTTCCAGGACTCTGCCGTACCGGTGGAAAATGCATTATTGCTGGCCAGCGCCCTGCATGCTGTCGGCATACCATCCGAATTGCACGCCTATGGGCAGGGTGAACATGGGCTTGCGCTGTGTAACAGTGAAACCGGCATCTGCGATACACACGCTGCTACATGGTTTTCACTCGCTGTCTCCTGGCTCGAGCGGATAGGCCTTGGTCCCAACTAAAATCCGTAAATCGCGGGTCTGTTTTTCAGACCCGCGATTTGCTTTTCTATTCCTTGTCCGCATATTCAAAGATTTTTTCTGTTATTCCCGTCAGCTGGAAGCATTCAGCATAGCGACCGATGGAGCGTTTGATGCTGTCCACCACACTTCGTTCCGGGCACAGACCAGCAGCACGAAGTGTCTCAAACATTTTCCCCAACGCTGCCTTCACCTGCGGTTCTTCGAACGTATAATGTCCACCTGTACGCGTAATCAAATCCGTCATAGCGTCGTCTCTCAGCACTTCGTCCACGCTTTTCTGTGTATCTGCTCCCACCATCCATTTGCGCCAACGCTCACAGCGTACTGAAGCCTCCCGCAGCGCTGCTACAAAGCCCGAGGGCTGCGCCTTTCCCTGTTTCACAAGAAAATTCTCTACTTTCGCCAGTTCCAGATACGCGGCGGTCTCCGCAACCCCATATTCCGGTGCGACGTTGGTAGCTGTCACACCCATTACTGGATGTAAATACAGCAGTTCATCACACAGGTAATCACCATTATGTTCTTTCAGCCCCACTCCAAATTTACGCGCATCGGAAGAAAGCCACATAGCCGCATCCGTGTTGTATTTTCCAACATTTTCCGTCATACGGGTAAGGGTACCCGTTTGTCCCACGATAAACACTGGCATCGGCAGCCCCTTTTCGGAAAGACGCGCTGACAGTGTGCGGATAAACGTTGCATAGGCTTCATCCGATGTAAGGCCACCGTTCGTCTCTTCTGTACCCACTTCGTAAGATATGGGGGCCAAGCCGCGTGCTTTGCGCTCGGTCTCCACATATTCAATCAGCTCTACCGTGCGCTCCAAAACAATGTCCATCGGAATTATCCCGTCAATATGCGGATCTTTTGTGGGATCAATATGCAACAAATCGAAGCCCGCTAACAAATCCTCCAGATAGGATTCCTTTCCTACTGCCATCGCCTGCGCGGTGGGCAGCTTATCACTACGCTCTTTATCCCGCTGCCAAGGTCCGCCATGGTCACGGCAAACATAATAGAGCCCATCAAAACCTGCCTCATCCGCAATAGACTGTAACGCCTTCACAAAGTCCTTCTGATCCCAGCCGCGTACATATCCCCCCCCAAATTTCCGAGCATCGATCTGGTTTCGGCTGGCAATAAACAAAAGCGGAAACTTCTTCTCCTTCGCGAGTTCAAACGATGCCCGGATAACAGGTTCCGACATAGGGCCGATACCCAGCATCGTGCAACGGCGTGCCTCCTTTTCCTCCATTTTATAAATAGCCTGCATCATCTTTGCCACTGTAATTTTATTGCTCATAGCCTCATACATCCTTCCATTCTCTAAGATATCTACATTCGAGTGTTTTCCGTATGGTGTGACCGTACGGAAATAAAGTACACCGCTTAAAGTCCGGGATGCTGCAAATAATCTTCATATGGAACAGCATCCAGCACTCCCATCCCAAGCCACGCAGCCGCCTCCATGATTTCGCGCGTAAAATCACCCGAGACAATGGGAAAATGGTGCTGGAACTGATGCGCCAGGATGGTATTGATAAACTCACGCGCACCAACGGGCCTGCGCTTGACACGCAGACTGCCCATCCAGCCACGGCTCCCATGCCAGCTGGGTTTACCCGCCCCCAGGAAATCACCGTCCGCGAGGAAGAACTTATCAAATTCGCCGGAAACACGTGCCACCGTTGCGTGGCCTTTGTCAAACTCCATCTCACGTGCAACACCCGAACCGCTGGCATTCATCAAATCCTCGCCTTTCTCGTGCGGAGTGCCCGAGTAATTAACACCCAACGTGTATCCGTTCTGTCGTGCAAAGCGTTTCGCTGCCGGACCGCAATGCCAGAACAAAACAGAGTCATCTTCTTCATCAAAGGCAGAAAGGTCCATCAACATCGTCGCGTCCTTCGCCATACCATGCAACAGCAACATCGAAACTGCGCTTGGCAAATCGCCCTCACAGGAGGTGACGATACCATCATCGTTCAAACGCGCTACAACGTCGCATACCGAAAATGGCAGCGGGAACGCCTGCTGAAATTTTGGCCAGCAGCTGACAGCCAAAGCCTCATAATTATGCTCATGTACAAAATCTCGGAAAGCCTTGTACACGCGCGCGTTCACATCAAGCAGTTCCAGAGCCGTTGCGTGCGCGCCCGCGCGCAGTGGTTCCTGCGCCTGCATCTCGACACGGATATCCGTATCACTATAGGACAGGGCTCTCCCCGCGATCTCATCAAATTCATGCAGCCTGTTGATGCGCAGGCCGTCAAAACGCCGCAGAAGCTTACGTTCGTCAAAATAAAGATCATCGAAGCCCGGAGCGATTCCGCCAATGAGCGCTACTTTCGATGTATTCACCAGCTTGATTGCCGACAATGCATGAATCGTGACGGCAAACCGCTGCGCAAACAGTTCATCCTCCGCATTTCCGTAAAACCACTTGACGGGAACATTCCAATCCTTGAGATAGTGGCCAATGATAGCGCCGTACATATTGATGCCGCAGAAAGAATTGAATGGTACCGCGCCGCTTTTTGTGCCTTCCGGGATAGCCCAGAGGCCAAGCCGGATTCCGGTTCTCGCGTACACTGGGGCAATTGCGCCTGCTGAAAAACTGGTGCACTGCGCAAGCAAAAAATCCACATTGGCCTCTTTGGCTGCAGCTGCTGCAGTACGCGCATCGTCTTCCGTTATGACGGTGCTTGGATACACCCAAAGTTCAAAATCCAGCTTTTTTGCCAGCGTTTCAAGCTCTTTTACTGAACGAGCAAATTGTGTCTCCACATCGCCCGGAAAACTAAGCTGGCTTGATCCAATGAGACCGACTTTTAATTTTTCCATATTACAGCTCTCCCTTTCTGATAAACGCTTTATCTTAATACCACAAGGTTAAGGATTATCATTCAAACTCATGCCGTTTTGACCATCTTTGCTGCGCGCCGTGCAAGCTCCGCTGCCCCTATAAGTCCCGCTTTAGCGCCAAGAGCTGCTCGCGTAATAATGGACTCCTGCTCAAAAATGCGATAGGTATGCTGAGAGGCCAATTTTATCATATTGTGATAAAACAAATCCCACGCATTCGCTGCACCGCCGCCAAACACGATCAAATGCGGATCCAATAACTGTATCAGCGCGGCAAGACCTAAGCCTAACTTCTCCCCCATTTCGTTGAAGCACGCCAGTGCCGCATCGTCACCATTCTGCGCTGCCTCCGCTACAAAACGGCTGTCTACATGCTGATTTGTGAGTTCGCTATAACGCCGCGCCACAGCGGTTCCGGAGGAGTACAATTCCAAGCATCCGCGGTTACCACACATACATATCGGGCCGTCTGCGTCAACGCACAGATGCCCCAGCTCGCCAGCAGAGTCATGTCTGCCGTGACATATCCTGTTTCCCACAATCAACCCGCAGCCGACACCCGTACTTACGGTGATATAAGCCATAATCGCATCTTCCGCCAATGCAGCACCCGCACCATATACACGTTCGGCTAAAGCTGCTGCATTCGCATCATTTTCAAATGCAACCGGCAGATTGAGCGCCCGCCCCAAAATCTCACATACAGGCACATTGCGCCATCCAACAGAAGCGATGTATACAATATGTCCCTCTTTCAGATTCAAAGGACCGGGTGAACATATACCGACAGCCTTCACCTGATGCCACAAAACCCCCGCGCTTTCAGCCAGTGTCCGCAACCCCTCGGCCGTTCGGTCGAGCGCCTGCTGCGGCCCCTGACGCGCCCGAGTCTCTATCACCTGCTCGGCCACAAGCGTACAAGCCTCGTCAAATAACCCCAATGCGATTTTTGTTCCCCCGAGGTCAACAGCGGCTACATACTCCTTCATACCGCGTCTCCTATCCTTTCACTGAACCCATCACAAGACCGGACACGAAATATCTCTGCAAAAACGGGTAAACAAGCATCACAGGAATCATTGATACCACGATCTTTGCCGCGTTAAACGTAATACTGCTTACTTTCATCCGCTCAATGAGCTGCGTCGGATTCATACTGGTAAAATCAATTTTCACGGTAAGGCTGCGAATATATGTCTGGAGCGGATATTCTGCCGTTTTGGTAATGTAAACAAGTCCTGTAAAAAAATCGTTCCAGCTGTTCACAACTGTGAACAACGTAATCGTCGCCAACGTCGGCAAAGAAATCGGCAAAAATACACGTACCAGCGTCCTCCACGCACCTGCGCCGTCAATCATCGCTGCTTCTTCCAATTCGTGCGGTATGCTACGGAAGTAGTTCATCATGATAATCATATTCCACACATTGAGCGCGCCTGGAATAACAAGCACCCAAAAATTGTTGATGAGGCCGTAGTTTTTGATGGTAATGTACGATGGAATCAATCCGCCGCTAAACATCATTGTAATAATCGCAAGCCACATAATGATATTCCGCTCACGGTAATATTTCTTTTCCTTTGAAAGCGCATATGCCATTGTAATCGTGATTGGCATCGCCACAACAAGCGTTGCCAATACGCGCTTAATCGATACGCCAAACGCTTTGAAAAAGTTCGATTCACTAAGCAGCTTTTCATATGAGGCAAGTGTGAATTTCTTAGGCCATAAATAAACTGTCCCTGTGGCCGCAGCTGAAGTCTCGCTGAGCGAGATGGCCACCATATTGAGAACCGGCAGCAGGCATAAAAGTGCGCCCAACGCCAGCACGATATGTATGATGATATCCACGGCAGAGAGTTTCTTTCTTCTCATCGCCAGCCCTCCTCTAAAAGATACGGTAGTTTGCGAACTTGCTCGCGAGCGCATACGCCGTAACCGTAAGTCCACAGCTCACCACCGATTTAAACAGGTTCACCGCAGTGGAAAGGCTATATTGCATACTGATAAGGCCCATACGATAAACATATGTATCGATAATGTCCGCGTAATCGTATACCATGATATTGTACATATTGAATATCTGATCGAAGCCCGCGTTCAACACATTTCCAAGCGAAAGCGTTCCCATCAGCACAATCGTGGGCAGCATTCCGGGAAGCGTTACGTGCAGGATACGCTGCAGCCGGTTGGCGCCGTCAATCGTCGCAGCCTCATACAAATCAGGGCTGATACCGAGGATTGCAGCCAGATATACAATGGTACCGAAGCCAAAGCCTTTCCAGCAATCTGTCAGAATCACCAGTATCCGAAAAATTGGACCGCTGGACAGAAAAGGAATGGCTTCAAAGCCCAGCGACTGCACAAATGTATTGATCAAGCCATTTGCGGAGAACATCTGCTGAAAAATCGTGCCCAAAATAACCCATGAAATAAAGTTGGGCAAATAAACAATCGTCTGCACGACACGCCGGAACGCGATACTTCGCACCTCATTGAGCAAAATAGCGAAAGCAACGGGCACGACAATGCCCAAAATCATTTTTGCAACGGCAATGATGACAGTGTTTGAAATGACTTGGAATACATCCGGCATGGAGAACAGATATTGAAAATTTTTAAGTCCAACCCATGGCGAACCGAGCATCCCCTTGCTTGGCACATAGTTTTCAAACGCCATAATGATGCCGCCCATAGGAACATAACAGAAAAGGAGCAATAACAGGAGCCCGGGCAGAGTCATCAGCCGGTAGGCCCACTCACTCTTTTTGTTTCTCACGTATGTGCCTCCTTTCTCAGTTTTCATAAGCGCGGGCGAAAGGATTGCCGCACGGCTTTCCCTCCGCCCGCTCCGTTTTACAGCCTCTCGGCCTTATTCTCCCCGCATACCCGCGAGAATCAAACGGATATGCTCAAACCGCCGGCAAAATTACTCGCCTTTAGCCTGTGCGTTTACCTCGGCAGCAATTTCTGTACCGCCCTGCGCATTGTATTGCTCAACAAACGTATCGAAATAATCGACCGGCTCATTCCCCATGATAATCTTGAACAGAGCTTCATTGCGCAGATCCGTTAGATTCGAAGATTTAAGCTCCATTGTCGGCGTCGTGGAAGGATAATAAACTTCCTTGATATCAACATTGGCATTCTCGTCCAGCATCAGCTTCATTGCCGTATAACGCATGTAATACTCCCATGCACGGGCGCTTGTATCTGTACCTTCCATGTAATCTACAATGGACTTGATATTCGCAAGTTCCGTTTCTGTCATATTTTCTGTATTACCGGCTTGATAGTCCTCCACCTGCTTCATCTGCTGTTCTGCGATTTTGAGCATCTGATCTTCAAAGCGCAGCGTAACGTTCAGAGGCCATGCACCCCAGTCGATGTTGCCGATACCAAAGTAGGCGTTCAGCACCTCGTCGGGTACTTTCAGGTCCATCGTGGCAATTTCCTCATCGCTCAGCGCCTTGCCGTCAAATGACACCTGCACCTCTACAGAGCAGTTCAGAAGCTTAATGAGCACTTCGGGATGCTCATAATCCTTACGGACAACCGCCCAATAGGTATTCCTGTTCTGGTTGTAAACATGGTAATCGCTGTCGCCCTCGGCGCGAATCAAATATGGTGCCCACACTGCTTCGGGATTGTTGTTCACAGTCTGGTTCAGCGGCCAGGACGGAATCCACCATGCGCCGAACACCACGCCGCTGAAGCCGGACGCAATAGACGACTGATAATCACGCGTTGCAAAATCCTCTGCAATTACGCCTTTCTGATACAACTCCGCCAGCTTGGAGAGCACTTCTTTCGTCTCCGGCATCAACGTACCATTAACAATGTTGCCCGATCCATCGTCAAACCACAGGTTGGGATAAGCGCCCAGATTGTTGAAGATCGGATCAAGCTGGCCGACGGAATTGTATGTGCCTGCAAGTCCGCCGTCCTTGTCAATCTCGATTCCGATGGTTTGACCGTTGCCCGCCATGTCCTCCTGTACAAACCGTTCGGCTATTTCAAACAAATCATCTACTGTTTCGGGACCCTCAAGCTCCAGCGCATCCAACCAGTCCTGACGCACCCATGCCATCGTGTACTGAAAGCCGGGGTTCAGCTCCGCAGCAGCCATCAAGCGTCCGTCGTTGTACGCAGTCGCCCATGCCTGCTCAACACCGCCGTAGGAATCCACCATCGCACGCAGCAGCGGACTTGCGTATTCTTCATATACATCGGTCAAATCGGCAATGAGATCTGCGTTAATAAGCTGCTGCAGCTGCAACCTGTCATTAATAATCATAATATCAGGCAATTCGCCGCTCGCAATGGAAAGCGTGATTTGCTGCCTTAAATCATTGCCATCTGTAAGGTAGAACGCGCTCTCTACATCAATATTCATGGTATCCTCAATCCACGAGGTAAAAGCGTTGTTCTCAAAATCCTCTCCGTCAGGCCAGTTAATGGTACTACCGCCACGGCCAATTGTCACTGCAACTGGTTCACTGTAGGGTGACGTCCAATCGGCAGCTTCTCCCGCACCAGTTTCGCTCGTTGAGGCTGCCGCGCTGGACGGCGAGGGGGCCGAAGCACTTGATGCCGCGCCTCCGCAGCCCGACAACAGGCCTGCAGCCAGAGCCACCGTGAGTGCCAGTGCTGTGATACGTTTCCACTTTTTCACTGTTTGTTCCTCCGTTTCTATTACTTTGCTTACACCCGTTACTGCTGTCCCAGGTTCCTTGCAGCTTTATCATAATCCATCCACATACAGCTGTGCAATTTCTATGTTTTTTCAAATACTTCACTTTTTTTGGTTCTATTTTTGTCACTTTTTTAGTTTATTTCAACTATGTATAATATTATTTTTCTTAGGTATTCCGAACCGCTGTGCCATTTTGCTCAAAGCCGTTTCAAATTTTTTCGTTTTGATTTTATCTTTTTCATTCTTAATTTTCACTCATTGAAAACAGCTTGCCATCATGTTATTTTCAACTTACCACCCATTTATTTATAATATAAGAGGAGGCATCATGAATGAAGAAAAAATTTTTACAGCTGGCAAGCGGAATATTGGCGCTGATATTTATATGCGCGTGCTGGCCCGGAGCTTTTGCGGATGCACCGGACATTGTACCTGCGTCCAGCACGGCATCTTCCAGTGCCGAAGCATCCGCTGCCAATACAGTCCTTGATGAAACTTCGGAGGACTCCGGTTCTTCGGTAGGTTCCGAAAGCTTCCAAATGTCCGAAGCACCTTCTGACACATCGGAATCGATGAAGCCTGTCACCACGCCTTCCGCCGCATCAACGCCTGAAACTGTCGCGTCAGAGGAAATAAGCGCCGACTCCGAGGCCAACAGCATTGTCGAAGCCCCGCCTTCCGATGCTTTGACGCTAACTTCTTCAAGGGCTGCGTTGGTTTCAAAAGAGCCCTTAGAAACGGCCTCTCCTTATCTGCCCGGCGCAGCGGACGATGTTCTGGCCATGGAATCCGTTTCAATATGGGATATGGAGGCACTGCCGGATGATTTATATGCAGCCGGCTGGGCCTCAGACCTGTACAGCGAATCCGGCGGTCACACGCAAGGACATATCGATCTCCTTTCCGCCCCAGGAAAAGGCTGGAACGGTACACAGGCCCTGGCTCTGGTGTATAAGAACACGAACATGGAAAATTACTGGGCGGATGTTATTTCTATCCAGCTCGCCTCCGATACCACCGCTTTAACAGATTTGAGCCATGGTACAGAATTGTGGTTTTGGGTCGACGCTTCTGCCTTTCGTTCTTCCGATTTGATGTTGGAATTAAAAATTGGAGGCCAAACCCCAGCCATCGGCGGTTCATATTATAAAATTATAAATGGGGAAAAAATAGCGGACACACTGCCCGCCGGCTATAACGGCGCGGATTATGCACGCATTCCGCTCGGCCAGGCTTATCGAGGCTGGATCGGCGTTTCTCTCGATGCTTTCGGCACAGTAAGCTCTGCAGATGTTATCAGCCTGTATATAGAGCCTTGGGGTGACAAAGACAGCGGCACACTACCACAATCCCTGTATCTGGATGCTTTTTGTCTTGTGGAATCCCCATATGAAACGATTTGGAATATGGAGAACCTGCCCGAAGGCCCCCTTGATTCCTCCTGGGTCAGTGGCCAAGGCCTAGATGCCGGCGTTGTTGAAATGCGCGGTACGGCCGCCAAAGGTAACAATGGCTCCCGCGCGCTTGAATATCACTTCAACACCAGTGGCGGAGACGCATATTGGGCCAATGGTGTCACAATTATCCCCTCAAACGACGCCTCTTTCCAGTCAGACTGGTCGTCCGGAGATACTCTCTGGTTCTGGTTGGATGCCCATGAAATCGACTGTGACATTTTGCTGGAACTCACGGTGAACAGCGTCGCACCACTCGCCGGGCAGCCCTTTTATACGCTTGCAGGAGGCATAAAAACACTGAAAACACTGGCTCCGGCCTGGGAGGGGCAAACCAATGCCCGCATTCCCGTCGCAGGCGGATACACCGGATGGATCGGTCTTCCTCTCTCTGCTTTTGCCGAACCGATCAGCGAGGTGCGACAGCTTCAACTCTATACGCAGCCTTGGGCTGGGGACATTCCCGCAGCGGACATGCCCGTTGATAAAAGCCTGTATTTCGATGATTTATGCCTGATTCGCAGCAGTGCATCGGCAGAAGAGGAGGATGCACACGGCGACCTTTTCAATCAAAATGTTGCTCCCAATGACATACTGCTCTACGTCGACACCACACAGCGCCACCAAGAAATAAAAGCTTTTGGTGTATCCGATGCATGGTGGGCCCCTGGTATCGGCACGCGAAGCAATGTCGACGAGCTGTTGTCCTTGTTGTTCACCGACACTGGTATCGCTCTGAATAATTACCGCCACAACATCGGCGGCGGCGTTCTGCCCGATCGCTCTGACGCAGACAGTTATGACCAAGCTTGGCGTGCACCCTATTCTCCTTTGGCTCCAGACGGAAGCTATGACATTACTCGCAACGAAGGTGGTTACGCGGTACTTCAAAGTGCAAAAGCACTGGGAACCATCGATGATTTTACGCTGTTTATCAACAGCCCGCCTTCTACCATGACGGTAAGCGGGCGTACTTGCGCTAATCCAGGGCAGACTGTTTCCAATTTGAAAAAAGAATGCTACGATGATTTTGCCTCCTACGTGACAGACGTTGTAGAATTGTACTTGGCCGACGGCGTTAAGGTAAAATATGTAAGCCCGGTAAACGAACCTCAATGGGCTTGGGACGGCGGACAGGAGGGTTGCCATTATGAACCGGACGAAGCCTTTGAAATTTGCAGGCTCGTGATCCAGACAATGAAAGAACGCGCACAAAGCAATCCTGCATTAAAAAACGTTAAGGTCAGCATGCCGGAAACAGCCCAATGGGGCAACAGCGCCTATACAAATGACCTTTACAACAAAATGATCTCCGATCCCGAGGTGGCCCCCTATATTGACCATTTCTGCGGGCATTCATATGGAGCCAATGCCGCTACTAAAAAAGGCGTTGCCGCGTTTATTCAAAATGCTACTGTACAGTTGCCAATCCATCAATCCGAATGGGGCTGTTCCTATGGATACCCTGCGTTGGGCATCGATACTGCAGTAGAACTAGGCCGTGTGTTATATGAGGATCTCACCATACTGAATGCAGAAAGCTGGAGCTGGTGGATCGGAGTCTCCCACTATAACTACTCCGACGGACTTATTTATGTAAACGACAGCAACGAAAGTTATGATGTCTCCAAGCGCCTGTGGGCTTATGGCAACTATTCCAAATTCATCAAAGGATTTACGCGCATTTCACTTGATGAATATTCTCTGCCAGATGGCGTGTATGCTTCCTGCTACGTAAGCCCTAATAACGACAATCTTACCTATATCCTCGTAAATGAAAACGCTTCTGAGAAAACCTTCACTTTCGCCGGACTGCCTTCCGATTGGGTCGCGCAGGTATACGAGACTTCTGCCCGGCGAGACTGTTCTCTGCGTGGTACTATGCGCGCCGGAAATGGTTATTTGCTGCCTGGAAAATCCATAACGACTTTTGTGTTTGACGGGATTGATTTGTCCCTTGTGGCAAACGGAACAAATCCCGATACGCCGCCTGCTCCAGTTTTACCACCTGTAAATCCAGAGAACGGACAGAGGGAGGAGATTTCCGAGGTCTTTACATTCCAAGGATTAGCGCCCATGCATTTGGAAACGCCCGAAGACCACACGGTTCCCGGATTATTTTATGTTGTGGATCCTACGCACAATATAAATGACTGGAACGGACCTAAAAGCAACTTCGCGTTGAACTACCTGTACAATGCCGACATCGCCAACGGCAGCACGCTGGACAATGGTGAAGGACTAAAATGGACGGTTTTGGAAACGACACCTCGAACTTCGGAGCTTTGCTTTGAATTGGCCAACGACCCCAGCGGCCATTCTGTCCAGGACTGGACAGAAGCCAAGGCATTAGACTTTTATATCGATCTAAGTACATACGGCAATGAAACCACTGGCCTTTACCTCAGGCTGACGGAAAAAGACTCAAGAGACGGTGCAGACGCACAGGAAATCTGGACACTGAATCCTGCTGGATATTTTTGGATCAAAGACAGCCTTAATCAATGGACTCCTCAAGCAATGACTGGAGAACGAATGGATATTCCTGCCGGGTACAAAGGCTGGATACGCTTGATGCTGGACGAGCGCAGCCTTAATCCCGTTGGTTGGACAAGCCCTGTAAGCGGCATTTTTGAACACACCTGTGTCACTCATCTTTGGTTCGGATTGGAAAACAAAGGTGCAGCCGGCGATACGGCATGGATCGATGCATTTTCCGTAGTGCGCGATGTTGCTGATGATACTGAATCCGAAAGCTCTCCTGACCCCAGCATTTCTTCCAGCACATCCGATACATCCTTTGGAACAGGCAGTACCTCCAGCCTTACTTCTGCTTCAAACAGCGACATATCCTCCCTCGCTGGCGGCGCTGATGCGCAGGCTACGCCTTCAAGTACGCAAACCGGTGACTTGTTCCCACTTTATCCTCTATTGCTGTGCGTGATGTTTTCTGTCGCAGCCCTCGCTGTCCTTTTGTTCTATAAAAGACATCACTCATCTTAATCAGATAAAAAAACACGGCGGGGCTGAATGCCTCGCCGTGTTTTTTATTTTTCCATATTTGACAAATTATTCATTTGTTCTCTGCTGATTTATTGGGAGCCGTACCGTTACTGCCGTTCCCTTTCCTTTACAACTCTCAAAGAATAGGCCATAGCCCTCGCCGGCATAAAGCAGGATACGCTCATGTACATTACGCACCCCATATCCACCCGTTTCTTTTTTCAAAATTTCTTTCAAAGCTTTCTCATCCATCCCGGCACCATTATCTTCAACGATTAACAGAAGATCTCCCCCGCTGGGACGCGCTGATACCCGGATTATACCACCTCCCTCCTCACGCATATCCACTCCATGGCGCACCGCGTTTTCCACGATTGGCTGAAGCACCATATTAATCATGGAGATATCTTCCATCTCCTTTGGAATGTCATATATTACTGTAAAGCTTTCTCGGTGCGCTGCCTGTTGGATGTCCAGATAGGAACGAATATTGCGAATCTCATCCCTCAACAAAATCGATTCCTGTCCATCATTGAGCATTGTGCGATAGTACTCTGCCATATTGTTTGCAATATCGCTGATTACAGGTACATCTTCACGGATGGCTTCCCAGCTGATGAGTGAAAGAGTATTATACAAAAAATGCGGCTTTATCTGCGCACGCAACAACGCCAGTTCTTGCTCCCGCTGCAATACGCTGCTGCGGTATACATCGTCGATTAAACTGTTGAGCATCTGCATTACATCTCGAAAACCTTGTTCCAATTGACCGATTTCATCTCGCCCCTCTACAACAACCTCCGCTGACAGATTTCCCGCCCTCACTTGATTCATCGTCTTCCCCAAGCCTTCTACACGGCGGCTGAGACGCACAGCGAAAACGCCTGTCAACCATACCAGCCCTACACAGCAAACAATAACCAGCATTACCAGTGCGAGCAACGTATATATGGGAAGCCCCACAACTTTCTGTTCTGATACAAGGATATATAACGTCCATCCACAGATAAGCGGCTGCGCCGCTGTAAGATATGTATCCCCAGCAATCCGCACGCGCCCCTGCTCCGCCTGCATCACCTGCTCTTCCGCATTTTCTTCCTTTTCTATATTTGACAAAGGCCGCAAAACTGCTCCGTTTTCATCCGCAAGAAAATAGTCCAGATCATAACTTTCCCATCTGCCACCGTCTACAACATCGTCCAACGCCAGAGAACATACCAAATAGTTGTCCGGCGCTGCAGTGCTTGGTGGAATAAAGTGATAAACAGCTACTGCTTTATCATCCTGTACGGTCCAAAACAGTCGATAGCGCTTACTGGCCCTTATGTACCAAGGTTCTCTCTCAATAGCCGCAAGCGGTTGGATATACTCGGAGCGTCCCGTCAAAATTTCATTTTCAGAGTAAAAGGTGATCTGCTCAATCTCATCAGACTGCAGCCGCACCAAGTTCAGTTGGCGCAGTAAGACACGGCTCAAATCTTCATATAATTCGTAGTAATCCGCTTTGGGCGAATGAAGCGCTGCAGATATTTCCGAATTACTGATGAGGAAGGACATGGAACGCTCACACATCTCTACAGCGTTGTCAAAACTCGCGCCTGTCTCCCATGCCATTTTTGATGTCATTCGAGTACCCTGTACTACAAGATCGCGCCGTACTGCCCAATAGGTGAGTATTGTTAAAAGGCTCATTGCAATCAACACAATAGGCAGATAGGACAGGAACAGCTTGCGTCGAAACGTCCCCTTCCCCACTTTCATAGTAAAAGTCCCCGATCACGTAGACGGCGCACGGATAAGGCCTGCCTTCGCGGATTCTGCTCCAAAATAAACGGTCCATTAAAACCCGCGCCATCCAAAAACGAAATTTCAGAAAGCCAATCGATTGTCCCTTCAAACAACGCCTCATGCAAATCGTTCATCTGGTCATTGTCATGTACATGCACACTGCCAAGGCGCATAATATTCTCACGCAAAATGCATTTACCATATTCGTCGATATTGCCATGTCCATAGTCGTAACATAGTTTTAACGCCGTTGAGTCTATCGCTCCTAGTATTCGCGTAAAATCACTAGGTCTGTCTCCCAGCATACGCTGTTCCGCATGGATGGGGCGCGGATACAAATTCTCAACATGTATATCCACGCCCAGTTTTTCTCCTGTATCTGCCAACTCCTTTATCACTGGCAACAGCGCCTCCCGGTATGCAATATGCTTGATTCGCGTTCCTCCGCTGCCCCAGCCCAGATGAAAATTCAAGAAACGGAGCCCCAACTGTGAAGCGAGCAGAATATGTTCGCGTGCGATTTCAAGCCACACCGCACGCACGCGTGGTGTTTTTTCAGCAAGATTCACCTTATAGGCATGTGCACTAAAAGAAGCATTCGGATACGCACCCCGTATCTTGGCCATTGCCTCTTTCAGCCAAACTGTATCAGAAAGCGGCTTGTCAGAAAGGCCTCCGAATTGCACGTGTTCCACAGGCGCATTCACGGTCTTCCATGCCGTCAGATGTTCATCCAACTCTTTGCGCTTTGCGCTCATGCCAAGTACCATCTTCGTACCCTCTCAATTTTGTTCTCGAAATTCTACAGGTGTCATACCAAATTTATTTTTAAACACAGTATAAAAATAAGGCAGATTTGTATATCCAACACGTCGCCCCACATCTGCTATGCGAATGGTTGTGTCTGCCAATAGCTCCCGCGCACGCTGCATACGATAATCCCGGATATAATTCACCAGGCTCACTTTCATTTCTTTCTTAAATAGCGTACTCAGATAACACGGAGTTAAATAAACCTTTTCTGCAATATATTCCAGTCCTATATCATGGTCGTATTCCGCTTCAATGATATCTTTTACTTTTCTTATGATTTTGCGCGGTTGCACTTTTTCCTGTTCTGTTACCTGCAAGTTTGTATA
>OGXT01001770.1_pt1 | contig 19570 bp, 24 predicted proteins | sample 1576361 | NCBI WGS metagenome assembly OGXT01 (sample SAMEA3541514, study PRJEB24748) | human gut metagenome | biome: human gut; feature: human-associated habitat; material: faeces | place: China | collected 2012 | reverse complement strand
ATTATTAAAGATATCAAAGCGGCCAACGCCGAGCCGCTGCTGATGCAAATTCACCTGCCGGCGAACTATGGCCGCCGCTATAATGAAGCCTTCGGCGCGATTTACCCGGCCCTGGCCAAAGAGTTCGCTATTCCTCTCCTGCCCTTTTTTATGGAGGAGGTCTATCTCAAGCCGCAATGGATGCAGGACGACGGCATTCACCCGAATCGCGACGCGCAGCCGTTTATCGCCGACTGGATGGCGAAGCGGCTGGCTCCCTTAGTTAATCATGACTCCTGAACGCCAGGGGTCGCTGACAGGTAAAGTTATGCAAAAAACGGTTTTAGTGACAGGCTGTTCCAGCGGAATTGGTCTGGAAAGCGCGCTGGATTTAACCCGCCAGGGCTTTCGCGTGCTGGCGGCCTGCCGCAAAGCAGAGGATGTCGCGCGGATGCAGGAGCTGGGGCTAACCGGTATTTTGCTCGATCTGGATGACCCGCAGAGCGTGGAGCGCGCGGCAGCGGAGGTGATTGCGCTGACCGATAATCGTCTCTACGGCCTGTTCAATAACGCCGGGTATGGCGTCTATGGCCCGCTGAACACCATCAGCCGCCAGCAGATGGAACAGCAATTTTCCGCTAACTTTTTCGGCGCGCATCAGCTCACCATGCTGCTACTGCCGGCGATGACGCCGCACGGCGAAGGGCGCATCGTGATGACCTCCTCGGTGATGGGGCTTATCGCCAGTCCCGGCCGCGGAGCCTATGCCGCCAGTAAATATGCCCTCGAGGCGTGGTCCGACGCGCTGCGCATGGAGCTGCGCCACAGCGGTATTCAGGTCAGCCTGATTGAACCGGGCCCGATCCGCACCCGCTTTACCGATAACGTCAACCAGACGCAAAGCGATAAGCCCGTAGAAAATCCGGGCATCGCCGCCCGCTTTACCCTCGGGCCGGAGGCGGTGGTGGAAAAAGTGCGCCATGCTTTTACCAGTGATAAACCAAAGCTGCGCTATCCGGTCACCCTGGTCACCCACGCGGTGGCGCTGCTTAAGCGCCTGCTGCCTGCCCGCGCGATGGACAAAATTATCCACGGCTGAGTTGAAGCGCGGAATGCCGCCCCCATGTAAAACAGAAATCGACTAACGAGAAATGCCCATGTCCGAACAGAATATTGTCAACATTAGCGAAGCGAACCTGCAGCAGACGCTACAGCAGTCCATGAACGTTCCGGTGCTGTTTTATTTCTGGTCTGCCCGCAGCCAGCACTGCGAACAGCTGACCCCGGTGCTCGAGCGCCTGGCAGCCCAATACAACGGCCAGTTCACGCTGGCGAAGGTCGATTGCGACGCCGAGCAGATGCTCGCCTCACAGTTTGGTCTGCGCGCCATCCCTACGGTTTATCTGTTCCAGAACGGCCAGCCGGTGGATGGTTTTGAAGGCCCGCAGCCGGAAGAAGCGATCCGCGCCCTGCTGGATAAAGTCCTGCCCCGTGAAGAGGAGCTGAAAGCTCAGCAGGCGCTGGCCCTGATGCAGGAAGAAAAATACGCCGATGCCCTGCCGCTGCTGAAGGAAGCCTGGCAGCTGTCGAATCAGGAAAGCCAGATTGGCCTGCTGCTGGCGGAAACGCTGATTGCTCTACACCGTTCCGATGAAGCGGAAAGCGTGCTGAAAACCATTCCTCTGCAGGATCAGGATACCCACTATCAGGGTCTGGTGGCGCAGATTGAGTTGCTCAAACAGGCCGCCGACACCCCGGAAATCCAGCAGCTGCAGCAGCAGGTGGAACAGAATCCGGAGGATGCGCAGTTGGCCTCCCAGCTGGCGCTGCAGCTGCATCAGGTCGGGCGTAATGAAGAAGCGCTGGCCCTGCTGTTCAGCCATCTGCAGAAAGATTTAGGCGCCGGCGATGGCCAGGCGCGCAAGATGCTGCAGGAGATCCTCGCCGCCCTCGGTACTGGCGATGCGCTGGCCGCCAAATATCGTCGTCAGCTCTATTCGCTGCTGTACTAATCCGTTGCCTTCCCCGGATAGCGCTGCGCTTATCCGGGCTACGCGAACTATGCGGAACGTAGCCTAAGTAGCCCGGGTAAGGCGTGAACGCCGCAACCCGGGATCGTTCACGGGCGCTTTTTCAGCTGCGTCACCACCAGCTGATGGCGGGCGTTGAAGAACTTCCGGTAGGTCAGATAGCCGGCGATAATCGTCGACAGGCTGGCGGTCGACAGCAGCATAAAGGTCACCATGATCTGGTACTTAATCGCCTTCACCGGGTCAATACCGGCAAAAATCAGCCCCGACATCATCCCAGGCAAGCTCACCAGACCGACCGTTTTCGCCGAATCGACGGTGGGAATCAATGACGCGCGAATGCTCTCGCGAATCAGCCGCGCTGAGGCCATCTTCGGCGTCGCGCCGAGGCTCAGCTTCTCCTGAATCTGCTGCTGCTCGCTGCTGAAGCGCTGGCCCATATTGTTGTAGCACAGTCCCACCGCTACCATGGCGTTCCCGGCCACCATCCCGGCAATCGGGATCACCTGCATCGGCACGAAGGCGATCGAGCCAGAAAACACCAGTACCGCCAGCGTTAGTCCAGCGCCAGTAGTGATGGCGATAAACGACGAGATAAAAGCTTTGTCGATATATTTACTGCGCTTCTTCGCATTCCACGCCGCGTTAAAGCAGATAAACAGCACCATCAACAGCGTCAGAACCGCATGATTGACGTTAAAGATATATTTCAGCACATAGCCGACGATTATCAGCTGCACGATCGCCCGGCAAATACTCCAGATAATATCTTTTTCCAGCGCCAGCTTTTCCCGATAGCTGACCAGAATAGCGATCAGCACCAGCACCATCGACAGCGCCAGCGATTCGTTCGTAATGTTATGCCCGTTCATGCTGTACCTCCTGCATATTTCCGCCGGCAGGTTGCAGCGTAATCACTTCATCGGCATGCGAAATTTCATTGCGATCGTGGGTGACCCACAGAACAGCGACCTGTTTTTCCGTTGCGTAGCCATGAATAATTTCATTCACATTCTGTTTATTACTTTCATCCAGCGCGCTGGTAATTTCGTCCAGCAGCAGCACGCGCGGCAGAAATTGTAGATTGCGGATCAGCGATACGCGCTGCTTTTCCCCTCCGGACAGTTCGTTAATGGATTTTTCCAGCATATTTTCGTCAAGGCCAAAGCGCTGCAGATCGGCCAGCAGCGCCTGCGGATCCGGTTGTTTATTGCGGATCTGCCACGGAAAAATCAGATTATCGTAAACCGAATCACCGAACAGGGCCGGCGTCTGCGCGCAGTAAGAAACCTGTTGGCGATACCTTTCAGGCGACAGCGTCGCGACATCCGCATCGTCGAAGAACAGGCGCCCGGAGGTTGGGCTGAGCAGCGAGGCGATAATCTTCAGCAAGGTACTTTTCCCGCAGCCGGAAGGGCCGGTAATCAACTTGAATTCTCCGGCGCGAAGCTGAAAATTGATATTGTGTAAAATAACGGCGTCGTCGGTCTTAAACCCCACACCGTCGAGACGCAAAAGCGCGTTATTTTCCTTCATGAGTCTTCCTGATTATTTTCTGAAACACCGCTAGTTTACCGCACTTTCCTTTCTCCAGGATGAGGAGAAAGATATACTCAGTTTAAACATGCGCTATTTCCTTGTAGCGCCCCGCCAGGCAACAAGACAGGAGGTTTTTGATGCTAATTTTTATTCCTATCCTTATTTTCGTCGCGCTGGTTATTGTGGCCGCGGCGGTGAAAATTGTCCCGCAGGGCTACCAGTGGACGGTGGAGCGCTTCGGGCGTTTTACCCAGACGCTGCAGCCGGGATTAAGCTTAGTCGTGCCGTTTATGGACCGTATCGGCCGCAAAGTGAACATGATGGAGCAGGTGCTCGATATCCCCTCGCAGGAGGTTATCTCCCGGGATAACGCCAACGTCACCATCGACGCGGTCTGTTTTATTCAGGTGATCGACGCGCCAAAGGCCGCCTACGAGGTCAGCAATCTTGAGCAGGCGATCGTCAACCTGACGATGACCAACATCCGTACCGTGCTCGGCTCAATGGAGCTGGACGAAATGCTCTCCCAGCGCGACAGCATTAACACCCGCCTGCTGCATATCGTTGACGACGCCACCAACCCGTGGGGGGTGAAAATCACCCGCGTCGAAATTCGCGACGTTCGCCCGCCGGCGGAGCTTATCGCCTCGATGAACGCCCAGATGAAAGCCGAACGTACCAAACGCGCGTACATCCTTGAGGCCGAAGGGGTGCGACAGGCGGAAATTCTGAAAGCGGAAGGGGAAAAGCAGTCGCAGATCCTCAAGGCCGAGGGCGAACGGCAGTCCGCGTTCCTGCAGGCGGAGGCTCGCGAACGGTCCGCCGAAGCGGAAGCCCGCGCCACCCAAATGGTCTCCTCGGCGATCGCCTCAGGCGATATTCAGGCGATCAACTACTTCGTGGCGCAGAAATACACCGATGCGCTGCAGCAGATTGGCGCCGCTAACAACAGCAAAGTGGTATTGATGCCGCTGGATGCCAGCAGCCTGATGGGATCGATCGCCGGGATCAGCGAGCTGATCAAAGAAGGCGCTGGCGATCGGAAAAAATCATGATCGGCATGATCCTCGCACACCCCCATCTGTTCTGGCTAAGCCTCGGCGGGCTGCTGCTGGCGGCGGCCCCGCAGAAGGCGGAGGCGCTGGCGCAGGAACTGTGTGCGGCGGGCCTGCCTGCCGCCATCGTGGGCGAGATCCGGGACGCACAGCCCACGGAGATCACAGTGAAGTATTGAAAGGATAGAACGATGATGTTGAACGTAGATGCACGCGGGGATGCCTGCCCGCTTCCCGTTGTCAAGGCAAAAAAGGCCATCGCTGCGCTGAACGGTGCAGGCGAGGTGGAGGTTTTGGTGGACAATGAGATCGCCGTCCAGAACCTGACCAAGATGGCGCAGCAGAAGGGCTATGGCTCCAGCGCGGAGAAGCTGGCCGAGCGGGAGTACCGCGTCCGGTTCACGGTGGGCGATGCCTCCGCTGCGGCCGAAGAGCCTGCCGTCTGCACACCCGATGCCCGCACCGATACCGTGGTGGCCATCGCAGCGGATACGATGGGCGAGGGGGCCGAGGAGCTGGGCAGGACCCTGCTCAAGGCGTTCGTCTTCTCGCTGACCCAGCAGGAGAAGTTGCCCAGGACCATTTTGTTTTATAACGGCGGCGCGCACCTGACCTGCGAAGGTTCCCCGATGCTGGAAGACCTCAAGGTGCTGGAAGCCGAGGGCGTGGAGATCCTGACCTGCGGCACCTGCCTGAATTTCTACGGTCTGACCGAGAAACTGCGCATCGGCACCGTGACGAATATGTACGTCATTGCGGAAAAAATGCTGAACGCCGGGAACGTGGTCAAGCCGTGATCTACCTCGATCATGCCGCCACCACACTGCAAAAGCCGCCGGTGGTGGGGCAGGCGATGCTTGCGGCTTTGCAAACGGCGGGCAACCCCGGACGCGGGGCGCATGAACCGACCCTTCACGCGGCCCGCATCGTTTACGACACGCGCACGGCGCTGGCAGAGCTCTTCCACGCAGAGGACCCGGCCTGCATCGCTTTTGCGGCCAACGCCACCCAGGCGCTCAACACCGCCATCGGCGGGCTGCTTTCGCCCGGCGACCATGTCATTGCAACGGTCTGCGAGCACAATTCGGTGCTGCGGCCCCTCTACCGCCTGCGGGAACAGGGGGTACAGCTCAGCTTTGTGGGTGTGGACGACCGCGCCGTTCTGCGGTATGAGCAGTTCGAGCAGCTGGTCCGGCCCAACACCAGAGCGATCGTCGTCACCGGGGCATCGAATGTGACCGGCCATGCCACCGATCTGCCCCTTGTGGCGCGGGTGGCAAAAAAGCACGGCCTTCTGTTGATCGTGGACGCTGCCCAGACGGCGGGGAGCCTGCCCATCGACGTGCAGGCCCTCGGCATGGATGTGCTCTGCTTCACCGGGCACAAGGGGCTGATGGGCCCGCAGGGCACCGGCGGGCTGTATGTCCGGCCGGGGCTGCGGGTCGCGCCGCTTGTTGTGGGCGGCAGCGGGGTGCACAGCTTTGCCGAAGCCCACCCTGCAGAGATGCCCACGGCGCTGGAAGCTGGTACGCTGAATGTCCCCGGCCTTGCCGGGCTGGGGGCCGGGGTGCGCTGGCTGCTGGAACAGGGGGTCGAGGCGCTGCATACCAGAGAAATGGCGCTGACCCGGTCGTTCTGGGAGGGCGTCCGGGAGGTCCCCGGTGTCGTTCTGTACGGAACGCTGACAGCCCCCCGTGCGCCGATCGTCTCGCTGAACCTTGCCGGAGAGGACTCCGCCCGTGTGGCGGATGCGCTCTGGGAGGAATACGGCATCTGTGTGCGGGCCGGTGCTCACTGTGCCCCGCAGATGCACCGGGCGCTGGGCACCGTGGAGCAGGGCGTGGTGCGGTTCAGCTTTTCGCACCAGAACACCGAAGCCGAGGTGCGATGCGCCGTAAAGGCGGTCCGTGCGCTGGCATTGGAGGAATAAGATGCGAGCAAAACGACCGTATATCGTGCTTTCGTTCCGCGCTACGGTGGATGCCATGGCGTGGGAAAAGCGCTGCCTTGCCGAGCACATCCCCGGCCGGCTCATTCCGCTGCCGCGGGAGCTTTCCGCTGGGTGCGGTCTGGCGTGGCGGATGCTGCCGGAGGACTGGCAGTGCTGGCGGGAGCGCTTTGACCCTACCGCCTACGATGCCGTTGCGCAGGTGGAACAATGACTTGAAAAAAAGGAGACCCTTGCATGGAACCCCGAACTTTTTGTGATGCTTTGAACCGTGAGGCGGGCGATTACCTATTGGCTACGGTGCTGGAGGGCGCGGCGCAAGGGGCGCAGCTGCTGTTGTGCGGCGGTGTGCCCGTCTGGCCGGAACATCCGGCGGCGTGTCTGGAAGCACAGCTGCCTGCGCTGCAGCAGGTGACTGCCAGCGGAGTGCAGACATTTGGGGCGCTTCGTGTTTTTGCCGAGCGATTCGGTGCAGCCCCGCGTCTGGTGGTCTGCGGCGGCGGTCATGTGGGGGCATCGGTGGTGCGGCTGGCAAAGCTGCTGGGTCTGCCTGTCTGCGCCTTAGAGGACCGCCCGGAATTTGCCGGGCAGCTGCGGCAGGCCGGGGCCGACCCGGTGCTCTGCCTGCCCTTTGAAGAGGGCCTTACAGCAGTCTCCGGCGGAGCAGAGTGCTATTTTGTGGTCGTTACCCGCGCCCACAGCTGCGATGTCCAGTGTCTGACGGCCATTCTGCAAAAGCCCGCCGCCTATGTCGGCATGATGGGCAGCCGGGGCCGCGCGGCTCTGGTGCGCCGTCAGCTGACCGAAGCCGGGCTGGACCCGGCGCGGGTGGAGCAGCTCCGTGCGCCCATCGGTCTGGCCATTGGGGCCAAAACGGCGGAGGAGATCGCGCTTTCCATCCTCGCGCAGATCGTGCAGGTCAAGAGTGCCCGCTCGCTGACCGAGGGCTTCCCGCCCGCCATTCTGGAAGCATTCCGGGCGCTGCAAACGCCTGCAGTGCTGGCGACCATCGTGTCCCGCCACGGCTCCACGCCGCGGGAAGTCGGCTCCAAAATGCTGGTCCTGCCGGAGGGCAGGGCCGTAGGCAGCGTGGGCGGCGGCATCATGGAATACCGCATCCAGCAGCTGGCCGGGAAGATGCTGGCCGGGGCGGCAGCGCCCGCCCAATTGGCCGATCTCACCACCGACGGCACAGGCGATGATGCAGCCATTGCGGCCTGCGGCGGCTCCATGCAGGTCTTTTTACAGCGGATCGAACCGGAGGAATGAACGATGAAACAGGAAAAACGGATCGTGGTGCGGGGCGGCGGAGACCTTGCCACCGGCACCATCCACCGGCTCTGGTCTGCCGGGCTGCGGGTGCTGGTGCTGGAAGCAGAGCACCCCGCCGCCATCCGCCGTCAGGTGTCCCTGTGCGAGGCGGTCTATGAGGGCGAGACCACCGTGGAGGGCCTGCGGGCCGTGCGGGTGGCTTCGCTGGCCGAGGCAGACGCCGTCTGGGCACAGAACGCCGTCCCGGTTTTGGTGGACCCGAAGGGCAGCTGCCTGGCTGCGGCAAAGCCTGCCGTGCTGGTGGATGCCATCATTGCCAAGAAAAATCTCGGAACCACGCGGGATATGGCTCCGCTGACCATTGCCCTCGGCCCCGGCTTTGTGGCCGGGCAGGATGTGGACGTGGTGGTGGAGACCAAGCGCGGCCACAAACTGGGCCGCATCATCCGGGCAGGCTCTGCTGCGCCGAACTCCGGTGTGCCGGGCGTCATCGGCGGCTATGGGGCCGAGCGGGTCATCCATTCGCCCGCCGCCGGTGTGTTCCGGAATCGCCGCGCCATCGCAGATTTTGTGGAGGCTGGCGAGACCATCGCTCTGCTCGAAACGCCGGAAGGGGAGACCGTCCCCGTCACGACGCAGATCTCCGGCATCCTGCGGGGTCTTCTGCGGGATGGCTACCCGGTGCCGAAGGGCTTCAAGGTGGCCGATGTAGACCCTCGCCGCGAGGAGCTGGAAAACTGCTTCCTCATCTCCGACAAGGCCCGCTGCATCGCGGGCAGTGTGCTGGAGCTGGTGGCTGCTGAGCTTTGGAAATAACGAAAGAACGAGCAAAAGAAAAACCGCCGCCTTCCGGTCTTCCCGGAACAGCGGCGGTTTTTGCTTGCAGGGGTCAGTTCGTCTCTTCGGTGAGCTTGGTGATGAGCATCTGGTAGATCTCGTTGCCCTTGAGGATGAACTGCTTTTTCACGAGGTCAGCGCTGAGCCGGTCGGGTGTGCCGATGTTCAGGCAGAACAACTCCTGATCCAGCGCTTTGATGGTACAGCGGATGGAGCAGTGCCCATCCGGCTTTTCGGTGATGCGGGCCGCATACTGTGCCTCCTTGCGGGCCCAGGTCTGGCTGCGCAGCACGGCGGCTACGGCGCGCTCCCGCACACTGCGGGGCAGGTCGTAGGCCAGCTCCTGTGCGACCTTGCGCCCTTTTTCGGTGATGGTGTAGCGCCCATCGGCCAGCGTGACCAGCTTTTGCTGGGTGATGTCATCCAGGCAGGAGCCGATCTCAAAATAATTGACCAGCGCTTCCTCCATCAGGGCGTTTTCAATCTCCGTGCGGGTGATCGGCCCGGCATTCTTCACGAGATAACACAGCAGCAACCGGATCTCGGTGCTGTCGGTCAGCCCGCCGGGGCGGACACCGGCGGTAAAAGCATCGTTAGCGGCCATCGTTCTGCACATCCCCCTCAAGTTTCAGATTGCGGAAAATCATCTTCTCTTTATAGTATAAAGGGTTTTACGCCGGATTGCAAGCCGCAACCGAAAAATCGGTCTCGATCCGCTTGGGGCTGTCGGGCGTGGAGTAGAGCCAGTGGTCCAGGTGGCCTTCGGTGATGAAATAATGCAGCTCGAACCGGTGGCTCTGGCCGAGGCTGTGGTTTACGATGACGAGTTTGATCTTCATTTTTTCCGGCAGGATGTTCTTGATGTAAACACTCACAGCCTGGCCGGGGTGAAGATCCTGGCAGCTCTCGGCCAGCCCGGCCAGATTCGGCGCGATCTCGATGAAGGTTCCGTATTCTTCCACGCTGCGCACGATGCCCACCACCGTTTCGCCCACGGTAAAACCGGCGGCGTTCTCGGCCCAGGTGCCCAGCAGCTCCCGGATGGTCAGGACGAACCGCCCCTGCACATCCCGGCTCTTGATAACGCACAGGATCTGCTGCCCCACGCTGACCCGGTCGGCGGGGGAGGAGATGCGGCTGACCGACATGCAGTCGATGGGGAGCAGGGCGCTGATGCCGCATCCTACGTCGCAGAAAGCTCCGAACGGTTCGATGTGGGTCACGGTGCAGGGCAGGATGTCGCCGGGGCGGAGGGTGTCGAGGTAGTCTGCCTTGCACATCCGCTGCGCCTCGGCGCGGGAGAGCCGGTAGCAGGGCTGGCCGGCCTCATCGGTGCCCAACTCTTCGATGACGAAACAGGTGGGCCGCCCCACCCGCGTGAGCACGGCAATGTCCCGCACACTGCCCGTCTCGGCTCCGTCGGCACACTGCTCAAAGGGCATCACGGCCCGCACCCCGCCCAGTTCGAACCGCAGCTGGCGGGCCGTGTCGAATGCCAGTGCGGTGCTCTGCAAAATTTCGCGGCTGGCCATGGCCGCCCGCAGCTCCGCAGCCGAAAGCCGGTCTGCACTGCGGTAATTTCCTTCGGTACGATAAGTCTGCATCATTCTTCATTCCTCTTTCTGTGCTGTTTTTGTCTTGCGCACCCGCCGTTTTGCCCGGCGGCAGTAAAACCATATGCGCTGACAATTGCATTTTATACGAGTTTGGATTATACTATATCTGTATGCGGCGGCCGATGCAAAATCGGCGCGGGCCGCGATACGGGCCTGTGCCGGAGGGCACAGGCAGGAGGGAGAGCTGTTCATGGATATCGCAGTTGGAGATACCATCCTCACCCGCAAAAAGCACCCCTGCGGAGCGTCCAGCTTCGAGGTGCTGCGGGTGGGCATGGATTTCAAGATCCGCTGCACGGGCTGCGGCCGAGAGGTCATGCTGCCCCGCGCAAAGATCGAAAAAAACATCAAAAAGGTCCAGAAGCCCGGTGCCGCCGAGTGACGAACCGCCACATCCCATGAGAACGATAAGGAGAACTGCACAAGTATGTCAAAACTGTTTTCTCAGATGGATGCGGTCTGCCACCGGTTCGAGGAGCTTTCGGTCCGCCTGAACCAGCCCGAAACAGCGGCGGACCCGGCACTGTTTCGCCGCCTGATGCAGGAATACCATGAGGCCGAGCCAGTGGTGCAGGCCTATCAGGCCCTGACAACGGCGCAGGATCATCTTGCTCAGGCAAAAGCCCTGCTCGAAGGGGAGACCCTCGACCCGGACTTTAAGGAAATGGTACAACAGGAGATCGGCGAAAAAAGTCAGGATGTGGAAAAACTGGAAAATTCTCTCAAAATCCTGCTCCTGCCCAAGGATGTGAACGATGGCAAAAGCGTCATCGTGGAGATCCGCGGCGGGGCAGGCGGCGAGGAAGCTGCCCTGTTTGCCCACAGCCTGATGCGGATGTACACGATGTATGTGCAGAGCCGTGGGTGGGAGCTGGAAGTGCTCAACCTCAACGAGACGGAGCTTGGCGGCGTGAAGGAAGCCATCTTCGCGGTGAACGGCGCAGGGGCATACAACCGCCTCAAGTACGAGAGCGGCGTCCACCGGGTGCAGCGGGTACCGGAAACGGAGACGCAGGGCCGCATCCATACCTCCACGGCCACGGTGGCCGTGATGCCGCAGGCGGAAGAGGTGGACTTTGCGCTGGACCCGAAAGACCTCCGCATCGACACCTTCCGCTCCTCCGGCGCGGGCGGTCAGCACATCAACAAGACGTCCAGCGCCATCCGGGTGACGCACCTGCCCACCGGCATGGTGGTCGAATGCCAGAACGAGCGCAGCCAGTTCCAGAACAAGGATAAGGCGTTGGAGATCCTCCGCAGCCGCCTGTTGGCCCAGAAGCAGAAGGAACAGCAGGATGCCATCAATGCCGATCGTCAGGGCCAGGTGGGCACCGGAGACCGCAGCGAGAAGATCCGCACCTACAACTTCCCGCAGGACCGCTGCACCGACCACCGCATCGGCCTGACCGTGCACAATCTGGATAAGATTTTAGACGGCAATCTGGACGAGATCATTGATGCGCTGGCGACCCATGAGCAGGCCGAAAAGCTCCGCCAGCTCAACACACAAAGCGACAAATAATGCACCTGAAATGGTGTAAAGAATATATACTTTACAGATAGAAAGAACGATGATTCGCATGGAAATGAAAACTGAGATACTACCCGCCAAGGGCGAGGGCATCGCGAAAGCGGCTGCGCTGCTGCGGCGCGGCGAGCTGGTGGCCCTGCCCACGGAGACGGTCTACGGCATCGCAGCCGATGCCCGCAATGGGGAAGCTGTGGCAAAAATCTTTGTGGCCAAGGGCCGCCCGCAGGATAACCCCCTGATCGTCCACATCACCGGCCCGGAGATGCTGCCCGGCCTCGTCAGCGAGGTGCCGGAGCGGGCACAGCTGCTCATGGCGGCGTTCTGCCCCGGCCCGCTGACCATCATCATGCCGCGCGGCCCGGAGGTGGCGGCGGAGTGCTGCGCCGGTTTGGACACCGTCGGCATCCGGATGCCCAGCCACCCCGTGGCCCGTGCGGTCATCGAGGCCAGCGGCTGCGCCTTTGCGGCCCCTTCGGCCAACCTGTCCGGCAAACCCAGCCCAACCAACGCACAGGACGTCTTCACCGATATGAACGGCCGTTTGCCCCTGATTCTGGACGGCGGCGAGTGCGACTGGGGCGTGGAGTCCACGGTCGTGTCGGTCGTGGGCGATAAGCCCACCCTCTTCCGCCCCGGCCACATTACATTGGAAGACCTGGAACGCGCCCTCGGCGAAGAGGTCGAAGTCTCCAAGGCCATCCTCGAAAAGCTCCCGGAGGGCGCGGTCGTCCGCAGCCCCGGCATGAAGTATAAGCACTACGCCCCCAAGGCGGATGTCACCCTGCTGGACGGCACCTTTGAGCAGTTCAAGGCTTACGTGGAGGCCCACATGGACCAGAATCCCAGCTGCCTCTGCTTCACGGGCGAGGCCGAAAAACTCGGTGTGCCCTGTGTGGAGTATGGCCGCGAGGGCGATGGTGCCGACCAGGCAAAGCACATCTTCCGCAGCCTCCGCGCACTGGATGAGCAGGGCGACGGCGTCGTCTATGCTCGCTGCCCGCAGAAAGACGGCCTGTCCATGGCGGTGTACAACCGCCTCATCCGGGCGGCGGCTTTCCGGGTGATCGCGCTATGATCACGCTTGGCATCACGGGCCGCAGCGGCTGCGGAAAATCCACCGTGACCGCGGTATTCTCGGCCCATGGGGTCCCGTTGGCCGACGCAGACCAGATCTCGCGGGAGATGCTGCTGCCGTCTTCGCCGCTGCTGCCGGTGCTGGCCCGGCGGTTCGGGGCAGACATCCTCCGGGCGGACGGCTCGCTGGACCGCCGCCTGCTGGCAGACCGTGCGTTCGCATCGCCGGATGGCAAAGCGGCGCTGGACGCCATCACCCACCCGGAGATCGTCCGCCGCATCCGGCTGGCAAAACACGCTGCCGAAGAGGCGGGGGCTTCGCTCTTTGTGCTGGATGGTGCGGTCATCGTCGGGACAGAGGCCGAAGCCGAGTGCGACCGTCTGGCTGTGGTGACGGCTCCATTTGAAACGAGCGTGGCCCGCATCGCAAAGCGGGACGGCATCGCGCCCGAAATGGCAGCGCGCCGCCTGAACGCCCAAACGCCCGAAGAAGCCCTGCTGGCCCGCGCCGATTACGTTCTGCGCAACGACGCAGACCTTGCCGCACTGGAAGCAGCTGCGAACGCGCTTTGCGAGCAGCTGCTGGCGGAAGGCGGCACGAAAGGTGGTGCGCGACCCTCGGTTTGAATGCGAAGAGATTTTTGAACGGCCTCGTTCTGGTGTTTCTGGTGACGCTGGGCATCCTCTGCCTGCCGCCGGTGCGGACGCGGGTGGAAAAAACGCTCTATCCCTGCAAATATTCCGCCCTTGTGGAGCAGTACGCTGCCGAGTACGACCTCGACCCGCTGCTGGTCTACTCCTTCGTCCGGACGGAGAGCGGCTTTGACCCGGATGCTACATCCAGCGTCGAGGCCCGCGGCCTGATGCAGATGACCGAGGAAACCTTCCTCTGGCTGCGCAGCAAGATCGCGGAAGGGGAAAACGTCACCTTCGGGGATCTGTATGACCCCGCTGTCAGCCTGCGGTTCGGCTGCTACTACCTCCATCTCTGCATGGAGCGCTACGGCGGCGATGTCGCCACAGCGGCTGCGGCCTACCACAGCGGCTGGGGCACGGTGGATGCGCTGCTGCAAAAGGAAGAACACTCCGCCGACGGCATCACGCTGCAGGGCTTTCCCTACAACCAGATGCACCACTACGTGGAAAAGATCACCGCCTGCTATGCAGTGTATCAGAATCTGTATGGCACTTGATCCGCTTGAACCGGGCCTCCCGGTTTGAAATATTTAGGAATATAGAAACAGAAAGGCAGGAGAAATTCTATGGCAGAAAAAACTCCGACCCAGCAGCTGGCCGAAAAGCTGCTCTATAAGCCTGCTTACGTCGCCGACAAGGATGCAGACGTCAAGCAGAAGGCACACGCTTTTGCCGAGGGCTACAAGAAGTTCCTCGACAACGGCAAGACCGAGCGCGAAGTCGCCGCCGAGAGCGAGCAGATGCTCAAGGATGCCGGCTACGTGGAGTTCGACCCCAAAAAGACCTACCAGCCCGGCGATAAGGTCTACTTTGTCCAGTTCAAGAAGGCTGTCGTGGCTTCCACCATCGGCACCCGCAGCTTTGAGGACGGCTTCCGTCTGGTCATCGCGCATACCGACAGCCCCCGTCTGGACCTGCGCCCGACCCCGCTGTATGAGTCCGACCACCTGAGCTACTTCAAGACTCACTACTACGGCGGCATCCGCAAGTATCAGTGGGGCACCATGCCGCTGTCTATCCACGGCGTCTTCACCCGCGACGACGGCACCACCGTCACCGTCCGCGTCGGCGAGGACGAGGGCGATCCCGTCTTCTGCATCACCGACCTGCTGCCCCATCTGAGCGCCGAGCAGAACACCCGCACCCTGAAGGACGGCATCAAGGCTGAGGAGCTGAACATCCTCATCGGTTCCGATGCTGTGGAGGATGAGGACGTCAAGGAAGCCGTCAAGCTGAACACCATGATCCTCCTCCACGAGAAGTACGGCATCACCGAGAAGGAGTTCATGCGGGCCGAGATCGAGATCACCCCGGCTTACAAGTGCCGTGACGTCGGTTTTGACCGCTCCATGGTGGGCGGCTACGGCCACGATGACCGTGTGGACGCTTACCCCGCACTGATGGCTGAGATCGAGACCAAGGCCCCGGCCTACACCACTGTCTGTGTCCTCACCGATAAGGAAGAGATCGGGTCCGACGGTGTGACCGGTATGCAGAGCATGTATGCTTTCCACTTCATGCAGGAGCTGTGCCGCACTGCCGGTCAGGACGACATCCTGGCCTTCCGCAACAGCGTCTGCCTGTCCGCAGACGTCACCGCTGCCTACGACCCGTCTTGGGCCAGCGCCTTCGAGCCGATGAACGGCACCTATGCAGGCCGTGGCGTGGCGATCTTCAAGTACACCGGCGGCGGCAGCAAGGGTTCCGCAAGCGATGCCTGCGCAGAGCTGGTCAGCGATGTTACCCGGATGCTCGACAAGGGCAACGTGGCATGGCAGATCGGTGAGCTGGGCCGTCTGGACCTGGGCGGCGGCGGCACCATTGCCAAGTATGTGGCCAACCGCGGCATCCCCGTGCTGGACATCGGTGTGCCCGTGCTGTCCATGCACTCTCCCTTCGAGGTCATCCACAAGAGTGACCTGTACATGGCATATCGCGCCTTCAGCCTCTTCAACAACGCACAGTAAGCGCCATTGAAAAACCAGTGCCCCGGCAGGTTTTGTGCCCGCCGGGGCATTTTTGCGCTTTTTTGAGGAAAATACTTGACCTTCCACCGACTTTATGGTGTAGTGTAAGGGCGGAGGTGAAGCAAATGAACATCAAACAGGCTTCGGAACAGAGCGGGGTCTCCAGCCCCAACATCCGCTTTTACGAAAAAGAAGGGCTGCTGACGCCTGCCCGCAACCGGAGCAATGCCTACCGGGATTATACCGACGAAGATGTCCGGACTCTGAAACTGATCCGGATGCTTCGGATGCTGGATCTGCCGCTGCCCACCATTCAAAGCGTTCTCCGTGGAGAACAGCCGCTGGCCGAAGCAATCCAGGCACAGCAGGTAGTGCTGGAACAACAGGCCTTCCGGCTGGCGGGTGCGATCCGCTTTTGCGCGGAGCTGACCCGGCAGGCACCCCGGATGGAGCAGCTGGATGTGGACGACTGCCTGAAACGGATGCAGGACCCGCAGGAGCCGGGCGGATTCTTCACCGGCTGGCTCAAGGATTACCGCACGGTGGCAGAAAACGAACAGAAAAAGCGTTTTTATATCGTATCGGAGCAGTCCATCAACACCCCGGAGGACTTTGCAGAAGCGTTGCAGCGCTATGCCGAAGCGCAGGGAAGCCCCCTGCGCATTACAAAAGGCGGGATGTATCCGGAGTTTGAGTGGAACGGCATCCGCTACAAAGCATGGCGGGGGCAGGGCCGCTATTGCGATTCCATCTGCTGCGAAGCGGTCTTCCCGGAGTCGCTTCAAACGGGGCTGCCGCCCAGACGGGAGCGCCTGCTTCGATGGCTTTGGCGGCTGCTCCCTGCGGCGGTGGCCGCTATGGTGTTGGCAGCACTTGCTCTACGCGGCAGAATGTGAACCCCTGATCCCGATACCACTGGATGATGTCCGGCAGGGCCTCGGCGGTGGTGTGGGTGGTGGCGGAATCGTGCATCAGAACGATGCACTGGGTCTGTTCACCGGTCTCCCGTACCACATTGCGGTAGATGGTGGATGCGCTGGGTTTGCCGCCCACAGCATCCTCGGCGCAGACGTTCCAATCCACAGAGGTGAAGCCTTTTTCAGCGGCCTGCGCTTTCAGTTCGCTCATGATGCCTTTGCCGCCGTAGCGTCGGCTGACGGTGTTGGTGCTCCCGCCCGGAAAGCGCAGATAGCGGATGCTCTCGGTATAGACGTAGGGCGCGATGCGCTCCTTCAGCAGGGCAAGGTCCTGCCAGTAGGCGTCCGGGCTCCGGTAGATGTCGCTGTACTCGTGCGAGGCAGAGTGGAATGCGATCTGGTGCCCGGCGGCTTCTGCCTCAGCGAGAAGCGGCAGATACTTCTCGTTGTACCCGGTCGCCACCACAAAAAAGGTGGCCCGGACTCCGGCGGCGTTCAGCGCAGCCAGAACGTCCGGCGTCGTCTTGCTGGGGCCGTCGTCGAAGGTCAGGCAGACCCATTTGTCCGGTGGTGCGGGCGGCGTTTCCGGAACCGACCCGGCCGGCACTTCGCTTGCGGCAGGGGAGACGAAACCTTCGTCCGGGATGGGCGTCAGGTCATTTTCCCGGCACCCGATGACCGGCGCAGAAGCATAGAAACTCCCAAGTCCAAAACCTAAGCCCAGCCCCAGAAATAGAAGGATCGCGACCTGTAATAAAAACTTTTTCTGCACCTTCACACCAAAAACCTCCTCATGCTGTGAATTTATGAAAAAGCGTCTCCGTACAAGATATGAGAGCCGAAAAATTCTATGAAAAACGCTTGACTTTCCCAGGAGATTATGGTACTATACTTGAGCAGTCCGCACCACGGTTTCAAACCTCAGGAATCGGAGATTGCACCAAAACAGTATGCGAAGGTGGCGGAACTGGCAGACGCGCACGTTTGAGGTGCGTGTGGTTTATCCTTGGGGGTTCGAGTCCCCTCCCTCGCACCAGAAAAACCCCACGAAATATCGAAGAAAATTCGATGCTTCGTGGAGTTTTCTTTTTGTCATCGTGTCAGATACTGCCAGATACTGCCGCAAAATGCCTGATTTTGCGGTGCCTTTGTCAGAAAATGTAGTGTGCTGCAGGGTGAAAATGTCCGTTTTGATGGACGACGACTTCTGTCGGATTGTCCTGTCGGCCGCTTGCGCAATGGGCGGGGGTGTGGTATGCTGAAACAAAAACAGCGGGCATCCGGCCGAAACTGCGCCGGGGAAGGGAGCGATCCGATGAAGATCACAGTATATCTGGGAGCCAGCGAGGGCAATGACCCGGCGCTGAAAACAGCCGTGCAGGAGCTTGGCCGCTGGATCGGTCAGAGCGGCAACGCGCTGGTCTACGGCGGCTCCCGCAGCGGACTGATGGGTCTGCTGGCCGACAGCGTATTAGCCGCCGGCGGGCAGGTGACTGGGGTGGAACCGCGGTTCTTTGTGGAACAGGAGCTGCAGCACAACGGTCTGACCGAACTCATCGTCACGGAGAATATGGCCCAGCGCAAGGCGAAGATGATCGAGCTGGGCGATGCATTCGTGGCGTTTCCCGGCGGCACCGGGACGCTGGAAGAGATCGCAGAGGTCATGTCCATGGTGTCGCTCCGGCAGCTGGATGCGCCCTGCATCCTCTACAATCTCAACGGCTACTACGACAGCCTGAAAGCCTTGCTGAACGAGATGATCTGCAAGGGACTTTCCTCGGCCCAGCGGCAGGCAGGGATCCATTTTGCGGCAGACCTTGCCCAGATCCGTGCCCTGCTGGAGTCAGATAAAAACCACTGAACAGGAAAAAGCCTCTGCACCGGAAAACCAGTGCAGAGGCTTTTTGCAAGATTTCAAGCAACCTGTGTGAGTGTTCAGACTCAGGCGGCAGTGGTGGAAGCAGCCTCGCTGGAAGCAGCTTCGGAAACAGCAGCCTCGCTGGATGCAGCCTCAGAAGAAGCAGACTCGGTCTCCACCTCGCTGGAAGCGGCCTCGGAAGAAGCAGCAACAGAAGAGGACACAGCCTCAGAGGCAGAAGAAGCAGCGGTAGAAGAAGCAGCGGTGGAAGAAGCAGAACCGCCGCAAGCGGTCATACCGGCAGCCAGAGCCAGAGCAACAACAGCAACAGCAACATTCTTGAGTTTCATATCTATAATCTCCTTGTTTCTCAAAAAATATCTCCACAGAGGGCCTTGTGTACGGGGCCTGTCTGCAAGGCAATATTCTAGTCTTTTTTACAAAAAAATCAAGAGGTTTTTAGACAAAGATTGCAATATTTCGGGAGAATCTACGCTTTTGTTATAATTTTGCGCCAAAAGTCGAACACTTTTTGGCAAACTGCTTTCGTAAAGATTCCACCTTTGGAGCTCGTGGAAAAGAATCTTAGTGGAGATGACATTTCTGTGACGATTTGTCGTGCTGCTTCCCGTAGAATATGTCCGGCCTATGGAATGAAACCAAAGCGTGGGAACGGGGGAACACCGGGCTGCTCAAGGTACTTGTGCAAAATCGTCGCCGAGGCCATCCGTGCCGAGCTGCCGGGCCTTGGCAAGGTGGGCTATGTGGCCAACAGCACCCACACGGTGGTGGGCAACTGCTGCAGCGCCGGCCGCCTTTACGACAAGATCGGCAATACTGCCACCGCAAAGGTGAAGTATGTGCTGGCCAATGCCGTCGTGTGCAAAGTGAAGGTGCCGCTTGGGGCCGAACCCGCAGAGGACGGGGAAGAGGACATCTCGTTCTGACATTCGCAAACCTCTTTTTGTAGTTGTTGCATGAAGAAGAGCCTGCGGGGAAACCTGCAGGTTTTTCTGCTGCGCGTTCACCTTTTGCGCTGCCGGAACATAAAACGGGCAAAGGGGGAATGCGTTTTGAACCAGATCTTTTTTGCGGCCGGGGTGCTGCTGTTCCCGGCGGTGTGCACCACATTGGGGGCGGCCGGGGTGTTCCTGCTGCGTCGGTCGGCGGCACCGCGCACCCAGCGGGTGCTCAGCGGGCTGGCGATGAGGATGATAACGCCGTTTATCAGCGCAGCCTTCTTGCGACTCC
>OGXT01001760.1_pt1 | contig 19708 bp, 19 predicted proteins | sample 1576361 | NCBI WGS metagenome assembly OGXT01 (sample SAMEA3541514, study PRJEB24748) | human gut metagenome | biome: human gut; feature: human-associated habitat; material: faeces | place: China | collected 2012 | reverse complement strand
CCTTTGCCGTACAGCTCTCAAATCGCTTAGAAATTAGTGTTAAGGCTGAGATACTGTCCGCTCTGATAGAGATAGATCAGATATACCACAGACGCATAGATAGTCACAACAGCGACTATCAGTGATGTAATTGCAGCGAGAATGTTCAGTATCGGGATAAATGCCACAACAAGGCACACTGCCATGACAATAAGGCAGGTCTTGTTTACATTCCACACATGGTCGCCCTTGTTTGCAAGGCCGTAGTTCTTCACGTCCCTGAGCAGGTCGCCTGTTGATTTGCAGATATAGTAAAGCACCGCTATGTTCATTACATTGCCAGCAAAACTCAGAACACTTGATATCGCATTATTGTCAATAAATGTGTCAACTATTGAAAAGATAAGATCAGCCACTGTGAAAACAAGAGCTGTCTGATAACCATTATGGTCTTTTGAAGCTTCAAGTATTCCCCATACGTTGAAAATAGTTGCGGCTACGGTACAAGTCATCAAAAGAAGTGCACCTATCCCCGGTATAAAAGCAAGCGGAACTCCTATAACACCTATGATCTTTGCCAGAAACACCTTTTTGATACCGCTTGCGGCATTTGGATATTTTACCATTTTTATTACCCCCTATATTTCGATTTCTTAATCAAGTTCGATATTCATTATCGGCTGTGAAACGTCTGCGCCGGCAGGTACCATTGGAAGAACGTTTATATCCTTGTTGATGATAACGTCCACAAGGCAAGGCTTACCGCATTTGAGTGCCTTTTCAAGCATTGGCTTTATCTCGGACTTCTTTGTTATCCTTATGCCCTCAACGCCAAATGCGTCGGCAAGCTTCATAAGGTCTGTTCCTCTTTCGATATTCGTCTGAGAAAATCTCTTGCCGTAGAAAAGTCTTTGCCACTGTCTTACCATTCCTAACACGCTGTTATTGATAATAACTTCGATCACTGGAATGTTGTATCGCGAGGCTGTCGCAAGCTCATTTAAATTCATACGGAAACATCCATCTCCTGCAATGTTTACTACGATCTTATCTGGATTACCAACTTTGGCTCCAAGGCTGGCTCCAAGACCGTATCCCATTGTTCCAAGACCACCTGATGTGAGTAACTGTCTTGTTTCTTTATATTTATAGAACTGTGCAGCCCACATCTGATGCTGTCCTACGTCAGTTGTTACAATTGCATCACCATTTGTAATATCATATAACGCATCAATAATTGATGGACCGTTTAATGTTGTTTTATCTAATGCTAATGGATATTTGTTCTTTAATTCAACAACTTCATCCATCCATTCCTTATGATTCTGCTTATCTAACTTAGCATTTAATCTCTTAAGGATTTCATTTGCATCACCGATAATGCTTGCATCCGCCTTAACATTTTTATTAATTTCAGTTGGATCAATGTCAATATGTATAATTTTTGCATCCGGTGCAAAGTTACTTGAATTACCAACAACTCTGTCACTAAATCTTGCACCAATAACAATTAATAAATCGCATCGTGTTACACCAAAGTTAGATGCCTTTGTTCCATGCATACCAATCATACCTGTATAACGTGCATTTGTTCCTTCAATTGCACCTTTACCCATTAATGTATCACAAACAGGTGTATCGATTAAATCTGCAAATTTTCTAAATTCATCCTGTGCTCCTGAAGCTACTAATCCGCCTCCGGCAATGATAAATGGCTTATTTGATTCTTTGATTAATTCTACAACCTGATCAACATCTTCTTCTTTGATTGTATCTGTATATGGTTCAATTGCCTTAGGTGTCTGTTTTGTATATTCAGTTTTATTAGCTGTTACATCCTTTGTAATATCAACCAATACCGGACCCGGTCTTCCTGATTTAGCAATTGTAAATGCTCTTCTAATTGTATCTGCTAAATCTTCAATTTCCTTTACTATAAAATTATGCTTTGTAAATGGCATTGTTGCACCTACAATATCAATTTCCTGGAAAGAATCTTTTCCAAGTCCTGATTTAGCAACATTTGCTGTTATTGCAACAATCGGAATTGAATCCATATATGCTGTAGCAATCCCTGTAACAAGGTTTGTTGCTCCAGGGCCTGATGTTGCCATACAAACACCAACCTTACCTGTTGATCTTGCATAACCATCTGCCGCATGTGCAGCTCCCTGTTCATGGGATGTTAATATATGTGTAATTTCATCTGAATGTTTATAAAGAGCATCATAAATATTAAGAATTGTTCCACCAGGATAACCAAAAACTGTATCAACACCCTGTTCTTTCAAACATTCAACAACTATTTCTGAACCTGTTAATTGCATATTTTTACCCTCTCTTTTTATTTCTTTATTTCTAAAATTGCGCCTCTGTTTCCTGAAGTTACCATAGATGCATATCTAGCAAGATATCCTGTTGTAACCTTAGGTTCTCTTGGCTGCCATTTTGCTTTTCTTGCTGCCATTTCTTCATCAGAAACGTCAATGTTTAATGTCATTTCAGGAATATTAATCTTTATAATATCTCCTTCTTCAACTAATGCTATAGGACCACCTACGGCTGCTTCCGGTGAAACGTGTCCGATAGATGCACCTCTTGAAGCACCTGAGAAACGTCCGTCTGTAATCAATGCAACAGATGAACCTAATCCCATACCTGCAATAGCAGATGTTGGATTTAACATTTCTCTCATACCAGGACCACCCTTTGGTCCTTCATATCTGATAACAACAACATCACCAGGAACAATCTTTCCACCTTTAATAGCTGCAATTGCATCTTCTTCACAGTCAAAAACTCTTGCCGGACCTTCATGAACCATCATTTCATCAACAACTGCTGAACGCTTTACAACACCACCATCCGGTGCAAGATTTCCTTTTAATACAGCAAGACCACCTGTCTTACTATATGGATTATCTAATGGTCTGATAACTTCAGGGTTCTTGTTAACAGCTCCCTTAATATTTTCTCCAACTGTCTTTCCTGTAACTGTCATGCAATCTAAGTTAAGAAGTCCTGCTTCTGCTAACTCATTCATAACTGCATATACACCACCGGCTTCATTCAAATCTTCCATATATGTAGGACCTGCAGGTGCTAAATGACATAAGTTAGGTGTTCTTTCACTTATTGGATTAGCAAATGAAATATCAAAATCAAATCCAATTTCATGAGCGATTGCAGGCAAATGAAGCATACTGTTTGTTGAGCATCCAAGTGCCATATCTACTGTTAATGCGTTTAAGATTGCATCCTTTGTCATAATATCTCTTGGTTTAATATCTTTTTCAAGCAATTCCATAACCTTCATACCGGCATGTTTTGCAAGTTTAATTCTTTCTGAATATACAGCCGGGATTGTTCCGTTTCCTTTAAGTCCCATACCTAATGCTTCAGTTAAACAGTTCATTGAATTTGCTGTATACATACCAGAACATGAACCACATGTAGGACATACATTCTGTTCAAATTCCTTTAATTCATCTAATGTAATATTTCCTGCTGCCTGAGCACCTACTGCCTCAAACATAGATGATAAGCTTCTCTTCTGTCCCTTAACATGACCTGCAAGCATTGGTCCACCTGATACAAATACTGTTGGAACATTAATTCTTGCTGCAGCCATTAATAATCCGGGAACATTCTTATCACAGTTAGGAATCATAACTAATGCATCAAACTGATGAGCTAATGCCATCGCTTCTGTTGAATCAGCAATCAAATCTCTTGTTACAAGAGAATATTTCATTCCTATATGTCCCATTGCAATACCATCACATACTGCGATAGCCGGGAACATAATAGGTGTACCACCCGCCATAGCGACACCCATTTTAACTGCATTTGCTATTTTATCCAGATTCATATGACCTGGTACAATTTCATTGTATGAACATACGATACCAACTAATGGTCTGTTCATTTCTTCTTCAGTAAGCCCCAGAGCATTGAATAATGATCTGTGTGGAGCCTGCTGTAATCCTTTTGTTACTGCATCACTCTTCATAACTGCCTCCTATATATTCTATATTCTTTCACAGATGCAATCGCCCATTTCTTTACATCCAACCATCTGCATCCCATCAGACATAATATCAATTGTACGAATTCCATCTTCTAATACTTTCTGTACTGCATCTTCAACTGCCTTAGCTTCTTCATCTAAATCAAATGAATATCTAAGCATCATAGCAGCTGAAAGAATTGTTGCAATTGGGTTAGCCTTGTTCTGTCCTGCAATATCAGGTGCAGCTCCATGACTTGGTTCATATAATCCAAATTTGCCTTCTGCAAGACTTGCTGATGAAAGCATTCCAATTGAACCTGTTACCATACTTGCCTCATCTGATAAAATATCACCAAACATATTCTCAGTAACAACTACATCAAACTGTGCAGGATCTTTAACTAACTGCATTGCACAGTTATCAACAAGCATATGTGTTAATGTTACTTCCGGATAATCTTTTGCTACTTCTGTAACTACCTTATCCCAAAGTCTTGATGAATCTAAAACATTTGACTTATCAACGCTAATAACGCTCTTGCGTCTCTTCATTGCAATTTCAAATGCTTTAATAGCGATTCTTCTAATTTCGTTTTCGTCATATTTTAAAGTATCAATGGCTGTCATTACACCATTAACTTCTTCTGTCTTTCTTTCACCAAAATAAAGACCACCTGTTAATTCTCTAACAATTATCATGTCAAATCCGGCATCTGCTACAGATTCTTTTAATGGGCATGCACCCTTTAATTCTTTATATAAATAAGCAGGTCTTAAATTTGCAAATAGACCTAAGCCTTTTCTAATTGCAAGCAACCCTGCCTCTGGTCTAAGATGTGGTGGTAAATCATACCAACTATCCTTTCCCACGACACCTCCGACAGCCCCAAGAAGTACTGCATCACTAGCTTTCGCTGTTGCCAATGCTTCATCTGTAAGTGGCACTCCGTGTTTGTCGATTGAAACTCCACCCATATCAACTTCAGTATAACTGAAAGAATGACCAAATTTCTTACCGACAGTGTCGAGAACCTTCTGTGCTTCTGCTACAATTTCGGGTCCAATTCCATCACCTGGAATAACTGCAATATTAAAATCCATTGCTCTGTCCTCTCTTTTTCTTAGTATCTTGTAACGTTTTTAATATGTATAAATATCCACGTTAACTTTTACATTTTATCGCAAATACGACATTTTTTCAACCATACATATATATCTATTTTCTTGATGTATATTAATTATATTATTTTATTCTCTTCTTCAACTTTTGTTATACTTATGGCTTCTCCATATATAATCATCTCAAATCCGCTTTGCTTCTTTTCGGTGATTATACATTCGCCAAACACTTTCTGATGCTTGAGTTTTGTTATACACATGGCTCCGCCATGTATAACCACCTCAAATCCGCTTTGCTTCTTTTCGGTGATTATACATTCGCCAAACACTTTCTGCTTTTTTTGCAAGCAAAAAGCAGAAAGTGCTTGGCTCATTGTGTATAACAAAAGAGAGAAATTCTTTTCGAACTTCTCTCTAAATCTTAATCTTAATTATTCTGCGTCTGCTTTTTCAACATCAACAATTGCAGTTTTCTGCATTGGGATTCTGCAGTTTTTGTTATTACCAAATTCTACGATAACCATATCGTCCTGAACATCAATAACCATTCCGTAAAATCCACTTGTTGTAAGAATACTGTCTCCAACAGCTACACTTTCTCTAATTTCATCCTGTCTCTTTTCCTGTTTTTTCTGTGGACGAATCATTGCAAAATACATAAATCCAAAGATTACCACACACCAAACAATCATCATAACTGTTCCCATTGCACCACCTGTTGATGATGAAGCTAATAACATATCTGTCATTTTAATCCTCCTAACGCTTGTCGTTTTCTTTAAAGCCTTCTAATTTCTTTGCTTTATATTCACTATAATTTCCTGCTTCTATGGCAGCTCGAATTTCTTCCATCATTGTATTATAAAAATACAAATTATGCAACACACATAATCTCATTCCTAGCATTTCTTTTGCTTTGAGCAAATGTCTGATGTATGCACGGCTATGATGTTTACATGCAGGACACTGACATCCTTCTTCAATTGGTCTGTCATCTGTCTCATATTTTGCATTAAATAAGTTAATCTTGCCCTTATTAGTATACAAATGTCCATGGCGTCCATTTCTTGTAGGATATACACAGTCGAAGAAATCAACACCTCTATCAACTGCTTCTAAAATATTAGCAGGTGTTCCAACTCCCATAAGATAAGTTGGTTTATTCTGTGGTAAATAAGGTACCACTGATTCAAGGATTCTATACATTTCTTCATGACTTTCACCTACTGCAAGTCCACCTACTGCATATCCGTCTAAATCCATTTCAGTTATCGCTTTTGCATGTTCAATACGAATATCATCATATATTCCACCCTGATTAATACCAAACAGCATCTGATTTTTATTAATTGTATCTTCAAGACTATTTAATCTGTTCATTTCATTCTTACATCTCTCAAGCCATCTTGTTGTTCTATTTACAGATGCCTGAATATATTCTCTTGATGCAACACTTGAAGGACATTCATCAAACGCCATAGCAATTGTTGAAGCTAAATTTGACTGAATCTGCATACTTTCTTCAGGTCCCATAAAAATCTTTCTTCCATCTACATGAGACTGAAAATATACGCCCTCTTCTTTTATCTTTCTAAGTCCTGCAAGCGAAAATACCTGAAATCCGCCTGAATCCGTAAGAATAGGCTTATCCCAATTCATAAACTTATGAAGACCTCCAAGTTGTTTTACAATGTGGTCTCCCGGTCGTACATGCAAATGATATGTATTTGACAATTCGACCTGAGTCTTTATATGTTGTAAATCTTCTGTTCCTACTGCTCCCTTAATTGCTGCAGCAGTTCCTACATTCATAAATACCGGTGTCTGGATTGTACCGTGAACTGTTTCGAATTCTCCACGCTTAGCCAAACCATCAGTTTTCAATATTTTATACATAAAATTTTCTTTCCTTCTTTATGGTAATATATGTCCGGCAGACAAATATAATTTATACCATTCTTCTCTTGAAATTTCAATATCAGATGCTTGTGCAATCTGTTTTAATCTTTCGAGATTTGTTGTTCCTGCAATCATCTGCATATTAGCCGGATGTCTTAATATCCACGCTGTCACAATTGTTGTAGGAGTCACATTATATTTTTGTGCCAATTCGTCAATAACTTTATTAAGTTCAGGGAATTTATCATTTCCAATAAATACACCTTCAAAAAATCCATACTGGAACGGAGACCAAGTCTGAATTGTTATATCGTTTAATCTGCAAAAATCAAGAACTGCTCCATCTCTATTTACAGCCCCATCAGATGACATGTTTACTTCAAGACCCTGACTAATCATATTTGAATTTGTAATACTTAATTGAAGCTGATTTGCACAAATTGGTTGCTTAACATATTTTTGAAGCAACTGAATCTGCATAGGATTCATATTTGAAACGCCAAAATTTCTTACCTTTCCACTTTTTTCCAATGTATCAAATGCGTCAGCTACAACCTCAGGTTCCATTAATGCATCCGGTCTGTGAAGTAATAATGCATCCAAATAATCTGTTCCAAGTCTCTTAAGTATTCCGTCTACTGAATCAATGATGTGTTCCTTTGAAAAATCATACATAACACCCGGAACAATACCACATTTGGACTGAATAAAGAATTTTTCTCTATTTGTTAAAATGTTAAGTTTTGCTGCCTTTCCAAATAACTCTTCGCAGCTTCCACCACCATAAATATCAGCATGATCAATATAATTAATCCCAAGTTCTAAAGCTGTATCGATAAATTTTTCTGCTGTTTTTAAATCAAGTGCTCCTAATCTCATACAACCTAAAACGATTGCCGGTACTGATATATTTGTCTTTCCTAATTTTATCTGTTTCATTCGATTTATACCTCTCTAAATTATTACCAAATTTCATTAGTCCAATCCTTTATATAATAATGGATTTTGGTAGTTAATTCAAGGAGGTTCTATTTTTTTAAAACTATATTCGTTTCTAAATCTCACTTTATATTTGATTCATCTGTAATATCTTGTTATACTAATACAAGCAAATTTACAGAAGATATATTATGAATTTTACTCAAAAGTTTACACAAATTTATTTGTTAAACACTTCTGATTACAATTAGGAGGCTCATTATGTTTGGTTCAACATATGGTAATACATTAAAAATAAGCACATGGGGAGAATCCCACGGAAAAGCTTTAGGTGTTGTAGTTGACGGTTGTCCTGCCGGTCTTTCTTTATGCGAAGAAGATATTCAGGTATTTTTAGACAGAAGAAAACCAGGTCAGTCTGCTTTCACTACTCAGCGAAATGAAGGCGATCTTGTAGAGATTCTTTCAGGTGTATTTGAAGGGAAAACTACAGGAACACCTATTTCAATGATTGTGCGTAACAAAGAACAACGTTCAAAAGATTACAGCGAAATTGCAAATTATTATCGTCCGGGACATGCCGATTATACATTTGACGAAAAATTTGGTTTTAGGGATTATCGTGGTGGCGGACGCTCTTCAGGACGCGAAACTATCGGACGAGTTGCAGCAGGTGCCATTGCTTCAAAAATTTTAAACCAGCTTGGCATATCTATTACTACCTACTCTAAATCAATTGGTAATGTAGAAATAGATTATAACAAACTTGATAAAGATAATATTTTAAAAGACACTTTATATATGCCTGACAAAGAAGCTTCTGCTAAAGCTCAGGAACTATTAAAAGAAAAAATTGCTGATACTGATTCCGTTGGTGGCATTATTGAATGCGTTGTTAAAAATATGCCTGCCGGAGTTGGTGAACCTGTATTTGAAAAACTTGATGCAAATTTAGCAAAGGCTGTCATGTCTATCGGAGCTGTTAAAGGTGTTGAAATCGGAGATGGATTTGCCGTTGCCTCTGCTTGCGGTTCAGAAAACAATGATAACTTCAAAATAGAAAATGATAGAATTGTCAAATCCACAAATCATGCCGGAGGAATACTTGGTGGAATAAGCGATGGCTCAGATATTGTTTTAAGAGCTGCAGTCAAGCCTACTCCTTCTATTGCTAAAACTCAGAGTACAGTTAATAAATCAAACGAAGAAATAGAAATCAGCATTCACGGAAGACACGACCCAATAATTGTTCCTAGAGCCGTAGTTGTTGTAGAATCAATGGTAGCTCTTACATTAGTAGATATGTTATTTATGTCAATGACTTCTAAAATGGATGACATTATAGATTTCTTTAAGAAATAAATTATTTTAATATCTTTTATAATATAAAAATTAGTTTCCAAAACGATAAAATTTTGTTTTGTAACAAGTGTTCTATTAAATTTAATATTTTTTGTTTTTTTATTTTGATAAATTTTATTTAATAAGTCTTATAAAATTAAACGAAATAATTGTTTATATTAATTTTTTTAGTAAATAAATGGGCATCAAGGTTTCATCCTATCTGCCCATTTATTTTTTGATTTTATTATTTTTCCTGTTTATTTACCACTTTTTCTAAAAGAAGCCCTGCCATAAACCACAAAGGTGCATAATCTAGGCGCACAACTCCCTTTATGTTATATTTACATTTGCTATAATTCCATGGGCAGCAGTTCTTTCGTTGTAATATCGTTCCCGAAATAAATTCCACGAAGTAAATTCCAGCCATATAAATAAATCCCCTAAATATCATATTAAATTTTCTAATTTTTCTACTTAGCGGTTTAATAACTGCACCTAGTCCATATATTGGGAACATCCATATTGAGGTCTTTCCCATCATTTTTCTGTCATGATTCTTTATTCCCATTATGGACGTCCAAACGACCTCCATACACCAACCTGCTATTCCACACTTTAAAAAATTTCTGATCATCATGTTTGTAGTATTAGCAAATAAGACTCTATCTATTCAAGTAATCATTCCATCTTGCATTAGACTCTTCCAAATCATGTTTCATCATAATTCTATTTCTATCGCTAAGTATTGCCAACATTTCATCTACTATCTCCTCAAGCGGAAGTTTATCATAATGCGACAGATAACCTATCATACGCTGTGCTGTCCAATCAGTGTTTAAGTTTTTTGTGATTTGGTCACAAAATTCTTCCGGATATCCACGCTTTAACAACATATAATATAGGTCAATACTCTTTTCTGATTTTGATTTCATATGTTTGTCACCTCTTCATAAAGTTTTATTACATTCATTACTTCTTAAGTGCAGGTATATCTATCTGGGTTTCTTCACCATTCATATCAACATTAAAAACATATACCGGCTGATAATATCCTTTTGTGTCAGTAAAATAATCTACACCCACATTTTTTACTTTAACATCAAGTTCTTCATTTGAATAATAATTAAACTTTCCTTCTTTAATCATATCATAAGCATCCCTTAATGAAATACATTTCACATCTTTTAACTTCTTACATTTAACTATATTATAATTTATATCTCCTATCTTATCTCCCTGATAGCAAGTTGCTTCAATTGTTCCATTATACATAATTTCATCTTCAATAATTTTATCTGCACTAAGAGAATATATTCCGTCACCTTTATTTTCAAATGTACAACCTGCCGGAATATAAACACCATAATCTTTTAACATTTCTCTAAGTTTATCTTCCGTTACCTGCGAGTCAGTTTTTGTCGTTCCATCCTCTTCTTCATCATCAAAATATATACTGAAATCCGTATATGTATATGTACCATCTATATATTCAACAGATACATTACCTATTTCTCCATGATAAATAGCTGTTTCGTCATACAAATCTGTCAAAGAATCATCCAATTTGTCTCCAACATTTTTCAAAAATTCTTTGGCAAATTGTTTCGATTTTTCTTTATTTGTACCTTCAACCATATAAACAGGATATGTTGCTTTTTCATTGCTTAACTTTTCATTTGTCGATACATTTTTTACATTTGCTTTTGTAATATAATTTAGGTTCAAATTTCCAAATTCCTGTGAATTATATATTCCAAATATTGTACCAAACATTATAATCGTGCCAAATAAAGGAACAAAACTAAATATTACTTTTTTAATTCCACTCTTATTTCCTTTATTGCATGCATAAATATAAGCTATTAAAACATAAAAACCATATCCAATCATTGCTCCTAACAAATTGTTGAACACATCGTCACATTCAAATACGCCTCTTCCTGTAATAAGCTGCACACTTTCAATTAAGACTGTAAAAATTAACCCACAGACATATGTAACCCACCAGTATTTTGCCTTTTTAATTCCAAACGGAAGCAAAAGACCAAATGGAATAAACATACAAATGTTTAGAATAATGTTTCTCCATTCAATAGCCGAGAAATTATTCCATGCTGATTTATAAGAATAAAATAATGGAATTATATTTTTTCTGAATCCCATTGTTGAAATTCTATCAAGCATAGTTGCCATCAACACAACAGCTAAATAAACTCCAAATATAATTAACCATATTACACTATTCTTATTTATTTGCTTTTTGCCATTTAAAATCTTCTTATACACTATAAAATAACCAACAGCTATAATAATTGCTAATATGGCAACTATAACAATCCCTGCAACCAGATATTCTTTTGCCTTTGATATTAAATCAATCACTCTCATTTTTTGTTACCTCCATACATTTTCCTAAAAAAATAAGTCTATGGCATCATTCTACCATAGACTTATTATAAAAATACATTTATTAATAAATCTTAAATATTTATAAGCAAAAATTATTTATATAAAGGATACTTATCTGTAAGTCCTTTAACAATTTCTTTTGCTTTTTCCTGATTTGCATTAGCATTATCTGCAATTAATGTCATTGCCTGTGCAACTAAATCCATATCTGAAGTATCTAAGCCTCTTGTTGTAATTGCAGGTGTTCCAATACGTACACCACTTGTAATACCAGGTTTCTGTGGGTCATTTGGTATTGCATTCTTGTTACATGTAATATTTGCAGCATCTAATGCGATTTCAAATTCCTTACCTGTAATATTTTTGCTTCTTAAATCAACAAGCATTAAATGATTATCTGTACCACCTGAAACAAGGTCAAATCCTCTGCTTGTTAAACCATTAGCTAAAGCTGATGCATTATCAACAATGTTCTTAGCATATTCTTTAAATGATGGGTCTAATGCTTCCTTGAAACATACTGCCTTACCTGCTATTACATGCATTAAAGGGCCACCCTGAATTCCTGGGAAAATTGCCTTATTTAATTTATGTTCTGTAGCAAATTCTTCACTTGATAAAATTAATCCACCTCTTGGTCCACGAAGTGTCTTATGAGTTGTAGTTGTTGTTACATGAGCATATGGAATTGGGCTCATATGTTGTCCACCTGCAACTAGACCTGCGATGTGTGCCATATCTACCATTAAATATGCACCTACTTCATCTGCAATTTCTCTAAATTTCTTAAAATCAATTGCTCTTGGGTAAGCACTTGCACCTGCAACAATAAGCTTTGGCTTTGCTTCCTTAGCAATCTTTAATACTTCATCATAATCTATGTAGCCTTCGTCATTTACACCGTAAGGAACAATATTAAAATATGTTCCTGATACATTAACCTTACTTCCATGTGTTAAATGTCCGCCTGCATCAAGACTCATTCCCATTACTGTATCGCCCGGTTTTACAAGTGCAAAGAATACTGCAAAGTTAGCCTGTGCTCCTGAATGTGGCTGAACATTAGCATATGTACATCCAAATAACTTCTTTGCTCTTTCAATTGCAAGTGTTTCTACGATATCAACATACTCGCATCCACCATAATATCTTTTTCCCGGGTATCCTTCTGCGTATTTATTTGTAAGCTGACTACCCATTGCTGCCATAACTGCTTTACTAACAATATTTTCAGATGCAATAAGCTCCAAATGGCTCTGCTGTCTGTCATTTTCCTGAGCAATAGCTGCTGCAACTTCAGGATCAACTTTTTGTACTTCTTCAAATGTAAACATAATCTTACCTCCTAAATTTGTCAAACTACTAACACTTTATCACATTAAAGCCAAATTTAAAACTATTTTTAAAAATTTGTTATTTTTTAACTAACAAATGTAAAGTTTAATGTTAATAGTTATCTTTCCTGTTTATTTATTTTTAATTACAAAAATACCCACAGTTTCATTACTAACATCAAATTTGGGTTTGTCTTAGCAGTTCCATTAGTTTTCAACTATGGGTATTTTAATAAACAATCCATTGAACGCTACTGACCTGCTTCTTCATCCTCGCTTTCGCTGTAGCAATTATTTAGGATTTTTTTTATGCATTGATTTATTTCATTTCTTTCTTTACATTCTGCCTTCTTTTTTCCTTCACATTTAGGTGGCTCTAATTCTAATGGTTTAACATTCTGAAGTAGCAAATCACCCTCTACAAATTTTAGACATGGATTACTTTCAGCTTCATGTGTATTCATTTTAGGTGGTATAGTTTTTCCAATTGTATTAAATTTATATGCTTCATAGTATACAGTTCTCAAATATAATGTTATGCCTGCTGACATTGTACCTGTTGCCGGATCAAACTCCATAACTTTAGCAACTGCATTCATATTAATTCCATTTTCCACTGTATTATAATACATATTAAATCCTACATAATTAATAAAATATTCATTATAATTATTATAAACAGAGGATGCTCCATACGGTGCATACATATCTACTGTTACACTCCTTGGATTTGTATCAGGATCGTAATTCGTAGTTCCTACAGCTGGAAGATATACAGCCTCTAGTGGTACTGTAGCAAGATATTTTTTGCAACTGTCAAATAATCTTACATTAAACACAACTCTTAAATCCGTTAATTTTACCCTTAAGCAATTTGCTCTTCCCGGTATTGTAGTTACAGTTGAAAATACAGGTGGATTTCCCATCTCCTGCTGTTCTTCTTCTGTATACTCAACATTTTCTTCTTCTCCTGTTAAAAATCCTTTTCCTGAGTATATTTTTATATTTGCAACTAATAATTGAACATAACTTGTTGTAGGATATTGAGTCAAAATATTCTGCGGAATAGTTATCGTTCTACAGAGGTTAATTCCTACTTCATCATATATTACAGGAGCAAACACAGATAATTCTTCCGGCTCCCCGCAAGATGGTCTGATGCAAACATCACACTCTCTTTTACAACAGTTACAGCACTCATCGCAATCCATCACCTTGTACTCTGACATATTGTATCTCCATATTTTGTTTACTTTATTTTATGCCAAAATATTCATAATGTTCATTTTCAAGAATATATTTTATTACATAATTGTGGGAGATGAAATAACTATTGAAAGAACGCTCTCGCTGCTTGTCACTCGCAGCAGTTCTAAATTTCCAAATATATTTTGCTATTAGGACTTTTAGTCCTAAGCAAAATATATTTGTCAATTTGAACCGGCGGTGACAAATGCTCTTTCTTATAGTTATTTCATCTCCCACAATAGTGATTTAAAAGATATTAAAAGGAGTATTTGTATGTATAAAATTACACAATTAGAATCCGGACAACCGGTTATATTTTATTTAGAAAATGAAAAAGTTACTATGTACTCAATTAATTCAGGAAGAATCCGAAATCACGGAATTATTTTTACTGATGTAGAGTCTGATTTTGATATTTGTTCTGATTTAAAACTCATTCATTACATATCCCTTAATCATCAGACCGTTATTTCTTCAATGGATAACCTTAATATACGTGAAGATTATATCATTGAAGGAAATGTTCCAAGTTCTAATATTGAAAATACAAATTTTTCTTTTCTGCAAGCGGTTTTTGCACAAATTTCAAATTTATTCAATTTTATAATTGCCTGAACATTTTTTATTGCAGCCATAATTTAAAAGACAGTCATTTTTCCATAAGGGTTAGCAGATACACAACATTTGCCAAAGATTTTACGTTGTTAAAATCAGACAAAATAATTTCCGGTTTTAATGTATTTTCATCCGATTCTTTATTATATTTATTTGTATTCTATTCTTCACAGGATTTTGATATATACAGTGTAAATTCAGATTATTCTATTGTAAATTTATTATCTAAACAGTATAATTCTTCTAATCCTGATTCATCATCTAATCTAACAAAGCACACTGATAAGGAATTAGAAAAATTACAGGCTTATTTCAACCAAATATTAGATGATAAAGATTCAGAAATTGAAAATTTAAAAGAAATTCAGACTAGCATCACTAATCAATACAATGAATTAGCTGATTATACCGGAAAACTCCAAGACGAAGTCAGAAAGCTTCGCTGCAACTATTAATTTTTATTTACAGAAAGTGAGGTACCTATGAAATATGAATTACTTATTTTGTATTTATTGATAATAAATATTTCAGCATTTATTCTTTATGGAATTGATAAACAGAAGGCTATAAAGCATAAATTTAGAATAAGTGAAAACACTTTAATTTTTTCTGCATTTATTGGTGGCTCGGTGGGTGCATTTCTTGGAATGCAGTTTTTCAGGCATAAAACAAAGCACCCCAAATTCATTATTGGAGTGCCTGTTTGTTTTATTATAAATGTTATTATCATTCTGTATATTTTAGGAATAATTGAATTCTAATATACTTTCTTATAAAAATTCAAATTAATATTCAAAAGACATCAGTATAATTAAACACTATAACATTAATTCTTACTGTTCTTTTTCTTTCAAATCTAATTTAATCTGAAGTTCCTGTAACTGAACATCATCAACTACATTTGGTGCATCTGTCATAAGACATGATGCATCTTTTACTTTAGGGAAAGCGATAACTTCACGAATGTTATCTTCTCCTGCCATATGCATTACAAGTCTGTCTAATCCATAAGCAAGTCCTGCGTGTGGAGGTACACCGTATTTAAATGCAGTCAATAAGAAACCAAATTTTTCATTTGCCTGTTCAGGTGTAAATCCAAGTGCTTCAAACATCTTAGCCTGTACATCTGCCTGATGTATTCTCACACTACCACCACCTAATTCTGTACCGTTTAATACGATATCGTAGGCTTTTGCACGAACTCGTCCGGGATCAGAAATTAAGTACTGAATATCTTCTTCCATAGGCATTGTGAATGGATGATGCATTGCAAGGAATCTTCCCTGTTCATCTGACCATTCAAACTGTGGAAATTCTGTAATCCATAAGAAGTTCCATTTTCCTTCAGGAATTATATCCATCTGTTTTGCAAGTTCAAGTCTTAATGCTCCAAGAGAATCCCATACAACTTTATTCTTATCTGCAGCAAATAACAATAAATCTCCAGGTTCTCCACCCATAGCGGCAATAAGATTATTCATTTCTTCTTCTGTCATAAATTTAGCAAATGAAGATTTAATTGTTCCATCTTCATGCATTGCAATATAGGCAAGACCTTTTGCGCCATAAGTCTTTACAAATTCAACAAGGGCATCAATTTTCTTTCTTGCCATTTCACCCTGTCCTTTAGCATTTAAACCACGAACAGTTCCACCATTTGCTACTGCTCCTGAAAATACACCAAATCCGCAATCCTTAACAACGTCAGTAACATTGATAAGTTCCATTCCAAAACGTGTATCAGGCTTATCTGAACCGTATCTGTCCATTGCTTCCTGCCATGTCATTCTTGGAAGTGGCAATGTAACATCTACTCCTAATACTTCTTTCCATAATGCCTGAAGCATTCTTTCATTAACATCTAAAATATCATCTACATCAACAAATGATAATTCCATATCAAGCTGTGTAAATTCAGGCTGCCTGTCTGCTCTTAAATCTTCATCTCTAAAGCATTTTGCTACCTGAAAATATCTATCACATCCTGAACACATAAGAAGCTGTTTTAATACCTGTGGTGACTGAGGAAGTGCATAAAATGTTCCCGGATGAACACGGCTAGGCACTAAGTAATCTCTCGCACCTTCTGGTGTACTTCTGTTAAGAATAGGTGTCTCAATTTCAAGAAATCCTTCATTTGCCATAAACTTTCTAACAAATGTTGTTACATCTGATCTTAACTTAAGATTTTTCTGTAAATGAGGTTTTCTTAAATCAAGATATCTATATTTAAGTCTTAATTCATCTTTTGTATTTGCATCATCATCTACCGGAATTGGGGGTGTCTCTGATTCAGATAAAATTCTTAAACTTGTAACATTTATTTCAATATCACCTGTTTCCATAGATTCATTAACTGAACCTGCTCTCTTATTTACAGTTCCTACAGCAGCAATTACGAATTCGTTTCTTAATTTTCCTGCTTTTTCAAATACTTCTTTGTCATTATCATCAAATACAAGCTGAAGAAGACCTGAACGGTCTCTTAAATCTACGAAAATAAGACTTCCTAAATTTCTTTTCTTCTGAACCCAGCCCATAACTGTAACTGTTTCACCAATATTTTTGTTTGATACTTCTGTACATCTGTGACTTCTATGAAGTCCCTGCATTGATTCTGCCATGACTCTCCTCCTATTTTTCTTTATGCTAAAGGATTTTTATAAAATTCTTTAAATTCATTATATCCCTGTTCTTCTAACTGACTCTTCTGGAATTTTTTGTTCTTATTCATTCTTGCAACAAGAACCTGATTTCCTGTTTTTCTTTCTTCCTGTGCTTTAGCGATTACTTCACATAATCTTTCACCATTAACACCTTTTTCTATTAAATAAGCTACCTTCTTATTCTCTGTTGGAACTTTAAATCCCTGTTCCATTAACAATAAAACGATTCTTTCAAATCCAATAGAAAATCCACACGCAGGAACATCTCTTCCTGTAAAATTACCAACCATCTTATCGTAACGTCCACCGCCACCGCAGCTTCCGCCAAATTCAGGGATTGCAATTTCAAATATTGTTCCTGTATAATATGACATTCCTCTAACCAATGTTGGATCAAATACTATTTCAAATTCTGAAGCTTTAGTAGCTCTTACACTATCAATAATTTCTTCCATCCACTGCTTTACGTCATCGTCCATAAATCCGTCTAATTTTTCTGCTAAATAAGTAACCGGATTTTCTTTGTTTTCAATTTCTTTGAATAAATTTGTGTATTTTTCTACTGATTCTTCATCAAAATCATACTTAATAAGTTCTTCTTTTACACCTTCAAGTCCAATCTTATCCATCTTATCAAGAATGATAAATACACTATCATAACTTTCTTCCGGGAATCCACTATATGCAGCCATTGCCTTTAAGATTCTTCTTTCGTTAATACGAATCTGGAAATTCTTGAATCCAAGTTTGCCAAGCGTTGTTGTTGTTGCAAGAATAAGTTCGATTTCTGCAAGATTACTTGGTTCACCTAATATATCAATATCGCACTGCATAAACTGACGATATCTTCCTCTCTGTGGTCTGTCAGCTCTCCATACATTGCCCATCTGGAGTGCCTTAAATGGTGAAGGAAGATTATTTGCATTATTTGAATAAAATCTAACAAGAGGTACTGTCAAATCATATCTCAAACCATTATCAACAACATCCATTTCTGTCTGTGCTGTTTCAAGATTTAATTTTTCTCCTCTTTTTAAAATCTTAAAAATCAGCTTTTCATTTTCTCCACCCTGCTTGTTACTTAAGTTAGCAATATTTTCAACACAAGGTGTTTCTATCTGAGTAAATCCAAAAGCACTATATGTTTCTTTAATTACGTCCATTACGTAGTTTCTTATCTTCATTTCCTCCGGAAGAATTTCTTTCATTCCGGTAACCGGTTTTTTACTTAAGGCCATCTTATTTCTCCTCTATTTAACACTGATTTAACTATAAAATTTTACACTCTTTTTGTGAAATACTCAACCTTTTATTTATAATTTGTCAAAGTATTCTTTTTTCCTAGCAATCATTTCATCAATTCTATCAATATATTGGTCTACATTCTTTACATTATCTATTCTTTTTGCACTTAATCTGTCTTCTGACATAATTTTCGTTGTGCCGCCCGCTCCAAGTGCAAAAACATCCTGTCTGTCTCCCATCATCAAAATATTATACAGGCATTCTTTGCCATAAACTGAATATCCGACATTTTCCTGATTTCCAGCCATATTCTTTTGTCTATATAAATAATACGGTTTCATATTCATTTCTTTTGAGTAATCCATTGTAATATTCATTAATTTAGAATTATTTTCATAAGTATAATCCTGATATTTTTCTTTTTCAGTATTAAGTCTGGCTGCTCTTTTTACTGCTAATGAATGTACTGTAAGACTTTCCGGATTAAGTTTTTTCGTCTCCTCCATTGAATGTCTAACCATATCTACCGTCTCATTAGGAAGTCCTATTATAAAGTCCATATTTATATTGTCAAAGCCTTTTTTTCTTGCAAGATTAAAGGCTTTAATAACCTGCTCTACAGTATGTCTTCTTCCAATTATATCTAAAGTTTCCTGATTCATTGTTTGTGGGTTAATTGATATTCTTGATACATTATGTTTTTTTAACATATCTAGTTTATCTGATGTAATACTATCAGGTCGTCCCGCTTCAACCGTAAACTCCTTAACAGTTGAAAAATCAAAATTATCTTTTAATGCTGTAATTAATTTATCAAGCTGATAAGGCTCTAGTGTTGTGGGTGTTCCCCCACCAATATAAACACTATTAAGTTCCCTGTCTTTTAATCTGCTTCCTAC
>OGXT01001735.1_pt1 | contig 19949 bp, 23 predicted proteins | sample 1576361 | NCBI WGS metagenome assembly OGXT01 (sample SAMEA3541514, study PRJEB24748) | human gut metagenome | biome: human gut; feature: human-associated habitat; material: faeces | place: China | collected 2012 | reverse complement strand
CGTAGCAGTTAGGGCCGCCCACTTCCCGGAAAAACATGTCAAAAACCGCTTCATTCTGGCCCATCCCATGCTTCTGGTAGCCGTACATCATCGTCAGTTCGTATAGGTCCGTCAGCATCGTTAGGTTGCGCATAGTATTCCCCCTGAACGTTATTTCAAGGATACTGACCGGCCGCGCATACTTTTTGCCTGCGAGGCAATTTAAGGCTCGAATCCTCAGCTCAAGATTATACCTGCGCATATATGGATTGTCAAGAAATTATCATGCGGCGGATGAATCCTTACTATAAATAAGGCGCAAATAAAGCGCCCGCGCTACCGCGGACGCCTGAATATCGAAATGAATATCGCAATGCCGCCGCCGATCATAAGCAGCGCAATCATGTACTTCAGCGGGAATAACATGCACAGCATTAGCCCGCCGCCTATGCCAAGCAGTATGCGCGCCTCACTGCGCTGCGCCCGCGAGCCGGTTATGCGGTACGATTTGTATAGTCCCAAAGCCGGGCCGAGCAGAAACCCCGGCCATATGTATTGCATAAGCTGCCAGCCCAACACCTCGCACAGCATAAACATAATGCCGTATGTGATAAGCACACCGCTGGCCATGGGCGAACCGCCGTCGGCCCGCCGCGAACTGCCGCTCGACAGCCCAAACCATATCAGCAGCAGCGGCCATAGCGATATAAACGATAGTTTCATTTGGAAAAGACCTCCGCATAATCAGTATGCGGGCGCGTCCTGACTGCGATAAAGATACAGACACAGCCCCGCCATGCCCGCCACACAGCCGATCTGAGGTATAAGCGCCGCCGCGCCCATAAAGCAGGTGACTGCGATAAGCCCCGCGCCCAGCGCACAGCCCGCAATAAGCGCCGCTATGTCGCCCGCGCCGCGCTGCCTGCGCCGCGCAAAGAACAGTATCAGCACGGTCAGTATCATCAGCATACTGAGTAATTGCGATACGCGCACACTGCCGAAATACAGGCTGTCCGTGCGCATACCCTCGACCACCGCGCGCTCCGCGCCATACAGCACCGCGTACCAGCACAGCACATCGCCCGAATGCGTATAGCGCCGCCGCGTAAGCATAAGCACCGTAAACACTATAAGGCACCACATCGATTCATAGAAGAAAGTGGCATAGTGCCATTCGCCCAAAGCCTCGATGTATACGCCCATCGGGAAAAACTGCTGCGCGGCATTCGTAATCAGGTCGCCGTATGCCTCCTGATTAAAGAAGTTGCCCCAGCGCCCGATGGCCTGTCCGATGAAAAAGCCCGCCACGCAGCAGTCGGCAAGCGCCCAAAGGCTGAGCTGCTTTTTTCGGCAAACGAGCCACGCGGTCAAAAATGCCGCGAGGATGCCGCCGTAGATGGCAAGCCCGCCGTCCCAGATGCGGTAGGTCTCCGCCCAGTCGATGCTGCCGTCCGCAAGGCGGAACTGGTCAAGGTAAAAGAGCACATAGTAGACCCGCGCGCCGACGATGGCAAAGGGAATGGCCCAAAGCACGGTGTCGATCACGTCGTCCTCGGTCAGACCGTAGCGCGGCGCGCGCTTCATGCAGAACCACAGGGCGATGAGCAGCCCCGCGGCGATGAGCACGCCGTACCAGTAGATGCCGTTGCCGATGTCGAGCAGCTTGGGCGAGAGGGTAAAGCGCCAGTCGCCGAACAGCCCGGGAAAGCTGATGTCTGCGTTGGGATAACTCATTGGGAAGCTCCTTCCTTCTTGGGAATGAGAATGGACAGCGCGCTGCGCTCCTCGACGATGCTCTCGCGCAGAAACGCCTCCACATCCGCGCGGGTGACGGAATCGTACACCTCGGGGAAGCGGAAAGGATCAAAGCCGCGGAACGCGCCGTCCGCGACGGATACGGCGATGTTCTCGAAGCTGTTGAGCGCGCGCAGCGTCGAGCCGAAGCTCGCGCGGCGGAGCTGCTGATAGAACGCCTCGTCCACGCCCTCGCGCGCGAGGCGCTGCGCCTCGTCCAGAATGGCGCGCACGACCGTCTCGGGCGCATCGCTGTCGCCGCCCGCATAGAGATAGGCGATGCCGGGCAGCTGGTCGAAGCCGCCGCCGAAGCGCAGGGCTTCAAAGTCCAGGTCCGCCCGCTCGCCTATGACGACCGGCTCGCGCAGGTCCATGGGCGTCCCCGTCACGTCCGCTATCTCGCCCGTCGGGATGAGGCCCGCGTCCGTCGGCGTGTAGTGCGAGGCGTTTATCTTTATGAGCTGCTTCTCCACCGTGCCGCTGTCGTGGCCGGAGAGGTTGAAATATGCGTGGTTCGTGAGGTTGCAGAGCGTATCAGCATCCGAAAAGGCGCGGTAGCTTATCTCCAGCGCGTCCTCCTTGAGCTCATAGAGCACATAGACCTCTAGCCTGCCGGGGTATCCCTCCTCGCCGTCCTCGCTCACGAGCGAGAGGGCGAGCTTGGTGTCGTCCCTGGCCTCTATCTTCCAGATGCGCTTGTCGAAGCCGCGCCTGCCGCCGTGCAGGTGGTTGGCGCCGTCGTTTTTGAAAAGCTCATAACGCTTGCCGTCCAGCTCGAACTCCGCGTTCCCGATGCGGTTCCCGAAGCGGCCTATGAGCGCGCCGAGGAAGCCGGTCTGCTCCATGTAGTCCTCCAGGCTGTCGAAGCCGAGGACGACGTCCACGCTCCTGCCGTTTCTGTCCGGCACGTTCAGGCAGCGCAGGGCGCCGCCGTAGGTGAGTATCTCGCACGAGAGCCCGCCGTTTTCGAGCCTGACGCACTCCGCGTTGCCGAATTGCCTTATCCTCCAACCGCTCATATGCCGTTCCTCCTCAGCCCTGGCCGTAATACGCGCCGGGGCCGTGTTTTCTCAGGTAGTGCTTATCCAGCAGCTCCTGCTGCATGGGCGGCAGGCCGGGAGTCAGCGCCATGGCGTGGAAGGCCATGAACGCCACTTCCTCGAGCACCACCGCGTTGTGGACCGCGTTCATCGCGTCCTTGCCCCAGGCAAAGGGGCCGTGGCTGTAGACCAGAGCTGCGGGGACCTGGTCCGGGTCTATGCGCCGCTCACGGAAGGTCTCGATTATGACATTGCCCGTCTCGAGCTCGTAGCTGCCCGCTATCTCCTCCGGCGTCATCTTCCGCGTGACGGGGATCTCGCCGTAGAAGTAGTCGCCCTGGGTGGTGCCGAAAGCGGGGATGCCGCGCCCGGCCTGGGCAAAGCTCGTGGCCCAGCGGCTGTGCGTATGGACCACGCCGCCGAGCGTGGGAAATGCGTTGTAGAGCGCGACGTGCGTGGCCGTATCGCTGGAGGGCTTCCAGCGGCCCTCCACTCTCTCACCCGTCTCCAGGCTTACCACGACCATGTCCTCCGGGCTCATGCCCTCGTAGTCCACGCCCGAGGGCTTTATGACCATCATTCCGCTCTCGCGGTCCACACCGGAGACGTTGCCCCAGGTAAAGGTCACGAGTCCGTGCTCCGGCAGGAGCAGATTTGCGCGGCATACCTCTTCTTTCAGTGCTTCAAGCATAGTTTACAGGCTCCTCAATTTCCATGCGATATCGTTGTAGAACAGTTCCTTTTTGAAGTCCTCGAACTTCGTGTCCTTCGTGATGTGGACGCACTCGATCTGCATCATCTCGGCCCAGTCCATCATCATCTGGGCGCTGACGGCTGTGGAGAGCATGCCCATCCAGCCGGCAAGATAGGAGAAAGGAAGCGCCTCGATCCCCATACCGAACACAAATACCAGCGGAATGGCAGCCAGTACACGGACTCCCATATTGACAAAGCTCGAAAGCAAAGTAACCTTCAAGTCGCCGATTCCTCGGAAATATCCCTGAAGACCGTTTGTGATAGCCGGGAGTATGTACATTACAGAGATGAGCTTAAGGTAGAGCACACCATGTTTAATAACTTCCGCATCTGAAGTGAACAGCTTCATCAGCGGTCCTGCAAACACAAAGCACACAAAGAATATGCATACTCCGTATATACTTTCCAGTATGACACCAGCCTTAAAACCTTTGATTACCCGATCATCTCTTCCGGCGCCTTTGTTCTGCGCCATCATGGCGGTCATTCCGTGTGCAATATTCTGCTCCGGTGTATAGGCGTAATCATCAATTCTATTGACTACCGCAAAGGCGGCCGAAACCGATACGCCCATTGTATTGATAATCGCTTGTATTCCGATTTTACCAATCTGTACCGTAGCCTGCTGCATCGCGGATACCCAGCCATATTTTATAGTTGTCTTAAGCAGCGAGCGGTCAAACACAAACCACTTTTTACCCAAGCACAGGATCGGTACTTTGAACTTAATATAGACCATACAGAATACACAGCAAAGTGCCTCACTCACAACCGTTGCAACTGCACAGCCGTTGCTTCCGGCTTTCAGCACCACGACAAAGAAAAGATCGCCAAACACATTTAGGGCAGCGCTTATGATAAGAAAATACAGTGGTGTCGTACTATCTCCCAACGCTCTTAATGTGCTTGAAAAAAAGTTGTAAAGAAACGTAAAAGCAAGCCCTAACATAATGATTCTTAAGTACTGTGCCGTGATGGTCATAATTGACCGATCGACCTGAACAAGCATAAGAATGGGCCTTGTAAATACGATTGCCATCAGAGTGAGCGCCAGCGAGAATATCATCCCCGATATCATAGTTGTACTGATTTGACGAGCAAGAATATCCATTTTCTTGCCGCCGAAATAATTGCCCATCAGGATGCTGGCGCCCATACACAATCCGTTAAGGAAAAGAATAATCAGCGTTGTGATGGGATTGCATATTCCTACAGCAGCCAACGCTTCTTTTCCAACAAATTTTCCGACAATAATAGAATCCGCCGCGTTATATGTAAGCTGAAATATATTTCCCAGTATAAGCGGAATTGTGAATTTAATAAGCACAGGCATAATTCTGCCCTGCGTAAGATCTTTGGCCATTGCTGATGAACCCTCTTGTGCGTTTTTGTATATGATAGCACAAGCCGTCTCCTGTGGCAACCGGTATTCTATTGCCCTATCCCCCGCGTTTCTCCAGCTCATCCAGTCTGCCTGACTGAATATCCGCCAGATGGCGGGCGATGCGCTGCTCGTCCCAATCCCACCACCGGAGCGCTTGCAGCCGTGCGATGGTTTGCTCATCAAAGCGCTTGCGAATGGGTTTGGCCGGCACCCCGCCGACGATGGTATAGGGCGGTACATCCCGCGTCACCACCGCGCGGGTACCGATGATGGCACCGTCACCGATGGTAACACCCGACAGAATGACCGCCTCGTACCCGATCCAGACATCGTTGCCGACCACGATATCCCCTTTGTTGTCCCACGCTTGAGCGATGGAGTCGGGATCGGTCAGCAGCCCCCACTCTTCAAAAAAGATGGGAAACGGATAGGTGGACAAGCTACCCAGCGCGTGGTTGGCAGAGTTAAAAATAAACTTTGCGCCGCACGCGATGGAGCAGAATTTGCCGATAGTCAATTTATCGTGGTTGCATTCGGGATAATGGTACAGCACATTGTTGCGTTGAAAATCCCGCGGGTCTTTTTCAAAATCGTCGTAGGTGGTGTATGCCCCGATCTCGATGGACGGATCGGTGACCACATTTTGCAGATAAACGGTGCTATGCCCCTGACTGCGGGGATACACCTTCCAGCTCGGTATCATGCTTCTTCCCTCCAAACGATATTACCGCATCCAAAGGCGGGCGATCTCCATAGTCACAATCTTCCCGATTGCGCCGCCGGACATGATATAAAACCAGATTTCGCGCGCTTGCTGCGATTTGGCGATGGGGGTGGCGATGGCTGCCACGATAATCATCAGCGCACCGATGCAGCCGACAACCGTGGGAACACTGACCAACCGAAACAGACCGGGTGCACAGCTGCCGTCGATCGCGTGTTGGATGGTTTTGTCCAGTCCATCGCGAGCCGCGGCAAAGCAACAGATCACCAGTCCAAAGATCAGCAGCAGCAGGCTACGGCGCCCCCAGTATTGGATATTCGCGCGATCCACCACCGAATATCCCACAAAGCCCAGCAGCGCCAGAATCATGAGCGTCGTGACCGTGGTCACGGTGTTTCCAAAATACAGTTTCATACGGTTTCCTCCTTTTTTTCATCCGATATACAAAACAAATGGATACCGAGTGCAGCGTTAAAGCCGGTCGCCGCAAACACGCTAAAGCGCTCGACAACGCCAAAATAAGCAGCGGGAACGAGCTTCATGCCCACAGCCCCCACCAGCATCATCCCCAGCGCGATCCCCGCACAAACGCCATAGGAACGGCAGCTTTTGTTTTGGACGCCGGCGATAATGATGATGGTCAGCGACACAATGGACAGCACCACCACCAACGCGGTAACCAACATATGCATTTGATCCTGAAAAGCGCCCGCATAACCGCTGGCGCTGAGCGGGAACATACGATACCCGACAGCGGACACCCACTCCATCGCGGCGAACAGGTAGATGCCTACGCGCAGCAGCTTTGTTTTGCGTCCTTGTATGCCAAGGCACACCACCGTTGTGCACAACACCTCGCACACATTATACAGGGCGCTGAGCCGGTTCCACAGCGCCAGCGACGGCGCGTTGGCGGCGCTCAGGTCGCTGACCGCCTGCGCCATCCAGCGATAGCCCGGATAAGCCAGCGGCGAAAACACCACCGCCGCGGTATAGGAAAGCAGGCTGACAACCCCCAGCAGCCCCAGCTTTTGCATGGCTGTTTTTTTCATATTTCTCTCTTCTTTCTGGTCAAAATCGCGCACGCCCAAAACACATCATGCGTTCTCGCGCTTTTCCGCATGAACCATGCGGAAAAACAAGCCCACATGGGCTTTCAGTTTTTCAAGGCATTCCGGCTCTTTCTCCGGCTGGCGATCGCAGATGCCGATTAGGGTGATAACCGGTGCCACATACATCATCGCCAGCGTATCGGGGTCTTCCGCCCGTATCTCGCCGGCGGCGATCAAGCTGCGAAAAATGCCGGCGTGATACGCCACCACCCGCTCCACATAGCGGTGCGAATACAACGCCGCCAGCTCCAGCGAACGGAATTGTTCAATGGTCATCATCCGGCGAAAGCGGCTGATCGCTTCGTTATGCAGTGAATAGCAAAAAATTTGGCGCACCTTTTCAAACAAGGTATCCTCCGTGATGGAGGTGAACACCGGAATGTCCTGCCCGGCATTTTGCACATGAATGTCGATCTTGTCGGTGTCCGCCTCGTACTGAGCGGCGGTTGCCTCCACAATGGCGTCAAAAATGGCCCGCTTGCTGGGATAATGATTATACAGCGACGGGGCCTTAATGCCCACCGCGTGGGCAATCTCCCCCACGCTGACGGCGTCATATCCCTTGGTGGAAAACAGCTCCAAGGCTTTTTCCAAAATGCGCTGTTTGGTGTCTTCCTGTTTCATACGTCCTCCACTAACTAACATTCGTTAGTCTTATTATAGCAACCGTTCTTTTCTTTGTCAACCGTTTTTTTAGGTTTCTGCGACGACAAAAACCAGAGGTGACACCGATGTGTCACCTCTGGTTTGGGGATGATGGTTAGGAATGGTGTTGGACGAAAAAGGCAACCGCCACCGCACCGGGGCCGACATGGGTGCCGATCGCACTGCCCACCATGCTCACGCCGATACCCTGAAGATCGTTGTGCAGCAGCTCACGGCTATCCTCCACATACTGGCGCAGCAGCGCATCATCCAGTCCGGTATAGCCCAGCCGGATAGGACGCGAAAAATCCACGCCGCCGTTGTCGCGGATCATTTGCATCAGCATATTGTTGCTTTGTTTGGAGCCGCGCGCTTTGCCAAGCACCGTCACCTCACCGTCGCATATGCCGATAACCGGCTTGATGGACAACAGCCCACCCGCCAACGCCGTTGTTTTGGATATACGCCCGCCTTTTTTCAGATACTCCAGCGTATCCAGCGAGGCGATCAGACGGATGTCCTTTTTCTCTCTGTCCAACGCCTTGGCGATGTCCGGCGCGGACAAGCCCTCGTCCCGCAACGCCACAGCGCGTTCGACCAAAATCCGCTCCCCCACCGTGACATTTTCGCTGTCCACGATGCAGACAGTTTCGCCAAACGCATCCGCTGCCATATGGGCGCTTTGCAGCGTACCGGACAATTTGCCGGACATGGTGATGACCACGGCCGTGTCGCCGGCTTCGCTCACCCGTTTGAAAGCAGCTTCAAATGCGCGGGGCGACACCTGGCTGGTGTGCGGCACCTCTTTGCTGGCCGCCAGCTTTTCGTAAAATGCACGGCGCGACAGCGACACGCCATCGGTATACTCTCCATCCGGGAAAGTGATGGTCAGCGGAAGCACCGTTATGCCATGCGCCAAAGCCGCCTCTTGCTCGAGATCGGCGGCGGAATCCACTATGATTTGTACCATTTGCTCACTCCTGTTCGTGTGCCCTTGCGTCAAGGAAGATCCGCCGTCGCGATCAGTTTTTTGTCGCTGGCGCTGATTTGCAATCCATTGGTCATGTCATCAAAGATGCGCATAAATTTGCTGTATTTCTCCACACTGAGCATCACAACATCCTGCCCATCCCGGCGGGTGACGATCACCGTTTCGTTTTGTTCCGCCACTTCGTCGCAAATCTCCTTCAAATGCTGGCGCGCTTCGGAATAGGATACGGTTTTCATAGCCGGTCCTCCTTGTTTCTTTATTGTACAAGTTATTGTACAATAAAGAAACAAATTATGCAAGCGTTTTTGCAAAAAAAGACCGCCCACCGGCGGTCTTTTTCAAAGCAACAACAGTCTTATTCGGTTTTGCGGCGACGCAGCAGTGCCAGCAGTCCCAGCATGATCAGCGGGAACACGGTGCCGACCAACACGCCGAATTTCAAGCTATCCATCGTGATAGCGGCGCTGGACTGGGCAGCATCCGACATGACGCCGGTCAGCCACGGCCCCAGCGAACAGCCCAAATCACCGAACATCGCCAGCAGTGCAAACATCGCGGTACCGCCGCGTTTGAAACTCGCCGCCGACAGGCTGAATACGCCCGGCCACATCAGGCTGACGGACAAGCCGCACAGCGCACAGCCGACCAGCGACAGCATGGGATAAGGCGAGAGCGACGCCAGCAGATACGACAGCACACAAACCGCCGCACAGCCCATCAGCGCCGACTGGATCCGGAGGCGGTTGCCATACAGCCCATACAGCAGCCGCCCGGTGCCCATCAGCACCGCAAACATACACGGTCCCAGAAGATCGCCCATCACCTTGGAAATACCCAGACTCTTTTCCGCGAACAGCGACGCCCATTGGCTCATCGCCAGTTCGCTGGCGCCCGCGCAGGTCATCAGCAACAGCGCCATCCAAAGCAGTTTAGAGGACAGCAGCTCCCGCACCGACATGCCCTTGTCCTCGGCGGGAGGCGGCACCAGCGGCACGGTTAAAAAGTTGATCGCGTTGAGTATCGGCACCACCGACCAACAAAGCGGCAGCCATGTCCAATGTGCCGAGCCGATCAGCCGCAGCGCCAGCGTGGAGATCAGCACCACCGCCACCTGTCCCCAGCAATAAAACGAGTGCAGCAGACTCATTGCCGCCGCTTTTTCGTCGCCGGGCAGACTTTCCACCGTGGGACTGATGAGCACTTCGATCAACCCGCCGCCGATCGCATACACCACCGTCGCGATCACCAGCCCGACAAACGGCTGATCCATCCGCGCGGGCAGCAACCCCATGATCCAAAAGCCGGCGGCACACAGGATATGTGCCGCACACAGCGACACCCGGTGACCGATCCGATCCACCAGCTTGACCGACAGCACATCCACGATCAGCTGGGTCACAAAGTTGATGAGCACCAGCGTGCTGATCATGGTATAGGTCACCCGAAACTGGGTTTGGAAAATGATGAACAACAGTGGCGCCAGATTGTTCACGATTGCCTGCACAAAATAGCCGGTGTAGCAGGCATAGCGGGTGCCGCGATAGGTACGGTTCATGCGATCACACTCCTGTGTTGGGAATCCGCCGCGGGCGGTTATTCCAGCCTATGCCAAAAAGCAGCGATAGGTGCCGCTTTTTGGCTTGTCCCCCTCTTATACCATACCGCGGGGTGTTTGTCAACCGGGGTACACGCAAAAAGGACGGGAACAGAAAACTGTTCCCGTCCTTTTTATACCGTTGCAAAAATGGATTATTTCGCCACCGCGTCTTTGAACGCTTTGCCGGCTTTGAAAACAGGCTGTTTGGAAGCCGGGATCACGATGGTCTCTTTGGTGCGGGGGTTACGGCCGGTTCTCTCACCGCGCTCACGGATCTCGAAAGAGCCGAAGCCCACGACCGACACTTTGTCGCCGGAAGCCAGCGTCTCAACGACGGTATCCAGCACAGCGGAAACGGCTTTTTCCGCGTCCTTTTTAGACAGTTCAGCTTTTTCTGCCACAGCGGCAACGAGTTCTACCTTGTTCATAACAACAAAAACCTCCTGAAAATTTATCTTCCAGCGGATAAAACCGCTTTAGGAAACCACATTATTCCGCCGCCGAACGCTCGGTCTGTTTGACCTCGTTCCACAGCGCATCCCATTCTTCCAGCGTCGCGTTGTCCATATCCAATCCACGCGCGATCGCCAGCTGCTCCATCTGCTCAAACCGGCGAATAAACTTATCGGTCGAAGCGGTGAGAGCCTGTTCCGCGTCCACATCCACAAAGCGGGATACATTGACCGCCGAAAACAGCAGATCGCCCAGCTCTTCCTGAATCGCGGCGGGATCATTTTGCTGCATCGCTTCCTGCAGCTCCCGTGTTTCATCGGTCAGCGCCTGAAACGCCCCCGACACCTCCGGCCAATCGAACCCGGCGCGTTTGGCACGGGTCTGCACCTTGGCAGCGCGCATCAGCGCCGGCAAAGTGGCGGGCAGATTGCGCAGCAGGCTGGCACGGGACGCATCACCCGAGGCATCGCCTTTGGTTTTGCGTTTGATCGCGTCCCAATTCAGCAGCACCTGATCGGTGGTGTTCGCCTGGACATCGCCGAACACATGGGGATGGCGGACGATCAGCTTGCGGCAAATATCGGTCACCACATCGTCGAAATTGAACGACCCGCGTTCACGCTCGATATCGCTGTGGAACACCACCTGCAGCAGCACATCGCCCAACTCTTCGCGCATACCGGGCACATCCTCCCGGCGGATGGCATCCAGCGCCTCATGCGTTTCCTCCAGCATGCCGGATTGAAGACTCTGGTGCGTTTGCTCCCGATCCCACGGACAGCCGTCCGGCGAGCGCAGGATGGTCACGATGCGTTCCAGATCCTCGATCGTGTAGCTGGATTTTATCGGAAACGAAACCGGCATAAAGGACGCCAACCTCTCTTTTGCAAAGCAGTTTTCTTTATATTACCCTATTTTCCCGTGTTTTTCAAGTACTTCCGCGATTTTTTTGCCTTTTGGCAGCATAAGAATATCCTCGCGTGTGAAGGCTTTCAACATAATGAGCGCAATCAGATACACCACGCCCGCTACCACGCAAGCCGGAATCGATGCAATCCGCCGCGGAAGCAACATTTCAAAGATCCAATTCGTCCCCCAACCGGCCGCGCCGCACAACAGCGAGGCAAGCAGCGGTTTGATGACCACCGACGACCATTGCAGATGGATGCCAATGACCCGGCGCACGGCGCGCAGACTGAGCACCACCATCACGATATAGCAGATCAGTGTGCTGTAAGACGAGCCGTTGATGTTGATGGCGGGCTGCATAATCAGCACAATGTTGAGGATCAGCTTGACAACGCCGCCCACGATAATGATCTTGACCGGAATATCCGCGCGCCCCACCGCCTGCAAAATCGAGTTGATGGGAGCGACCAGGCACATAAAGATGGTGGCGATGCCCAGCGTGTGCAGCAGCATACCCACGATTTCGGAAATATCGGCTTGTCCGTAGATCAGATACATCAGCGGTTCCGCCAGCACCGACAGCAAAATGCCGCAGGGCAGCGCGACCAACATCGTGATGCGCAGCGCCGATTCCACCGTGCTTTTCAGCTGCTTGTGGTCTTTCAGCGTCCACGCGGAGGTCACCACCGGCAGCGCGCTGATGCCCAACGTTAGAGTGATGTTGGGCACGATATTCACATAGGTGAGCGCAGTGCCGCGGTTGCCGGTCAGCCAGGACAAAATCTTATCGCTGCCGGTCACACCAGCGGCCGCCAGCTGCGACTGGTACATCTCACGCACGGTTTGTGCGCCGTCGCCGTCCATCACCAGTTTCAGGCACCGCTGCAGCGACAGCATATCCAAAATGCTGGTCAGCTGGGTCGCGAGCGAGCCCAGCGTAATGGGAATAGCGATCGCCATAATGGCGCGGAACACCGCTTTGTTGGAACGGGAAGGCGGCGAATTCAGCCGCTGCTCGCGGGTGATCCCCTCCCCCACGCGGTGGTGATACCACATGGTATACAGCCACGCGAGCGCCGAGCCGATGGTCACGCCCAACATGGCGCCCGCCGCGACATAGCCTTGGGAAATGGCGGTTGCTTCCTGTGCGGTGGACACGGTTTGTCCGAACACGGTGCCGCCTTGCGCGAACTGGTGCTGTCCCCACCACATGGCGGCATAACCAAATCCGATGCCCAGCACCAGCTTGCCCAGCGATTCGATGATCTGGGATACCGCGGTGGGGATCATGTTGCGAGTACCTTCGTACAGTCCGCGATGAGCGGACACGAGGCAGCAGAACAGCACCGTCGGTGCCATCACCACAATGCACTGGCGGCTTTCGGGAATGCCCACAAAGTTGGCGTAGGCATCCGCGCCAATCCACATGATCAGCGTGCCGACCAGACCGCAGGTGAGAAAAATCTTGATTGCCAGCCGATACACAGTGCGGACATCACGATATTGCTCCAGCGCGATGCTTTCCGACACCATACGGGACACCGCCAGCGGCAAGCCCGCGATGGCGATGGTATAGATCGGCAGATAAAATTGGTAGGCGATCTCAAAGTAGCCCCACGCCACCATGCCCGCCATTTTTTGCAGCGGGATTTTGAACAGCGCCCCCACCACCTTGGAGATCACGGCGGCGACGGACAATATCAACGCGCCCTGCAAAAAGCTTTGGCTTTTGTTCTGGGCTTGTACACGAGTTCGGGCCAAAAAGCGTCAGTCCTCTCCCAATATCAATCTAGTTTTTGCAAAATCTCACGGATGCAGCGGTCGGACTCGGCCCGAATACGCGGCATATCCAGCGTTGGAAATTCGCCGTTTTCGTACACGACGCGACCATCCACCATGGTCATATACACCGCCTGTCCGGCGGCAGCAAACACCGCATTGGACAGGGCGCTGTGGCACGGGCTCATCGACCAGTTTTCCCCATCCAGCAGCACCGCATCGGCGCAGTAGCCGGGCACAATATCGCCCGTGTCGGTGCGTCCTTGTGACAAAGCGCCGGCGCGGGTCGCCATATACAACACCTGATCCGCCGGCAGCGCACAGGGATCCAGCGACACACCCTTCGCCAGCAGGCTGGCGGTGCGCATTTCCTCCAGCATATCCAGCCGGTTGTTGGAGGCGGCCGAGTCGGTGCCGATGGCGACCGACAATCCCTTTTTTTGCCATTTGGTCACTTGGGCAATGCCGCTCGCCAGCTTCAAATTGCTTTTCGCGCAGTGCGCCACGGTGGCGCCCTGCGCCGCCAGAATATCCATATCCTCATCGGTCAGCCACACGCCATGAGCGATGGTGACAGGTTGATCCAGCACCCCCGCATCCAGCAGCACCCGCACCGGCGTTTTGCCGTGGCGTCCCACGCATTCCTTATGCTCGCTTTTGGTCTCGGATACATGCACCTGCATCCGCGCACCATACCGCGCCGCCAGCGCAGTGGCATCCTCCAAAATATCCGGGCGGGTGGTGTATTCGGAGTGCGGTGCCACATCAATGCGGATGCGGCCGTCCGCCGCACCCTGCCGCTGTTCCAGCAGCTCCACCAGCTCGCGATAAGCGGGCAGGTCGGCAAAGCGCTGGTTTTCGTCAAAGCAGCTGATGCCGCGACCGATGTTCGCTTTGATACCGCTTTCTTCCACGGCATCGGCGATGCGGTCACAGAAGTAATACATATCGCTGAAGGAGGTAGTACCGGTCGCCAGCATTTCGGCAATACCCAGCAGACTGCCCCAGTACACCGCGTCGCCGCTAAGCTGATCCTCGAACGGGAAAATGCGATCAAACAGCCAGCTTTGCAGCGGCATATCGTCGCCATAGCCGCGCATCAGCGTCATCGGTACATGGGTGTGGGCGTTGACCAGTCCCGGCATCAGCACAAAGCGGCTGCCGGGGATCACGCGGTCAAACACGCCCGACGGACGCGTTGTGCCGATATAGTCAAACCGACCGTCGCGCACCGACACAAATTGGTGCGGCAGCACGGTGCCGTCCGCACGCAATACCGTGATATCATCAAACAGCATGGTGTTCATGCATTATACCTCCCATTTGTCGACCACGCGGCGGCACAGCTCGCGAAAACGAGCCGACCCCGCCCCCGCCGTTTCGGTCACTTCCTCGTCGCTGACCACACGATTCGCCACCATACCGGCAGCCATGTTGGTGATGCAGGAAAGCCCCAGTACCGGCAGTCCGCATTGCGCGGCGACAATTACCTCCGGCACGGTGGACATCCCCACCGCGTCGCCGCCCAGCGTGCGGATGGCGCGAATTTCTGCCGGGGTTTCAAACTGCGGGCCCGCCATATAAAAATACACACCTTCGTGCAGCGGCAGCGCCATTTGCTCCGCTGCTTCCTGCGCCATGCGGCGCAGCGCAGGATCATACACCCGCGACATATCGAAAAAGCGTTCGCCCCACACCGGATCGTGCACCCCGCGCACCGGACTTTCGGCGCACAGCTTGATATGATCGGCGATCAGCATAAAGTCGCCGGGGCGATAAGTCAGATTCACGCCGCCCGCCGCATTGGTGAGCAGTAGTCCCCGCACCCCCAGCAGCTTCAGCACCCGCACATAATAAGCAGCGGTCGCCATATCGTAGCCTTCGTAAAAATGGAATCGCCCGCACAGCATCGCAACCGGCTTGCCGGACAGCTTGCCCACCGCCAGCTGTCCGGCGTGAGACGCGACCGTAGAGCGCGGGAACCCGGGAATCTCCTCATACGGGATGCGCACCGCGTCGGTCAAATCGTCCGCCAGCGCGCCCAACCCCGAGCCGAGCACCAGCCCCAGCACCGGCTGGCAGCCGATGCGCTCCCGCAAAAAGCGGGCGGATTGCTCATATTGTGTGCTTGTGAATGCCATCTTCGTTCTCCTTCCCCGCCGGGCGGGTCACAAAGGCTCGCTGCAAAACGGAACGATTTTTGCCCTCCTGTCCGCAAACGGCAAAAAGGCAAAAATCGTTCGTCAGCTTATTCTTCCGTTTTGGTTTCTTCGGCCGGCTGCTCGTCTGCCGCCATTTTGTGGCCGCAGCGCGGGCAAAACGCCGCATCGTCTGCAATGATCGCGCGGCAGGCGGGGCAATGGGTCGCCTTTTTATAAGCGCACAGCTCTTCTTCCACCTTCTGCAGCTCAACTTGCAGCTCGTCAATGCGCTTGGCGCTGGATTCCACCAGATCGGACACATCGCGACCGCTTTGGCGGCTGTCGTACAGCAGCCGTCCCATGCCTTCAAAAGTCGCTGCCATTTCTTTTTGAATCTGGGCGGATTTGGTTTTGAGCTTCACCGTTTCCGCCAGCTCGGTGGTCTTTTTGCCAACCGTATCCGCTGCTCCGCGAACTTTCAACAATACTTCTTCCCATGTGGTCATATGCTGTCACCCTTTCCGGTCATTTTTTGTCAGTATACCATATTTTATGCGTCAGTTCAACCGTGCGGTTGTAAATTATCGGTGAATAACGCTTAGTATTTCCCGCCGCCGACAAATTCCCGCAGCAGCGAATCTTTGGGCATACACGCCGGATCCACCGGCTGCACCTGCCGCATCGCCGCCAGCAGCTTTTGCGCCATCTCCGCTTGGGGATGGGCGGGATCCATCGCTTCCAGCACCGGCACGATCTGCCCCGCGAACACGCACGGCTCGTACGCGTGGGTGGTGTCGATCAGCGTATCCACCGTGTCGACATACGGGAACATGTACTCTTTTTCGCCGCGTACCACCTGCTGCCACATCTCCAGCGTTTGTTCCAGCGGGCTGTTGCGGAACTGCATATCCCGCAGCGTACGGCGCACCAGCCGCAGCTGCCGCCGCGCCAGCAGCTTGGTTTCGCCCTTGTAGATCGGGCTGACAGTGTTGACAAATACCTTATACAGGCTTTGCTGGGGCAGGCGCTGCTCAAAAATCGGGTTCAGCGCGTGGATCCCCTCGAAAATCACCACCGCGCGGTCGCCGATGCGCAACTCGCGCGTTTGCGCAGCGGGCGCACCGATGTGAAAATCGAACAGCGGCAGCTCGGTATGTCCGGTCGTCAAGATCTCCCGCATACAGCTGTGCAAACGGTCGAGATTGAGCGCTTCCAGCGCCTCGTAGTCGTAGCTGCCGTCCGGCAAGCGCGGTGCCAGATAGCGTCCGCGGTAAAAATCGTCCAGCGACACCACTTGGGTTTCCACGCCCAGCGCTTCCAGCGCATCCCGCAGAAACATCGCCGTGGTGGTTTTGCCGGACGCGGACGGTCCCGCCAGCATCACCAGCTTGCAGCCGTTGACATCCTGCGCCAGCCAGCGGGCGGTGTCCTGTACCTCCTGCTGGTAGCGGGCGTTTTCCTCCGCCACAAAGGCGGTCAGGTCGTGGGCAGCGCGGTCATTGATCTCCGCAATGTCCCAAATCTTTCTGTGCAGCCATCTCTTCATAAAAAGTCATCACCCGTTCCTTCCGTTTCAGCATTTCCGCCAACCCGGCGTTGTACTCGTAGGGAAATTTATAGTTGAAGATGCGTTCCAGATAATCACTGGCGGGGCGTTTCAGCTTGCTCACCGCGCCCGCGCCGCAGCCTAAGATCGTATGCGTTTCGTCCATGATATAGACGTTGTACAGTCCCTCGTGCCCCGGCTTGGCCCAGCCGACATTTTCCTGGTTGCCGACCATGCGGCTTTGCCGATACAGGTAGTACGGGCGATAGCCCGCCGCCGGCAGCTGCGAGGCAGTGTGCGCCACCATATGCACCGCGTCCTCCTGCCGGGTATAATCCGCCCGATGCTGGATCACAAGGTTGGAGGCGCGTTTCATCGAAAGGGTATGCACGGTTATGCTTTCCGGTGCCAGCGCCAATATACCCGCCAGCGTGTCGTCAAAGCCCGCGACGGTGTCGCCCGGCAGCCCCGCGATCAGGTCGGTGTTGATATGGTCACAGCCCGCCCGGCGCGCCATATCGAACGCGTTGTAGAATTGCTCCACCGTGTGCCGCCGCCCGATCGTTTGCAGCACGCTGTCCTGCAGCGTTTGCGGATTGATGCTGATGCGGGATACCCCCGCCGCGCGGATCGCTTGCAGCTTCTCCGGCGTAACGGTATCCGGACGGCCGGCTTCCACCGTGTATTCCCGCACGGTGGACAGATCAAACGACTGCTCCACCGCCGCCAGCAGTCGCGCCAGCTGTTCGGCTGTCAAGGTGGTGGGAGTGCCGCCGCCAAAATACACGGTTTCCAACCGCAAGCCCAGCTGCCGCGCCAATTCGCCGGTATAAGCGATCTCCTGCACCAGTGCCTCCACATACGCCGGCATCAGCCGGGCGGCTTTTTCCACCGTTTGGGACACAAAGGAGCAATAATCGCAGCGGGTGGGGCAAAACGGGATAGACACATACAGGCTGAACGATTCCGGACGGGACAACGCCAGAATATCGTCCTCGATCGCCAGTGTGCGGCGGCACAGCTCGGTTTTCTGCTCGTTCACCAGCAGCCGCTCGCGGAAATAGCGCAGCGCCGCCGTCTCGCCGTCGTCCCGCACCAGCCGCCGCAGCAGCTTCACCGGCCGCACGCCGGTCAGAATGCCCCATTCTTGTGTGAAGCCAAACAGCTTTACAAACAAATGGTACAGCAGCGTGGCCATTTGCAGCTCACATTCGTCGCGATACCCGGGGTGGTCGTTCGGCACGGTCGCGGTTTCGCTTTGGTCAAAATCGTCCAGTCGCAACCGGCAAAACAGCTGCGATGTCTGCTCGCCGCGTTCCAGCCGGGTATCCGCCCACACGCCGTCCGGCGGCGGACATGGTTCGCCCTCTTTGATGGTCTGTATTTTCTCCTGCTGCAAAAACATACGGCTGATATTTTCCAGTTCAAAGTGGAAATCGTGTCCACTCATGGTCAAAATCATGGATGATGAAACCTCCGGTTGGGTTAATTCGCATAAGGGTTGCACCGGCGCTCCTGCGCCAGCGTGGTGGGGCCTCCATGGCCGGGATAGACCTTTCGGTCGCCGGGCAATGCCCACAGCCGCCGCAGCGATGCCACCATATCGCGTTCGCTGCCACCGGGGAAATCGGTGCGGCCGTAGCTGTGATAAAACAAGGTGTCGCCGGAAAACAACACCCCCGCCTCCGGCACATCATAGCAGACGCTGCCGGGGGTGTGTCCCGGCGTGTGCAGCACCTGAAAAGTTATGTCCCCCACCGCTACATGGTCGCCCTCCGACAGCAAGTGATCTGCCTTTACATGGCAGGTGCGTCCGCCCATCAGCGCCGACAGGTTACGCACCCCATCGGTCAGCGCCTCGCTGTCCCCTGCCGGAGCATATAGCGGCGCGGCGAGGGAGGCGGACACCTCCTGTGCCGCCATCATATGATCGAAATGCGCATGGGTGAGCAAAACCGCCCGCACCGTTGCGCCGTGTTCCCGCACGACCGCCAGAATACGCGTCGCTTCGTCGCCGGGGTCAATCAGCACCGCTTGGTCCGGCTGAGTATATACGAGATAGCAGTTGGTTTGCAGTTGTCCCACCGGGATGGGCAATACCGTCATATCAGCACCAGTCCTTTGTATCCAAAAGTATCGTCACCGGTCCGTTGCCTTCCATCGTGACCCGCATATCCGCGCCAAACCGACCGGTTGCCACCTGTGTCACGCCCGCATCGCGCAAGCACTGAGCAAACTGCTCATACAGCGGCTCCGCCACGGCGGGACGAGCCGCGGACAAAAATTCCGGTCGACGCCCATGGCGGCAGTTGGCACACAGAGTAAAGTTGGACACCACCAGCGCGCCCCCGCCGATATCCAACAGCGAATCGTTGAATTTTCCGGAGGCATCGGTGAACACCCGCAGGTTGGCAATTTTTTGCGCCATCAAGTCGGCTTTGTCGGGGGTATCATCCTGCTCCACCCCCAGCAAAATCAGCGCACCCGCGCCGATCTCGCCCACGGTTTGGCCGTCCACGGTCACTCCCGCCGACAACACCCGCTGAAACACCGCTTTCATACACATTCTCCTTTAATCCACATTTGGCTCCCCTGTCCACCGGGCGGACAGATCCTCCCACTGGGGATTTTCGCTTTCGATCAAAGCGCGCTTTTGTACGAGCGAGCTGCCCTTGATGCGCTGCTCCGCCAAAAGCGCCGCTTGTTTATTCTCCACACGGGAGCAATACACCAGCTTATACACGCCGTAGCGGCGGGTAAAGCCGTCGGCGTTCGGGTGCTTATGCTCCGCCAAGCGCCGTTTCATATCGGTGGTCACGCCGGTGTACAACACCCGGTGGCTGGCATTGGTCAAAATATATACATAGTAAGCCATAAAGCCGCTTCTCTTATTCCGACAGGCGCTTGAGCTTGGCAAAGTTGGCCATGATTTTTTTGACCCCCGCTTTGTCAAACGTAATTTGCAGCAAGCTGTCGTTGCCCATCGGGGACACTTTTTCAATCACGCCCTCGCCAAACACCTTATGCGACACCCGTTCGCCGGGCGCCCAGTGCTGCGCTTCGCCGGACGGCTTCGCTGCTGCCGCCCCCACAGTGGCG
>OGXT01001728.1_pt1 | contig 19990 bp, 20 predicted proteins | sample 1576361 | NCBI WGS metagenome assembly OGXT01 (sample SAMEA3541514, study PRJEB24748) | human gut metagenome | biome: human gut; feature: human-associated habitat; material: faeces | place: China | collected 2012 | reverse complement strand
GGGCGCGCTTGATGGCGACCGTGAGCTGACGCTGATGAGCGGCGCAGGTACCGGTGGTACGGCGGGGCAGGATCTTGCCGCGCTCGGACAGGTAACGGCGGAGCTTAGCGGTGTCCTTGTAATCGATGCTGGTCACCTTATCCACGCAGAACGCGCAAACCTTCTTGCGCTTACGCGGACGCATACGCTGTTCGTTAGCCATGGTGTTTCCCTCCTTGTAAGTCTTAGTAGAAAAGTCAAGAAAATTTTAGAAGGGCAGCTGGGCGTCGTCGTCCTCCAGCATCGCGAAGTCGGATGCGGGAGCAGCGGCCGGGGCGGAATATCCGCCGCCGTAGCTGGGTGCGGGTGCGGGGTTGCTGTTATAGCCGCCGTTGCTGTTGCCATAGCTGCTATAATTGGACGTTCCCTCGCTGCCGCGCTTGCTTTCGCCGAAATAGACGTTGTCCGCGACAACTTCGGCGGAACGGCGCTTGTTGCCTTCCTTGTCGGTCCAGTTGCGGATCTGGAGCCGGCCGGAAACCACGATCATGGAACCCTTGGTGAAATACTTGGAGACAAACTCTCCCGTCTGACGCCAGGCAACACAATCGATGAAGTCGGTTTCCTTTTCGCCGCCGTCTCTGCCGCCGAAGTCACGGTCGACAGCCACGGTAAAGCTGGCAACGGCGATGCCGCTGCCGGTACGGCGAAGCTCGGGGTCACGGGTCAGGCGACCCATGATGACAATGTGGTTCAGCATAAATTACGCCTCCACAGCGGTGGTCAGGCAGCGCATAACGCCTTCGGTGATCTTCATAACACGCTCCAGCTCCGCGGGGAACTCGGGCTTGCTCTCGAAGTTCATCAGGACGTAGTAGCCCTCGGCCATGTCGTTGATGGGATACGCCAGACGGCGCTTGCCCCACTCGTCGACAGAAGCGAGAGTACCCTCCGCCTCCACCATTGCCTTGAACTTTTCCACAAGTGCTGCGGTACCCTCCTCGCCCAGAGTGGGGTCGATGATGTAGAGCACCTCATACTTACCGGTGATCTTAGCCATGTTGATTGCACCTCCTTTTGGACTTTTGGCCCCCGGACGCGCCGGGAGCAAGGATATGTCCGCATTCGCAGACCAGTTTAGTTTACAGGAAAACGGCAGAAATGTCAAGGATTTTTTGAAGAAAACAGGGAATTCTCCGCAAATTTCTGCCCGTGCCTTCCGCTTCCTCAAATGTCCAGATCGTAAATCTTGGTAATTTCCGTCGGCCCTTCCAGCAGCAGAGAGGTGACGTTCCCGTTTTCCCCGTCAATGGTGATTTTCAGCGTGCCGCCCATGTTGTGGGCGGTGAGGACACCGCCGGGGAGCAGCCCCTTCTTCCACAGCACCGAGGCCACGGAGCCGCAGCCGGTGCCGCAGGCGCGGGTGTAGCCCTCCACGCCCCGCTCGAAGGTCAGAATGCGGATCTCCCCGTCCCCCAGCAGTTGATAGAAATTCACGTTTGCCCCCTTGGGGAACGCGGGGTCAAAGCGCAGCGCCCGGAACGTTTCCAGCAGCTTGTCCGCATCCGCCCACAGGTCGCCCTTGTACTCCGCCACCGCGTGGGGAACGCCGGGGTGCCCCAGCTCCAGATAGGCCACGTCGCCCTTGCGGTGCAGATCCAGCACGTAGGGGTTGTTCAGCTTCACCCGGTACAGATTTTCGTCCAGCCGCCAGCCGGGGACAAGCCCCGCGTCGGTCTCCACGGTCATAACGTCTCCCGCCAGACCGATGTCGTGGCCGAACCGGCAGATGCACCGGGCGCCGTTGCCGCACATCTCTCCCCGGGTGCCGTCGGAATTGTAAAAATGCAGCCGGAAATCCGCCTTATCGGAGATGTCCGTGGCCATGAACCCGTCCGCCCCCGTGACCGCGCAGCATTTCCGTGCCAGCGCCGGATAGTCCAGCGTCAGCCCACGGGCGTCGATGACCATAAAGTCGTTGCCCGCGCCGTTCATATAGTAAACCTTCATAAAATCCACCTCGAATTTTTACCTAAGATGCCTGCCTATGCCCCGAACCGGGTGAAATACGTGTACAGCGGCGTGAGCTTGGCGAAGAAGTCCGCCACTTCGTTTTCCAGTTCCGCGCCGAACATTTCGTCCCCCACGTCCTTGTGGCGGATGCACTCAATGCCGCCCTTCCACGCGAAATAGGGCGCAAGCGCGGGATTGTCCGTTTCCTTGGGGCGCTTGTACAGCTGCGCCGTGACGGGTTGTCCCACCACCGCTTCCGTTTGGGCAATCAGATGCAGAAATTCATCGGGATAGGCGGAAATATACTTCCGGAATTCCTCCATCGCCGCCGTGCGGGGGTGCCAGAGGGTAAAGCCGTAGCTCACGCCCTCCGGGTTGATCTCAAAGAACAGGCAGGGATTTTCCGCCCACCACTCCACGTCCTGCCGGATGCAGAGCCACAGACTTTCCTTGTAGGGGTCGGGATGGTGCAGTCGGGCGTCCCGGTAGATGCGGCTGACCTTCAGGATCGTCCCCGGAATTTCCATAAAGGGCGCGAACAGGTCTTTTCCCAGCGCCTTCATCGGCTCGTACAGGGTACTGACGTATTGTTTTTTATGCTCCAGGAACCAGTCCCGGTTGTTGTTCATGCGGATGCCCCAGAGAAAATCGATGGTCTCCGGGGTGAAGCCGGTAAACATGAAATCACCTCGTGTGTCAGTTTTTTCAGATAGACCCTGGTCTCAGCAGTGCCGTTCCAGAGGATCTTCCCGCTTCTGGCGGGTCTTGTAGATCACCTGACCCAGCTGCTTTCCGTCCACCGGCCGGTCGGGAATTTCAAAGGTATAGCGTTCGGTGGCGTTGATGAGGGTCGTGCCGTTGTAGTCCCGCACCCGTTCCCGTGCGCCGTAGCGTATGTGGACATGCCCGTGGACAAGGTACTGGGGGTGGTATGTATCCAGCAGCTCTACCAGAGATTCAAAGCCCCAGTGCGCCGGGTCGTCCCCGTCGCCGAGGCCATAGGGCGGCGCGTGGGTCACCACGATGTCCACGCCCCCCATGCGCTTGAGCTTCCACTTAAGCTTCTGGATGCGGCGGCGCATCTGCCCGTCGGTGTACTGGTGGGGGCCGGGGTGGTACTTGCGGCACCCCCCCAGACCCAGAATGCGCACCCCGTTATAGGTCACGATGTGGTCGTCGATGCAGTCGCAGCCCTCCGGGGGAACCTGCTTGTAGTTGGTATCGTGGTTCCCGTGGACGTACAGCAGCGGACACCGGGCCATGGTGACAAGAAAGCTCAGATACCTTGCGCTCAGGTCGCCGCAGGAGAGGATCAGGTCATACTCCTTCAGCCGTCCGGGAACGTAATTGTCCCAGAGCGCGGCGCATTCCTCATCGGATACGGTCAAAATCTTCACGGGGCTTCCCCTCCTTCTCTGCGGGAATTTTATCTCGGTAAATGCCCAGCTCCCGCACCATCTGCTGGGAGACCGGCAGAATCTGGTCAAAGGTGGGGATGCTGCCCACAATGTTGTCGCACAGCCAGTCCATGTGCAGCAGCTCCTCCGGGGCAAACCCCCGGGTACCGTCGGACTTCACCGTACCGTCCTGAGCGGTGATGCGCCGCCGGAAGGGGTCGAGAACGCCGTCCTCCAAGCCCTTTTTCAGAATCTCCGCAAACTGATGCACGCCCTCCGGAAGCTTTTCGGACAGCCGGACGCCGATGACGCCGCTGTCCATGCCCAGCCAGTAGTTCAGGGCGGTGGATTCTCCCTTGTCCCGCTTCCAGCCTCCGGCGAAAATACTGCGGATGACAAATTCGTAGAACTTGCCCCAGACCCAGACGGGCGTTCCCAGAGGGATCAGGTCGCCCCGGTCGTTCATCAGGTAGGTGCCGTAGTTGCAGAAGTCCAGATACATTTTCGCCTGGGTGGGCGCGTCCCGGTTGGATACCACCCGGATGCCGTCCGCCAGCAGGTCGGCCTGAGGCGTTCCCTTGACACAGGACCACCGCAGCTCGATCTGCGCTCGTGGGTTGGTCATCTGCGCCCCCAGCGCAAAGGCATTGATGGATGCGGGAACGCCGAAGATCGGGTAGGACGCGATATAGCCGATGCGGTTGTTCTGGGCCATGGCGCCCGCAATGGCGCCGGTGATGAACTTCGCCTCGTAGATACGCCCGTAATAGGTGCGGATGCTGGAATACGCCTGATCGACGGAGCAGTTGAGGAATCGCACCTTGGGATACTTCACCGCGGCCTTCAGTGTTGCGCGGCTTAAGGGGGGCGCGGTGATGAACACCACCTGCGCGCCGTCGGCTACCGCCTGCTCGATGATCGGCTCGGCCAGCTCCGGGTTGGCAGCGTCGAAGTAGCTGCGCAGGGTGACCCGGTCGCCGAACACCTTCTGCAAATGCTCCTTGCCCTCCTCGTGACCCAGCACCCATGTGCTGCTCCCGGGATTCATCTGGTGGACGAAGGCCACGTTCAGATGATCGGGGCTTGCGGAAATGAACCGCTCCAAGAGGGACGCCTTGGAGGTATCCTCCGCCTTGGTCTGCACCTTGACGGCCTCCTGCTTCTTTGTGTTGGCGACCATGTCCTCCCGCAGGGCGGCGACGCTCTTTTTCAGCTCTGCGGTGGACAGCTGCCCCAAGTCGTGAAACGGGTACAGATCCAGCCACAGCAGCAGCGCTTCCTCGGGAAGGACTTCCTCCGGCGGCACCTGCAAAGCGCTGAAAGCGTCCCGGAAATAGTGGAAATAGGCGTTGAAGGTGCGCCGTTCCGATTCTTCCCAGATATCGTCACTTTTCTTGCCCAGATGGGACAGCAGGCGGGCATAGTCCCCGGGGTGGCGGAACTGGATGCAGTACAGGTGGGAAGCCTTGTAAAAATCCATGAATTCGTAGTAAGCCTGAATTCGCGGCTCATCGGTCAGGGGCGGCACGATGCGCTTGACGGTGCCGGGAATTCGGGGCGAGCCGAAATGCCGCAGGACACTGACCCGCTTGTTGCCCTCCTGAACGTAGAAATTGCCTAAGTATTCATAGCACAGGATGGGGTCGGTGATGCCCGTTTCCCCCAGATGGGCAGCGCAGAGGTTGACCCACTTGACAGCAAATTCGGATTTGCTGTCCAGCAGGGGGCGGAAGGAGGCGGTGAAGGCCGTAATGCGCCCGGCGGATTTGGTGCCGATGATCCGTTCCGAGGGGATCTCTACCAGACCCACGTCCACCACGGAATCCGTATTATTTTCCGGCAGAATATCATCCAGCACGGCGGGGTAGGGCGACCGCCCCTCCATCACAAGCTCCCGGTATTCCTTCTGGCCCTGTTTCAGCGCCAGGTTGTATTCATCTAAAGCGGTTTGAATCGACATGGCAGCCTCCCAAGCAAAGTAGTTTTAACTGACGCTATGATACCACATTTTGGCCAGTTTGCAATCATTATGTGCACCTCCATATTTGCATTTCTTACGCAAAAACCCGCAAATCAGCCCCGCCGCAAGGAAATCTTAAGGCGCTTCGGTCCTCTCCGACTTGTTTTTTTAAGAAAAAACGAGTACAATGGGGAAAAACTAGCTTATGAAAGAGGTGGTTGGATGCCATCCAAAGACAATTCCGTTGCGAGCTGCGCCCAGCAGATCCTTACGCAGGTGAAAACCGTGGTCGTGGGAAAGGACCCCGTGCTGCTGTGGGTGCTGGCGGCAATTCTTGCCCGGGGACATATCCTGCTGGAGGACATCCCCGGCGTGGGGAAGACCACCATGGCGCTGGCCTTTTCCCGTGTGCTGAGCCTGAGCTGCAGCCGCGTGCAGTTTACCCCGGACGTTCTGCCCTCCGACGTGACGGGCTATTCCGTGCCCGACTCCGCCGGGGGAATGCGCTATCAGCCCGGCGCGGTGCTGTGCAATCTGTTCCTCGCCGACGAGCTGAACCGCGCCACTTCCCGCACCCAGTCTGCCCTTCTGGAGGCCATGGAGGAAGGACAGGTCACGGTGGACGGGGTGAGCCACCCCCTGCCAAAGCCCTTTACGGTCATCGCCACCCAGAACCCTACCGGCGCGGCGGGCACTCAGCTGCTCCCCGACAGCCAGATGGACAGGTTTATGGTGCGGCTGTCCATGGGCTACCCCAGCCCTAAGGACGAAGCCGCCATGGTGCTGAACCGGCAGGGCGGGAACCCCCTGCACGACCTGATTCCCCTGATGACCCGGGAGGACTTGACCGCCATACAGGACACGGTGGAGGAAACCTACCTCAGCGACAGCGTGGTCAATTATATTGTATCCCTCATCGGCGCCACCCGGAGCAGCCCCGACATCCTTCGGGGCGCAAGCCCCCGTGCGACGCTGGCTGTCACCGCCATGGCGAAATCCGTCGCCCGGCTTCGGGGACGGGATTACGTGACCCCGGCGGACGTGAAGGAGGTCTTCGCCCACACCATCGCCCACCGCCTGATTTTATCCCCCAAAGCGGAAGCACAGGGAAAGCAGCCGCAGGCGGTATTGCAGGACATCCTTGCCGCCGTCCCCGCCCCCCGGCTTCGCTGACATGACCGGGCGCAGATTGTGGTATCTGGCGGCGCTGTTCGGCTGCTGGGTATTTTATATTGCCTACGGCGAGTGGTTTTCATGGTTGGCACTGATGATCGTAGGGGGACTTCCGTGGCTGTCGCTCCTTATCAGCATCCCCGCCATGCTTTCCTTCCGCCTGTCCCCGGACGGGGCGGACGCCGTCCCAATGGGTACGGAGGCGGAAACATGGCTGCTGGGCAGCAGCGCGTTCCCGCTCCCGCCATTCAAGGGGAAGATACGCCTGCGCAGCTGCATCACCGGCCAAGTCCGGCGCTATCATCCGGGAACCGGCCTGCCTACGCAGCACTGCGGCGGCATCGTCGTCACGGTGGCGCGGGCGCGGGTCTGCGATTATCTGGGGCTGTTTGCCTTCCCGGTGGGGAAGGTGACGCCCAAAACCATTCTCGTCCGCCCGAAGCCCCTGCCCATCCCCGCCATCCCAGACCTTGACCGGTATATTGCCCGGGCGTGGAAACCCAAATCCGGCGGCTTTGCGGAGAACCATGAGCTTCGGCTCTACCGTCCCGGCGACAGCCTGAATCAGGTGCATTGGAAGCTCACCGCCAAGACCGGAAAATGGATGATCCGTCAGCCCATGGAACCCCAGCGGGGGCTGGTGATGCTGACCATGACTCTCCGGGGCACCCCGGAGGAACTGGACCGGAAATTCGGCCGATTGTTGTGGCTGGGGAAATATCTTGTGGAAAAGGACGTGCGTTTTGAGATCCGCACCCTGACCGCCGATGGTGTGCAGTCATCGTGGGTGCAGACGGAGCAGGAGCTGAATAAAGCCACCGATACGCTGCTGTGTGCCGGGGAAGCAAAAGAAGGCTCCATCCGGGACTTTGGCTTCGCCGCCTCATGGCAGTACCACATCGGAGGTGAGCCGGATGAAGCGTAAGATCTGGGTCACCGCCGGAATCGCGGCGGCGCTGGCCTTCCTGATCGCCTTCGGCGCGGTGGGATGCGTGGTCAGCGGGTTTGACCTGCCTCTGGACAGCTATGCCAAAGTGGTGCTGATCTGTGGGGCGGCGTCGGTTTTCTGCGCTGCGGCCTTCAGCCTGAAATGGGGCGGCGCGGCGGTGCTGTGCGCGCTGGCGCTGGGCGCGGGCTATGTCTGGAAGCAGGACGAGGCAGCAGAGCAGCTGTTCGGGCTGCTGTACCGCATGACCTCCGTTTACGGCAACGCCTACGGCTGGAACCCGGTTCAGCTGTCCGACGGTGCAGCGGCTGTGGATATCCCCATGGCCGTGCTGGGCATTCTGCTGAGCGCCGCCGTGACATGGTCGGTGTGCCGGAAGCTGGGGGCAGTCCTCCCGGTGGCGGCGTCACTGATCCCCCTTTCCGCCTGCATGGTGGTGACGGATACCGTCCCGGATGTGCAGTATTTATTCTGCCTGCTGTTTGGCCTTATCATTCTGATCCTCACCAGCCGCGTCCGCAGACAGAGCGCCCCTCAGGGCAATCGCCTGACCGCCATGGCGGCGATCCCGGCGGCACTGGCACTGGCGGCGTTGTTTCTGGCATTCCCACAGGAGAGTTATGTAAACCGCTCGGAAGCGACCCGGGATGCCATTCTGTCGTGGTTCCAGAGCATCCCCGAAAAGGTGGCGGAAAACGTCCGGCAGGAAGTGACCGTTTCCGTCCCCGCTCAGGAGCCGGATCATGTGCGCCTTGCGTCTCTGGGACGCAGAACTGAATCGCCCATAACGGTGATGGAGGTCACGGCGGAGATCGGCGGTACCCTTTACCTCCGTGGGCAGGACTATGACGGCTACGACGGCATGACATGGACGGTCTCCCAGCACCGGACGGAGGACTTTTCCCTCACCGGGGAGGACTACGGCGAAGTGTCTATCCGCACCGTAGGCGAGCGGGCGCTATTATACCTGCCTTATTATCCCGCCCGGAGCATGGCGCTCATCGGCGGAAACATGAGCAACACCTGGGCATACACCGAATACGTTATTCCCCGCGCTGGTCTGCCGGACGACTGGCGGGCACGGGCGATTTCGGGGTCTGCGACCCCGCCTGACCTCAATTCCCCCTATCTTGCTCTCCCCGACGCGACCCGCGCCCGGGCGGAAGTCCTTCTTGCGGACATTCTGGGCGGCGCCTCCTCCACCGTGGAGAAGGCAGAGAAAATCGGAGATTATGTCCGTGCTTCTGCCCGGTACGACCTGAACCCCTCACGAATCGGCGAGGGGGAGACGGATTTTGCCCTGTGGTTTCTGGAAGACGCTGAAGCCGGCTACTGCGTCCACTTCGCCACGGCGGCGGCGGTGCTGCTTCGGGCGGCGGGGATCGAAGCCCGCTATGTCAGCGGCTATCTGGTGAAAACCGCCCCCGGCACACCCGCCGACGTTACCGAGAAAAACGCCCATGCATGGGCGGAATATTACGAGCCGACGCTGGGCGTCTGGCTGGTATTGGAGGCCACTCCATCGGATATGGCCGCGGCGCAGCAGCCCACCCCGGAGACCGTGCCGGGAGCCACGCAGGAGGCCGCCCAGCCGACCTCCCCGGAGCCGACGACCCCGCCGCCTGCAACTTCACCCTCCCACCCGCAGCCCCCCACCGAATCCGCGCCGCCTCAGCCGGATGCGCCAAAGCAGCACAACGTCGGAAAGATTCTGGCCGTACTGCTTGCGCCTGGAATGCTGGTTCTGGTGGTCACAGTCCAGCGGAGTATCCGCATCCGCCTGCGCCGCAGCAGACAGCAAACCGCCCGCCCCAACGCCCGGGGACTTGCCATGTGGCAGGAGACGGAGCAGCTGTCCAGACTTCTGCACCAGCCGTCCCCGGAAGCGCTGGAAGCCTTGGCACAGAAAGCCAAATTCAGCCAGCACACGCTGACAGCGGAGGAACTGGAACAGTTCACGGCATATCTGACCGACGCCCGGCATCAGCTGGAACAAAAACCATTGTATCTGCGGCTGGTTTATATGTATCTTTATGCAGTGATTTAAGGAGGACACCATGGAAGAAAAATTCATTGCCGTCTGGGCGGCGAACCGGGAAAAGGCGGAAAGCCTCGGCGTTCGAATGCGCCCCATCCCCGCCGGGGAAGCCATGAAAACGGCGCACCGCGCCTTGTCCGGCAGCCGTCTCAGCGACGGATTCAACGCCCTTCGGGAAAAGCACCGTCTTGACCTGTCGCTGGAAGCTCTGGCCGTGGACAAGCGTTTCACAACACTGTTCAGCGACGAGGAAGCCAACGAAGCCCTGACCCGTCTTCTGGAAGCGGGCTACTACGGCGGATAACGACAAAAAAGAGGAAGCGTATTTGCTTCCTCTTTTTGCTGTCTAATTCGTAAAACCTTACTTTTCCAACGCCATAACCTTATCGATCCGGCACTGATGGCGCGCTTCCCCGGAGAATTCCGTGCCGACCCAGACGTCCACGATCTCCAGCGCCAGATTTTCGCCCACAACTCCCGCACCCAGCGCCATCATATTGGTGTCGTTGTGCAGGCGGGTCATTTTTGCCGACCATGGGTCGGACAGCAGGGCGCAGCGGATGCCGTCGATCTTATTGGCGGTGATGGACACGCCGATGCCGGTGGTACACAGCACAATGCCCCGCTGGCATTCCCCGCTGGCAACCGCCCGAGCCGCCGCGGCGGCAAAGTCGGGGTAATCGCAGCTCGCCGTGGAATAGGTGCCGAAGTCCCTGACCTCATGCCCCTGCTTTTCCAGATGCTCGATGACTTTATTTTTCAGCGCAAACGCGCCGTGGTCACAGCCAATGGCAATTCTCATACTATGATCTCCTTTGTATTACAGTAGTTAAATCACATACCCGCCGCTGACGCCCAGCACCTGTCCGGTGACAAATTCCGCGTCTGCCAGATACGCGATGGCTTTTGCCACATCCATGGGCATACCGTTGCGCCCCAAGGGCGTTTCCTCCGCCATTCCCGCGAGGATATCCGGGGCGACGTTCGCGCACATGTCCGTCAGAATGACTCCCGGCGCCACGCAGTTGACCCGGATGCCGCTGGGGCCAAGCTCCTTTGCCAGCGCCTTGGTCAGAGCGATCACCGCGCCTTTTGTAGCGGAATACGCCGCCTCGCAGGATGCGCCCACCTGCCCCCACATACTGGCCACCGTCACGATACTGCCCCGGTGGGTCTTGAGGAAGGACGGCATGGCGGCGTTGACGCAGTGGTAAATCCCTCCCACGTTAACGGCGAACAGCCGGTTCCATTCATCCTCCGCCATCTGGGACAAAAGTCCAAAGTACATCGTCCCGGCGTTGCAGACAAGAATGTCCACGTCCCCGATTTGAGAAAACGCCCGGTTCACGGCTTCCCCGTCCGCCACGTCGCAGCAAATGGCGGCGGCTCCTGTTTTGTCCGCCACAGCTTTCGCGGCGGTATGGTTTTTCTCGTACAAAAACGTCACCCGGTCGCCCCGCGCGGCGAACAGCTCCACCGCCGCTGCGCCGATTCCCCGGGAGCCGCCGGTGATCACAACATTCCCCATAGAATTTCCCGCCTTCCGCAGTCCATTTCCGTCTCATGAAAAACGGGCTGCCGGGGTAGCCCGTTTTTTACCGTCTTCTGCTCTTGGTGCGGTGATCCGCACGCATGGAGGAGAGCTTGTTGTCGGACTCGGACATGAACGCCTTCAGCTTTTCCTCAAACAGCTGGTCAGCCGTCTTGGGGGCGGCGGGCTGCATGGGGGCGCGCTGGGGGCGGTTCTGCGCCGGGGCGGAATTTTCCCGCCGGTAGCCGCCGTCCTGACGGGGCGCGCCGCGGTAGTTCCCGTTCCGATTTCCGCCGTTCTCACGCTGGGGCTTGGGTTCCAGACGCTTGATGGACAGGTTGACCTTGCCGTTTTCCAGACCAATGACCATGACCTTCACGTCCTGGCCCTCGGTCAGGTGCTGCCGGATATCGCTGACGTAGGCATTGGCGACCTCGGAAATATGTACCATGCCTGTCTTTCCCTCCGGCAGGGAGATGAATGCACCGAAATTGGTGATAGACTTGACTTTACCCTCTAAAATGGCTCCAACGGTTAACTCCATAGTATGCTGTGATTCCTCCATCTATTTTCAGTTAATGATGCACAAGGTTAAGACTGCGGCTGTAGATCCAGAATAAGGGTATTGGGGTCAGCCAGCCCCAGCTCGCTTCTTGCGATATCCTCTACGCTCTTCACCGAGCCCAGCTCGCCAATTTTTTCCTCCAGCTCGCTGTTCTGATGTTCCAGAGCGGCGGCCTCGTCCCGCAGCTCTCCGGTCCGCGCCTGAATGCCGGTGTGTACCCACCTCAGAGCTGCCAGCGCCGCCATAGAGAATACGATAAGCACTGCCACGATGATCTTCAGTGCCAGCGAGCCTGACCGGAAAATCACTTTCCCCCTGCGTTTCTGTTCCAATGGGTTCACCTCTTCGTTTTCGCCGTTTTTCCCGACGATGATTCCACTTTATTGTAACCCATTTTTTCGCAGATGCAAATAAAATTTTTGCAAATTCGGAAAATTTTTTTGCGGGCAGCACCGCAAAGCCCAGGATTGCCCTGACGAATTTCCAGAATCCGGAAAAAATGGGTGCGATCAGGCTGCCGAACGCCAGATCCCAGACGATCCCCCCCGCCAGCAGCCCGGCGGAATACCCCAGCCGCAGGTCGCCCCTGCATACGCGAAAGCTCATAATCAGCCAGACCCAGACGCAGCCCGTCAGAAACAGCGCGTCCGCGGCAAGAGTATACCGTGGACGCAGGGGACGTAAGAATTCGTAATACACCCCCAGCGCTGCCCCCAGCAGGCAGCAGCACACGAATCGGTGTGCTGCCAGCGCGGGGGCGGTCATCCGAACAGACGGCGCTTCCAGCCGGCTGCCTGCCTCGGTTCCTCGTAGGCCAGCGCGGAAACACTGCCGTCCACCTCCACCTGCCCGCCCTCCAGTGACAGGGTTTTCAGCTGCAATTCCTTTCCTTGCACGATCAGCGTCCCCAGAGAGGTCTGCAGCACCACCGTCGTATCGTCAAAGCTGACCACCTCTGTCACCCCGGTCATGGTCAGCTGCCGCCGCTCATTCAGACAGAGCTTGTGGGGCATATGCTCATCCGCCATAGCCATCCCTCCTTGCCTTGCCATACGCTATGCCTTAGGCGGCGGGAATATGCCGCATTTTTTATTTTGCTATGCTTTTGCACAGCAAAAAGCAGCCAGAACGTTTTCCGCGTTCTGGCTGATATCATCGCTAGTTCTCCATCTGTTTTCCCAAAAAACCGGCAGCGGTCTTGACCAGCCCCTGATCCGCTTCCTGCAGGGGACTGTCGTTTTCCCCCAGAAGCAGCAGCACGCAGCCCATAAGGTCGCCCTGAGACAAAATCGGCGCGGCGGCGCCAAGGTGGTATTTCTCCTCCCCGTCGGCCGCCAGAATGGGGGCGTCCCCGTTTTTGTAGAGGTAATTTTTCCGCTGTTCCATGAGCTTTTCCAATTCCGGCGAATTGGGTTTGTCCATCAGCTCCCGCTTGGGGATACCGTAAAGGGCGATAATGCTGTCCCGGTCGGTCACCGCGGCGATATGCCCGGTAGCGGACCCGATGGACTCACACATCTGGGCAGCGAACTCCTGCAAGTCGCCCATAGGGGAATACTTACGGAAGATCACGCCCCCGTCCTTCTCCGTATAAATCTCCAACGGGTCACCGTCACTGATAACATTGACACGGAAAACCTTGTCCTCGTGGTTTTTAGAGGACTGGATCAGTGTTTTTTCGCTATTTTCCGTGCCTGAATTAAAATTTACGGCAATGTCTCCCTGGTTGACGTGGAGCAGGGTGTCCACATCGCTGTGGAGCCGGATCTCCAGCCGATCCTCAAATACGTCGATGCGCTCTATCAGCAGCTCTAAATCGTTTCGTTCCAGCGTTTCCTTGGAGAGAATGTCCCCGAATACCTCCATGGCGGTTTTGGCGGCACGCCCCGCCTGAATGATGGTGTTCCGCTTGTCCGAGAGCATGCCGATCTGGTGATCCAACCCCTCGATTTTCTTTTGCAGGTCGGCTTCCAGCTCGTCATAGGTCTCCGCCAGAAGCTCCTCCTGATCCGGGTGCTTTACCATGTCCCGGATGCGCTGCCGCTTGGTGGCTTTCAGCTCCTGGCGCAGCTCCTCCAGGACTTGCGCCAGATGGTCGGCGGACTGCTCCGTTTCCACCACATCGGAATCCTGCCGTGCCAGTTCGGCGTTCAGTTCTTCCAGCATGGCATGGGAATGCTCCATGACCCGCCGCACATAGATTTTCAGCAGTTCGTCCAGCTTGTCCACCCGGATGTGGTGGGAGCTGCATCCGGAACGGCCCCGGCGGTGGTAGGTGCCGCAGGTGTAGGCGGCACTCAAATCCCTGCGGCTCATGGCAAACATGGGGCTGCCGCAGTCCCCACAGAACAGAAAACCGGAGTACACGTTGTCGTACTTCTTTACGCCCCGGTAATTGGCGGTGGAACGCTTCTCCCGGAGGGCACGGGTGGTGGCAAAGGTGCGGTAGTCGATAATGGGCTGGTGGTGGTTCTCAATGACGATGTGTTCCTCCTCGTCCCGTTTTACATCCTTGCCGTTGATCTTGGCCCGGGTGTATTTCGCCTGCCGGAAAGTGCCGATATAAAAATCGTTGTCTAAAATCCCCTGCACCGTGACGATGGCCCAGGCGGCCTTGGTTTTCCGGCTGGTGGATTCCCCCGCCGCCTCCTTGCGCATCTGCTCCGACATCCGGGGGGTGGGGATGCCCTGCTCCGTCAGGTAGTTGGCAATTTTCTTGTAGCCCCAGCCCTGGTTGTTGTACAGGTCAAAAATCTGCCGCACGATCTCCGCTTCCGTGGGGACGATCTCAAATTCTTTCTGCCTGTTGATGATATAGCCGTAGGGGGCGGCACACAGCCATTTCCCATCGGCCTGCCGCCGCCGGATGACGTTTTTCACCTTCTTGCTGGTGTCGGTGACAGGCATTTCGTTGATGAGGAATTGAAACTGGATTTTCAGCCAGTCGTCATCGTTGGGAAAGTCGATGTTGTCTCCAACGGAAATGATGCGAACGCCTGCATCCCGCAGATCCTCCAATTCCACCAGCCCCCGGGAATTTCGCCGGGAGAATCGGGAAAAATCCTTCACCACCAGAATGTCATACTGATGCCGGATCAACCCCTTTCGCATGGCCTGGTAGCCCTCCCGCTGTTCAAAGGTATAGCCGGAACGGTCCCGATCCTCATAAAAGGTCAGGCTGCTTCCCGGAAAACGGCGGTTCACAAAGTCCCGGATGATGGCCTTTTGGTTTTCAATGGACACGTTATCCCGGTCCAGCTCCTCATCTACGGAGATGCGGCAGTAGCCGGCAATGTCAAAGGTTTCGGTCATGGTTATTCTCCCTTGAGGTATTTTTCGGTCTGGCGGTCAAATTCAGAAATATAGTCTGCATCCTGCCGTTTGCGGAATTCCTCATAGATGCCGCTGACCTTTTTCACCGCCGCCTCCCGGGAAATGTGGCCCTTGCCGTCCAATACCTGGCGGCGGTTGTTGGTCAGAAAACGGTCCGTCTCTTTCAGCCAGTCCTGCATGGACATGAGCTGCTCGTCCTCTGCCATCAGCTCGGCATAGTCGATGAACATGGTCACCAGCCGATTCAGCCGGGAAAGCTCTTTCTGATTCAGGTAGTTCTTCGCCACCAGCGTGTCGCTTTTGAGGATTTTCCCATCCGGTGCCCCCTTCCAGGTGGTCAGGCCCATGGTGGGACTGTCCAGAGTAGCCCGCTGGGAAAGCAGCTCCGCCGCCGTCTTGCCGGTGACGGCATAGTGCAGCTTGTTCTGGACGAAGGCGTAGAAGGCTTTCGTTGTCTCGCTGTTTTTGTCGTAGTCATAGCTGCACTGTTCAAACACATCCGCAATTTTCTGATAGGCCCGCCGCTCACTGGCACGAATTTCCCGGATCCGTTCCAGCAGTTCGTCAAAGTAATCCCTGCCAAAGGGGCGGCCGTTCTTCATCATCTCATCATTGAGAACAAAGCCTTTCTGAATGTACTCTTTCAGCGTTTTCGTCGCCCATTGGCGGAATCGGGTGGCCTTTTTGGAGTTGACACGGTAGCCTACGGCGATAATGGCATCGAGGTTGTAGTGGTCAATGCTGCGCTGCACATTGCGGTTGCCCTCTCTGCGAACCACTAAGAATTTCTTAGCAGTTGCGTTGAGGGACAATTCTTCTTCGGCGTATATGTTCTTCAAATGCTGAATGATATTTTCTGGGGTACAGTCAAACAGCTCTGCCATACCATTCTGACTTAGCCAGAAGGTTTCCTCCGCAAATATCACACTAACATATTGCTTCTCGCCCTCGTCATTGTACAGCAGAATTTCTCCCTGATTTGCAATTTCGTTTCCCATTTCTTTTCCTCCAGTATCCGTTGTATCAGTGCATTTGCAGTACATTGTGGTCTTTTGTTGAATGATGTAATTACAGATAATATTGTACATCATATTCCTGTACTTTGCAAGGACAAATTGAAAATGGGCAGAGGAAATTCCTTCCCTCCGCCCAATATTCAGCGCTCCATGCTTGCCCTGCGCCGCTTCTTCTCCCGCTGCACCGCCAGTTCCGCACTGCGCCGTTTGTTATACGCCAGCAGGGCCATGGTGTTCTCCTTCAAATCCTCCTGCCCGGAGTGAAATACCGCCACCATATATTTCTGCTGCTTCCACTGGGCATACATGGGCTTCAGCTGATTTTGCAGAGCCTCGTCCCCACTCTCCTTTCGGCTCAGCCACACCTGCACCAGCTTCTTTGCATCATCCTGAATAATTTCCATGTTACTGCCCCCTTTTCTCCGAATTATTTCCAATTTTATCGATTTTCATGCAAATAGGCATGCTCCTTTCTACAGCAGGGAATCCTGCGCGCTGGTTTGTGAATCCTATTTCCTGTCAATCTTCCCGCCGCTTCTGCCAGACAATCTCATAGCCCAGTACATCAGCAAGTTCCAGCACTTCCCGATAGCGCAGGGTTTGGTCGCTCAGCTTGGCAGAAAAATTGGAATCGCTGTCACTCCATCCATACTCGGCGGAACAGGCTTCCACAGCTTCCTTCTGAGTATAACCCGCGGCAATGATGTGAGACTGAATATCGCAGCGGACTCGGTTGATTTTTCTTTCCTTTTTCACGTTCGTTTCCTCCCGAAACAAATACTGTTTTCTATGCGGAGACTTTGCTGTCCGGTGAATTTCCTTTGTCCCTGAAAATCCCTCCATTTTCTTATTCGCCATGTCCGGGTCACAGGTTGACCCGGCGAATGCAGCGATCTACGAACCAATTCGTCAGCCGGTGCAGTCCTTTCCCGTACTGCGAATTGGATTCATTCTTTGCTTCATCGCTCGCTGGCGCATTTTTCGTAGGAAAAGGGAAACTTTTTCGCTGTTTTCCAAACCCTTTGTTTTCCCTTTGGCTGAGCCTGTTAACAAGCTGGTGTAAACGGGCGCAAGAAAACCTCTGTACGGTTGGCATTGACCTTTTCCACCCTCGTTTTTTGTTTTGCAATTCTCTGTTTACATCTTCCCTTCAAAAGGTAAAGAGTAGAGAATCCAAAGCAAATTTAAGACGTATCCTCTTTTTCGGAACTTGAAGGTTATGAAAATACGTTGACCGACTTGTTTACCGACTGTTTACTGGGATAGTGGATACCTGCTTACCAACCTTCCGGTAGTTCCAGCTGCTCCACTCCTACCCCAGCCTTTCTGTGCCAAGTGCGCTGGATACCGTATCCGGGAATCCGTTTGGTTGTCCCCGGCGCCCAGCCCACGATGGTGTGGTTCATAATGTCGTTGATCTCCCGGATCTCCCATTGCTTTGGCTCGCCCATGCGTCCCAGACCCAATTCAAAAATCTGCCGGGAACATACATCATCACTTCCGAAGGCATCCAGAAAGCACTGAATGCGCCCGCTCGTAGTGTCCTCGGGCATGAATGCCTTTTGGCGGTTCCTAGCTTCCTCCTCCAGCTTCTTCGGCAGAGACAGCCGAAAATCCCCGCTGTGGTAGATAGTCATGGCCTCTGCCCACATCTGGTCGATGTAGGCACGGGACGCTGTTTCGTTTTCCAGAATGTGTACCTCCGCCTTATCCGGCTCTACCATGACTGGCAGGAAACGGCGGTTGCCCGCTCTGTCCAACGGCAGGAAATCCAGCGAATTGGAAGTGCCGGCAAATACGCACTGCCTCGGCCGATCCTCCGGGTGGATGTCGTAGGGCACCTTATAGGTTTCCTTCTGGCGGCTGATGAAGCTGCGGATCTCTTCAATACTTTTTGCACTGGCAGTAGCCAGCATCTCCGACATTTCGATGATCCAGTGTCCCTGCATTTTTCGGTATACATTGTCATCATCGATCTTTTTCAGATCATCGGAGAACCATTCATCCCGCACAGCCAGCAGTCGAAAGAAGCTGGACTTGCCCGCCCCTTGACTCCCTACCAAACACAGCATCAGTTCAAATTTGATACCAGGGTGGAACACCCGGCTGATGGCACCCAGCATGAAAATTTTCAGGCACTCGGTATTGAACAGGCATTCCTCCGCCCCCAGGAATCTATGTAAGGCGTGCTGAATGCGGGGCTGTCCATCCCAGCGGAGCGCTTGGAGATATTCCTGAATGGGATGGAAGCGGTTTTCATTGGCAACAATGCGGATGGCATCCCGCAGTGCCTTCTCGTGGTTCAGATGGTAGTGCCGTTCGAAATACAGTTTGAGATAACTCATGTCCCGTTCCGTGATGGCACTGCCTGTTCGCTCCCAGCCAACATCGCCCACGATGCAGTCCCGCTCGGTCAGCACGTTGAATCGAATGGTTCCCCTCAAATTCTCGTCATGCTCCAGAACAAAAATGCAGTTGTCAATGGTTTGCAGGACATTGTCCTTGCCGTTCTTCTTGAGATTCAGAAATATCTCCTGTCGTGTCATTGCCATGGATTCGTTTACCAATCTTCTTCACCACCTCTTTGTAATGCTCGTAAACGGTTTTCACTTCTTCTGTCGTACCAAACTCCAATTCAAAAATCAACTGGCGGATGTCGGCCTGCCTTTGAAGTGCTTCGATAAACAGCGGGTGCCATTCTTCATCCAACGCCTTTGGGCAATACCTTTGCTTCCAGTCAATCAGTAAATCGTAGTAACCGTGAAGGATTTCCTTCGCGTAGGAAATCCATGTTTCCATTTCTGTCCGGGCAGCCGGTGGGCCTCGGGAGTGGTCGCCCGCAGGAATTCCAAAATCTGCGGACAGCTTTTGTGCCGCTTCCCCCGGTGGAATTCCAAAGAGCCGGGACACAAATGTAATAACGTCTCCCTGCGCGCCGCAGCCGAAACAGTGAAAGCCCCGGCTGAGCTTCAGGCTGGGCGAGTGCTCATCGTGGAAGGGACATAACGCCATCCCGGAGGCATTCACTTTTAAGCCGTAGCGGGGAGCCACCTCCCGGCAGGTCAATCTTTGTTTCAACGCTGGATAGTAACTCATGTTTCCCTCCTTCAGTTGAATTTGTCACAGGATACCCATTTACCAGGTATCCCCGTGTATTCACTTTTCAACGACTCATGAAAGATTTTCACAGCTGTGAATGAAAATAAAGCAGGTGCGTCGGATCGTGGTATCTGCTATACTGGATATAGCAGGCGAAGTCCGGTTGCACCTTGGCGGAAATGCCACCCCGTTTTTCAACGTGGACGAATTGCCCAAGAGAACAGCAGTTTGTTGCGCCACGGAAGTGGAGAGCACGAGTAGCAAGATTCGGAAACCCACCCGGGCAATTCCCAAGCCTGCAATACGACAGGAGGGGATCTCATGCAAGATATTTTGACCTGTGTCATGGGACTGGACGTTCATCGGGATATCATTGTTGCCTGTCTGGTCAAAGGTGCTGTGGATGCCGAGCCGGAGGCTGAGACACGCACCTTCAGTACGCTCATCCCGGAAATGCAGAAGCTGCGGGATTGGGTCATCGAAGCCGAATGTCGGAACATTGCCATGGAAAGTACCGGAATCTACTGGCAGCCCATTTACGAGATGCTGGAATCCTGTTTTGACGGGGAAATCAGCATCCTGGTCGTGAATGCCCGACATATGAAAAATGTACCGGGCCGCAAGACTGACATGAAGGATGCTCAGTGGATCGCCACGCTGCTTCGAGCCGGATTGCTCAAAGGCAGCTTTATCCCGGATAAGACATTCCGGGAACTGCGGCATCTGACACGGTATCGTAAGAGTGTTGTCCACGACATTACTGCCCAGAAGAACCGCATTGATAAGTTCCTGCAGAGTTCTGGGTTCCGCTTCACTGCGTTCCTATCGGACACCTTTGGGGCTTCCGGAAGAAACATCATCAGACATCTTATTGAGCATGGCAGTATTGACCGTGAAGCGTTGGATAAGTGCTTGAAGACCAAAACCAGAAACCGTATTG